>JADHEF010000646.1_pt1 | contig 31986 bp, 30 predicted proteins | sample 8952391 | NCBI WGS metagenome assembly JADHEF01 (sample SAMN16124439, study PRJNA663245) | bioreactor sludge metagenome | isolation source: sludge (nitrite) | place: India:Bengaluru | collected 2019-02-28 | reverse complement strand
TCTCGATCTTCGCGCGGCTGGGCGGCGGCATCTTCACCAAGGGCGCCGACGTCGGTGCCGACCTGGTGGGCAAGGTCGAAGCCGGCATTCCCGAAGACGATCCGCGCAACCCCGCCGTGATCGCCGACAACGTCGGTGACAATGTGGGCGACTGCGCCGGCATGGCGGCCGACTTGTTCGAGACCTATGCCGTCACGCTGATCGCGACCATGGTGCTCGGCGTGCTGATGGTGGCCTCGGCCCCGACCCAAGCGGCGATCTATCCGCTCGCGCTCGGCGGCTTGTCGATCATCGCCTCGATCATCGGCACCTTCTTCGTCAAGGCCAAGCCCGGCATGAAGAACGTGATGCCCGCGCTGTACAAGGGCCTGATCGTCGCCGGCGTGCTCTCGCTGATCGGCTTTTACTTCATCACGACTTACACCTTCCCGAACGGCGTGGACCTGAACTCGGGCGCCAAGATCAGCGCCAACGCGCTGTTCGGCACTTGCGTGGTCGGCCTGCTGCTGACCGCGGCCCTGGTCTGGATCACCGAGTACTACACCGGGACCGACTACGCGCCGGTCAAGCACGTGGCGCAAGCCTCGACGACCGGTCATGCGACCAACATCATCGCCGGCATCGGCGTGAGCATGAAGTCGACCGCCTGGCCGGTGCTGTTCGTCTGCGCGGCGATCATCGCCTCGTATACGCTGGCCGGTCTGTACGGTGTCGCGATCGCCGCGACCTCGATGCTGTCGATGGCCGGCATCGTCGTGGCGCTCGACGCCTACGGTCCGATCACCGACAACGCCGGTGGCATCGCCGAAATGGCCGAACTGCCTGATTCGGTGCGCGACATCACCGATCCGCTCGACGCGGTCGGCAACACCACCAAGGCCGTCACCAAGGGCTATGCGATCGGCTCGGCCGGTCTGGCCGCCCTGGTGCTGTTCGCCGATTACACCCACTCGCTCGAATCGGTCGGCATCTCGATCAAGTTCGACCTGTCGGATCCGAAGGTCATCGTCGGCCTGTTCATCGGCGGCCTGATCCCCTACCTCTTCGGCGCCATGGCGATGGAAGCGGTCGGACGTGCGGCCGGCTCGGTGGTCGAAGAAGTGCGCCGCCAGTTCCGCGAGATCAAGGGCATCATGGAAGGCACGGCCAAGCCCGAATACGGCAAGGCGGTCGACATGCTGACCACCGCGGCGATCAAGGAAATGATGATCCCGTCGTTGCTGCCGGTTGCCGTGCCCATCGTGGTCGGCCTGGCGCTCGGTCCGGCGGCCCTCGGCGGCCTGCTCATGGGCACCATCGTGACCGGTCTGTTCGTCGCCATTTCGATGTGTACCGGCGGCGGCGCATGGGACAACGCCAAGAAGTACATCGAAGACGGCAACCATGGCGGCAAGGGCAGCGACGCGCACAAGGCCGCCGTGACCGGCGACACCGTGGGCGATCCGTACAAGGACACCGCCGGCCCGGCCGTGAACCCGCTGATCAAGATCATCAACATCGTGGCGCTCTTGATCGTGCCGGTGATCGCTTCGGTCGCCGATAAGGCGCCGGCTGCGGCCGACACGCATCCGCATGCCGCCGTCCAGGCGCCGGTGGCGGCAACCAGCGCCAAGCTGTATTTCGGTGTGGGTGAAGCGACCTTGTCGGCTGAAAACAAGACCAAGCTCGGCGAATTCGCCGCGCAGGCCAAGCTCAGTGGCGACAAGACGATCGTGATCTCGGGCTACCACGATGCGACCGGCGACGCGGCGCAAAACGCCGAACTCGCCAAGCAACGCGCGTTGGCGGTCAGCGCCGAACTCAAATCGCTCGGTCTGCCCGAAGAACGGTTCAAGCTGCAAAAGCCCGAGCAATTGCTGGGCGCGACCGATCCGCAAGAAGCCCGTCGCGTGGATGTATCGATGTAATCGGCCAACACCGATTGCCGCAAAACGAAACGGCGAGCGCATGATGCGTTCGCCGTTTTTCATTTGTGCGTCCGGCACCGCCGCGCTTGGCTACACTGCGCCGGGAACGCCCTCCTCGCCATATCCATCGCCCTACGGAGACGACGACTCATGCAACTCAAGAACACTTCCGCCATCGTCACGGGTGCCTCCTCGGGACTGGGCGCTGCGACCGCGCGCGCCTTGGCCGCCCAGGGCGCCTTCGTGGTCATCGCCGACATCAATACCGAAGCGGGCGGCGCGGTCGCCGCCGAAATCGGCGGGCAGTTCGTGCGCTGCGATGTCGCGGCGGAAGCCGACGCCTTGCAGGCGGTCGCCGCCGCGCGGGCGCACGGGCCCTTGCGGGTGCTGGTCAATTGCGCCGGCATCGCCCCCGCGACGCGGACCTTGGGCAAGGACGGTCCGCATCCGCTCGATGCCTTCGAACGCGTGATCCGCGTGAACCTGGTCGGCAGTTTCAACATGATCCGCATCGCGGCCAGCGAAATGGCGGCTGCCGCGCCGACCGAAGACGGCGAGCGTGGAGTCATCGTCAACACCGCGTCGGTCGCGGCCTATGACGGCCAGATCGGGCAGGCGGCTTACTCGGCCTCGAAAGGCGGCATCGTCGGCATGACCCTGCCGCTGGCACGCGACCTCGCGCGCCACGGCATACGGGTGATGACGATCGCGCCGGGCATCTTTGAAACGCCGATGTTGCTCGGCATGCCCAAGGAGGTGCAGGATGCGCTCGGCCAGATGGTGCCTTTTCCGTCACGGCTCGGGCATCCGAGCGAGTACGCCGAACTGGCTTTGCATATCGTCGCCAACCGCATGCTCAACGGCGAGGTGATCCGCCTCGACGGCGCAATCCGCATGCAACCGAAGTAAACATGCCGCGCAGCGCGGCCAGTGGGCAGATGCCGGTGCCAAGACGCCGGAACGACCAGGAGACCACGATGACTTCGATGCTTCGCAAGCGCAATTGGATGTCCCCGTCGGCGCTGCGCCGCCGCCAGACCACGTGGGTGTCGGCTTCATCGGCGCCAGCCGCCGCGCTGCTGGCCACCGCCTGGCTCGCCGCATGCACCGCCACCACCACGCCGGTCGCACCTCCGGTCGCGCCTGAGGCCGCGGCCCCGAAGGCCGTGCATGATGCCGGCACGCCCGAGACCGCCAGCGGTTTTCGCCTCGGTACGCAAGCCACGACCGCAGCGCATTACATGGCTGCCGCAGCCAATCCGCATGCGGCCCAGGCCGGGCGCGACATCCTGCGCGCCGGCGGTTCCGCGGTCGATGCGGCGATCGCGATGCAAATGGTGCTGACTTTGGTCGAACCGCAAAGCTCGGGCATCGGCGGCGGCGCCTTCATGCTGCATTGGGACGGCAAGCAAGTGCAGTCCTACGACGGACGCGAGACCGCGCCCGCGCAAGCGACCGAAGCCTTGTTCCTCAAAGCCGACGGCAAACCGATGGATTTCTACGATGCCGTCGTCGGCGGCCGTTCGGTTGGCGCGCCCGGCGTGCTGCGCATGCTCGAACTCGCGCACCGGCAACACGGCAAATTGCCTTGGGCCAGGCTGTTCGAGCCCGCGATCGCGCTGGCCGAGCAAGGCTTCGCGATCTCGCCGCGGCTGTACACCCTGCTCGCGTCCGAGCAATACCTGAAGAACAATCCGGCCGCCGGCGCCTACTTCTACCAAGCCGATGGCTCGCCCAAGCCGGTCGGCACCTTGTTGCGCAATCCGGCCCTGGCGGCCACTTTGCGGACGATCGCCGCCAGCGGTGCGGCGGCCTTCTATCAAGGTCCGATCGCTGATGACATCGCCGCGACGGTGCGCATGCAAAAGAACGCCGGCGGCCTGAGCACCGATGATCTCGCGCGCTATCAGGCCAAGGAGCGTGCGCCGGTCTGCAGCGATTACAAGCGCTGGCGCATTTGCGGCATGCCGCCGCCCTCGTCGGGCGGCATCGCGATCGCGCAGATCTTCGGCATGCTCAATGTGCGCAACATCTCGGTGGTGCCGCCCGAGACGGCGCGGGTCGGCGAAAACACCCGTCTGGTGCCGCAAGCCGATGCGGTGCATCTGTTGAGCGAGGTCGAACGGCTGGCATTCGCCGATCGGGCGCTGTATGTGGCCGATGCCGATTTCGTCCCGGTCGATGTCGCCGCGCTGACCGACGCGCGCTATCTGGCCGAGCGCGCCAAGCTCATCAGCGACCGCTCGATGGGCCGCGCCAGCGCCGGTACGCCCGGTGCGCTCAAAACGGCGTATGCGCCCGACCCTTCACCGCACCGGATCGCGACCTCGCACATCTCGGTCGTCGACGCCCAAGGACAAGCGGTGTCGATGACGACCTCGATCGAAGACATGTTCGGTTCGCGCGTGATGGTGCGCGGCTTCCTGCTCAACAACCAATTGACCGATTTTTCCTTCGTGCCGAACGACCAGGGCAAACCGGTGGCCAACCGGGTACAGGCAGGCAAACGCCCGCGCTCGTCGATGGCGCCGACCCTGGTGTTCGACCGGCAGACCGGCCAACTGGTCGCGGCGGTCGGTTCGCCCGGCGGGTCGCAAATCATCGGCTATGTCAGCAAGACGCTGGTGTCCTTGCTCGACTGGAACCTCGATGTGCAAGAAGCGATCAGTCTGCCGAATTTCGGCAGCCGCAACGGCCCGACCGAGATCGAGAAAGGCCTGGTCCCCGACACGCTGGCCGAAGAACTCAAGGCGCGCGGCCATGAAGTGCGCAGCATCGACATGACCAGCGGTCTGCAAGGCATCGTGCGGGTCACCCTGCCAACTGGTCAGGCCGGCTGGGCCGGCGGCGCCGATCCGCGCCGCGAGGGCGTGGCGCTCGGCGATTGAAGGTCGCACGGCCTCAGTTCAGGCGATCGGCCGCGACGCGCAAGGCGGCGATCCGCTCGCCGATCGCCGCGCGATCGGGCGCCTGCGGGCTCGCGTCGAGATAGGCTTCGAGATCGTCGATCGCGGCGCGCGGGCATTCGAGCGCGGCGTAGCACAGGCCGCGATCACGGCGTTCGATCGGATCGTCCGGCAACAAGACCACCAGGCGGTGCAGCACCGCGAGCGATCGTGACTGATCGCTTTCGCGCGCATAGATGCCTTTGAGATTGCGCAGCATGCGCGCGAGGATTTCGCGCGCCGACGCCGCGGCCAGAAAGCGCGGCAGCAATTCGGCGGTCGCAACGCCATGCGCGGTGGCATAGGGTTCGAGCCGTTCTTCGAGATCGGCCCTGGTCAAGGATCTGCCGGCATCGAAGACATCGAGAAACACCGTGCCATCGTGCATCTTGAGCTTGACCAGGAAATGGCCCGGAAAGGACACGCCTTGCAACGGCAGCCCGATCTGCTGGCCGAGTTCGAGGTAGACCGCGGCCAAGGAGATCGGAATGCCGCAACGGCGCTCGATCACGCGATTCAAATAGCTGTTGTCGGTGTCGTAGTAATCGTTGACGTTGCCGTGGAAATGCAGCTCATCGAAGAAGTAATGGTTGAGCATGCGCAATCGATGCAAGGCCGGCGCGTCGGTCGGAATGCGCTCGCGCAGGCGCTGCGCCATTTCATCGATGCGCGCGGTCAGATCGGCCAGATCGAGCAGCGGGTATTCGTCCTGGGCGATCGCGAGCGCGGCCTCGAACAAAGGCAGTCCCCGGTCTTCACTGACCAGCGATTCCCAATACTGCAAGGGCGTCGTCATCGATCGGTTCCCGGCTCAGGCGCGGCGGCGAAAATCCGCGATCCGGAATCCGACCGCGAACAGCATCACAAAGTACAACAGCGCTCCGAGGCTGACCACGGCCGCCAGCGCCGCAACCCGGTGCGCGGGGTTGGCGCGCAACGCGATCCAGTCGAATTGCGCGGCCCCCACATACAACGCTCCGGCGAATACGCCCAACACCATCGCCAAGCGCACCAAAAATCGCGTCCAACCGGCGGCCGGCTGATAAACGCCGCGCTTGCGCAAACCGATATACAACAAGCTGGCATTGACACAGGCGCCCAGACTGATCGACAGCGCCAGGGCGGCATGCTGCAGCCAATGGATGAGCGCGAAGTTCAGCGCTTGTGTCAGCACCAGCACCAGGATCGCGATGCGTACCGGGGTGCGGATGTCCTGGCGCGCATAAAAGCCCGGCGCCAAAATCTTCACGGCGATCAGGCCAAGCAGGCCGACCGCGTAGCCGATCAAGGCCTGGGCGCTCATGAGCACATCGGTCGCGCTGAAACGGCCGTAATGAAACAAGGTCGCCATCAAGGGCTTGGCCAGCACGCACAAAGCCACCGCGGCCGGCAGCGCCAGCAAGAACACGAGCCGCAAGCCCCAGTCGAGCAAAGCGCTGTATTGCGCATGGTCCTGGCTGGCATGCGCTTTCGACAAGAACGGCAGCAGCACCGTCCCCAGCGCCACGCCGAGCAAAGCGGTCGGAAATTCCATCAGCCGGTCGGCGTAATACAGCCACGACACCGATCCGAGCGGCAGCCAGGTCGCGAACTTGGTGTTGATGACGATCGAAATCTGGGCGACCGAGACTCCGAGCAAGGCCGGTCCCATCAAGCGCAGGATGCGCCGCACCCCCTCGTCGGCCCAGGCGGCGCGCAGGCGCAGATGGATACGCGGCAGCATCCCGATCGCGCGCAATGCCGGAATCTGGATCGCGAGTTGCAGCACGCCGCCGATGAAGACACCCAGCGCGAGCAACAACACCGGCGGGTGCGCATAGCGCGCGGCGAGCAAGGTGGCGGCGATCAGGCTCAGATTGAGCATCACCGGCGCAAACGCCGGGACCGCGAATTTGCGCCAGGTATTGAGCACGCCCGACGCCAGCGCGACCAAGGAAATGAACAGGATGTAGGGAAACATGATCCGCAACAGCAAGCTTGCGAGATCGAACTGGGCGTCGTTGTCGGCCCAATCCGTGACGATCCAGATCACGACCGGGGCCGCGAGCGTACCGATCGCGGTCACCACGGCGAGCGCCCAAAACAGCAAGGTGGCGACATCGTCGAGCAAGGCGCGGGTCTGGTCTTCGCCACGCCGGTTCGCGTACTCGCCGATGATGGGGACGAACGCCTGCGAAAACGCCCCTTCGCCGAACAATCGGCGCAACAGATTGGGAAGCCGGAACGCGACGATGTAAGCGTCGAGCGGGCCGCCGGCGCCGAAAACCGCGCCTTGGAGCATGTCGCGCACCAGGCCGGTGATGCGCGAGAGCAAAGTCATCCCGCTGACGGTGGCAAGCGCGCGAAACAGATTCATGCGGATCGGATAAGTCGAGGAATTGGCCCGGGCCGGTCGTGCTGGACGGTCGATGGCCGGTAGCGCGTCCGCACCTGCATCCAGGCCCGCGCCATGGCCACGAGCCCGGCAGTGTAGCCGAGCAAGGCGCCCTGCCCGCCCAAGCTGCCCGTCATTCGGCCCGGCGCGCTCCCGCTTGCCCGCCGTGACCGCCAGCGCGCTGTGACGCCCGCCATTCCAGCCCCCTCGGCGCCCGCGTGCGACCCCGCCAAACCGCGGCTTGCATGCACGTGGCAAAAGCCTTATGATGCAAGGCTTTCCGTCGGCGGCCTCACGCCCATTATTGCCGACGAACACCAATTCATGGCGCAGCGACCGATCGCCGCGCCCGAGCAGGGAAGACTAGACATGGCCAATACCGCCCAAGCGCGCAAGCGCGCACGCCAATCCGTGAAGATCAACGCGGCCAATTCCGCGCTGCGCTCGCGCTATCGCACCGCCGTCAAGGGCGTGCGCAAGGCCATCATCGCCGGCGACAAGGCTGCCGCCATGGCCAATTTCCAGGCCGCCACCAGCGTGATCGACAAGATCGCCGACAAGAAGATCGTCCACAAGAACAAGGCTGCGCGACATAAGTCCCGCCTGGCCGCCGCGCTGAAAGCCATGAGCGCCTGATCGAAAGACCGACCAGGCCCGCGCAAACAGCGAAGGCCGCCCAGGCAAATGCCGGGGCGGCCTTTTTGTTTTTACGGTTTGCCGAAGACTTCAGGGCCGCGCAGGCGGCGGCAGTTCGCAGGCTTCGAAGGATTGGAGTTGGTTGTCACTCGCGAAAGCGAGCACGAAGTCCCAGGCCATCGGTTCGATGTCGCGCAGACGCTCATCGACGATCACGCATTTGGTGCCGTTCAAGACCGTGGGACGCACATAAGGGGAATAGCCGATATGCGCATGTGTCGCGTCATAGCCCTCGGGCCGATACGGCGACAACACGCCACAAAGGCGCTCCGCCCAATCGCTGGGACGGAAGGTCTTGCCCGCGGTCGTCAGGCCCAGGATGAAGAATTCCCGTGGCTTGGCGGGTTGCGCCAGCGACGCTGCGGAGTCTTGCGGTTCGGCCATGTGCGTAAGCCCAGAGTGTGCCGGAGCAAGCCCTCAACGGATGGCGGACCAGCCGCGCGATGCAAGTACGCACTGCGCAAGCCGCGACGCCAGGCGTTGCGGACGGACGGTTTCCTCGGTGCGCCGGATGCGGCCGCCGAGACCCGGACCCCGCCGCGATCGTGCCGCGTTTGGGTCTTGGAAATTATATCTTATATAAGACTTCGACGCCGAAACAGGAACGATGTCGCAGCGACAGCCTTTGTCGCCTCACCAGCCGCCCACCAGGCCTGTTGGAGAAACCGATGGAACCGCCATCGCCAGTCCGCCCCCACCATGGCACAGCCCCTCTGAAACCGGGTTGGCGCCTGCGCCAGCGCTTGCTCGCGCGCGACCCCTTGCTCCGGAACCGCGATTTCATGCAGTTCTGGACCTCGTCCGCGCTGACCAGCTTCGGCGCGCAGATTTCAATGCTGGCGCTGCCGCTGACCGCGGTGACCCTGCTCGGCGCCACGCCGGCGCAGATGGGCGTACTGGTCGCGCTCGAAACGGTGCCCTTCGCTTTGTTCTCCTTGCACGCGGGCGTCTGGATCGACCGCCACCGCAAATTGCCCATCCTTCTGGTGAGCCAGATCCTGATCGCCTTGGTGCTGCTGTCGGTGCCGGCGCTGGCATGGTGGGGACGGTTGTCGATGGGCTATCTGTATGGCGTCGCGTTCGCGCTGGGCGCGAGCTTCGTCGTGACCGGCACCGCGGCCCAGGTCTTTCTCACCCATCTCGTGGGGCGTGGGCAACTCATCGATGCCCTGGCGCGGTTCACCGGGACCGACTCGGCGGCCAAACTCGTCGGGCCGGGAATCGCGGGCAGCCTGATCCATTGGATCGGCGCGCCGTTCGCGATCGCGATCGACGCCCTGGGCTTCTTCGTGTCGTATTTCTTGCTGCGCCGGATCCGCCACCACGAGCCCGCGCTCGGCGCGCGCGCCGATTCGACGATATGGACCGAGATCAAAGAAGGTTGGCAAGTCGTCCGCGATAGCGCCACGCTCTGGAGCCTCGCGATCGGCGCCGCGCTCTGGCAGTTCCTGTTCCAGGGCTATCAGGCCCTGGTCATGATCTTCGCGGCGCGCGACCTCGGTCTGGGCGCCGGGCAGATCGGTGCCGCCCATATGGTGGGCGGTCTTGGCGCGATGCTGGCCGCGATCAGCGCCAAGCGGCTGACGCGCAAGCTGGGCATGGGGCCACCCATCCTCATGGGGCTGGGCATCACCGCCTTGTCGTGGCTATGGCTTGCGATCGCGCCGGGCGGCAAGGCGCACGCGTTCTTCACCTTGTCGAGCGCGTTGTTCCTGCTCGATTTCGGCGTCACGCTCTACGTGATCCATTACCTGAGCCTGCGCCAGGCGGTGACGCCCGATGAGTTCCTCGGACGCATGACCGCGACGATGCGTTTTCTGTCGGTCGCGGTGGCGCCTTTGGGTGCATTGCTCGCCGGCCAGATCGGGCAAGCGCTTGGATTGCGCATCGCATTGGCCGCTTGCGGTCTGGGTTGCGCCATGTTGTTCGCGGGTTTGTGGTGGCTTTCACCGGTGCGTGCGGTACGCGCGGCGCATCTGCCGATGCCGCCGGCACACCGCGCGGCTTGAGGCGATCCGCTGACATGCGCACGTCATCAACACCGTCTTGGAGACGTCCGCGCCTCGCATTCGTTCTGTGCGCCCGGTCGGTCCGCGAAGGACAGACCCGACGTGCATCGCTTATGATCCCAACCGGCCGGCAGCCTTTGCGGGATGCCGCGCCTTTTTCTTTTTGACGCCGAGCACACGAGAACACGCTTATGAACGCACCCGAACCGATCCAACCGTCGCATGTGATGAACACCTACGCGCGCCTGCCGGTCACGTTCGCGCGCGGTGAAGGCGCCTGGCTCTGGGACGAACAAGGCCGCAAATACCTCGATGGCCTGGCGGGCATCGCGGTGAATGGACTCGGCCATGCGCATCCGAAGTTCGTGGCCGCGCTGACCGACCAGATCGGCAAGCTGATCCACACCTCCAATCTTTATGGCGTGCGCCATCAAGAAACGCTGGCCGCGCGCTTGTGCGCACTCTCGGGCATGGATGAAGTGTTCTTCGTGAGCACCGGCGCCGAGGCCAACGAGAACGCGATCAAGCTCGCGCGCTTTTACGGCTACAAGCACGACAAGAAATTCATCAAGACCCTCGTGATGGAACGCGCCTGGCACGGCCGCACCATCGCGACCCTCGCCGCGACCGACAGTGAGAAGGCGCGCAAAGGCTTCGGCCCGATGCAAGACGAATGCTTCGTGCGCGTGCCGTACAACGCGATCGAGGCGATCTACAGCGCGGCCGAGCAGCATCCCGAAATCAACTCGGTCATGCTCGAAGTGCTGCAGGGCGAAGGCGGCATCAATGTGGCCGACGCGCAATACCTGCGCGCGCTGCGCAAGCTGTGCGACGAGCGCGACTGGCTACTGATCCTCGACGAGGTCCAATGCGGCATCGGCCGCACCGGCCAATGGTTCGGCTACCAGAACACCGGCGTGATGCCCGATGCGATCACGCTCGCCAAGGGCCTGGGCTCGGGCGTGCCGGTCGCCGCACTCGCGGTGCGCGGCAAGGCTGCGCATTTGTTCGGGCCGGGCAACATGGGCACGACCTTCGGCGGCGGACCGCTCGCGATGCGCGCCGGCATCGAGACCTTGCGCATCCTCGAAGAAGACGGCCTGCTCGCCAACGCGGCCCGTGTCGGCGAGCATCTGCGCGACGCCTTCAAGCGCGCGCTGACCGACGTGGCCGGCGTCAAAGACGTGCGCGGCCTGGGCCTCATGATCGGCATCGAACTCGATCGCCCGTGCGGCGCGCTGGTGCAGCGCGCGCTCGACGCGGGCCTGCTCATCAATGTGACCCGCGACCAGGTCATCCGCCTGTTGCCGCCGCTCATCTTGAACACGCGCGAAGCCGATCAACTGGTGGCGGTGCTGGTGCCGCTGATCCAGGCCTTCCTGCGCGAATGACACGCCCGACGCCATGGCCTACGTTTATCTCGCGATCGCCATCGTTGCGGAGGTCATCGGCACCTCGGCGCTGAACGCGTCGAACGGCTTCACACGCGCGGCGCCGACCGCGGTGGTGGTGGTCGGCTATGGCCTCGCGTTCTACTTCCTCGCGCTCACGCTCAAGACCGTGCCGGTCGCGATCGCTTATGCGATCTGGTCCGGCGTGGGCGTTGCGCTCATCACCGCGATCGGCTGGGTGTTCTTCCGCCAAGCGCTCGACGCCGCCGCCATGGTGGGCATCGCGCTGATCGTCGCCGGCGTCATCGTCATCAACCTGTTCTCAGTCACGGCGCGGCATTGAGCCAGACGCGCCCTTGTTCATCATGACCATCAAGCACTATCTCCAGACCACGGACTTCAGCGCCGACGAAACCGCCTATGTCATCGAACGGGCGCGCCTCATCAAGGCGAAGTTCAAGCGCTTCGAGACCTATTACCCGCTTGCCGACCGCACCCTGGTCATGATTTTCGAGAAGGCGAGCACGCGCACCCGCTTGTCGTTCGAAGCGGGGATGCATCAACTCGGCGGCGCGGCCATCTACCTCAACACGCGCGATTCCCAGCTCGGCCGTGGCGAACCGGTCGAGGACGCCGCGCAGGTCATCAGCCGCATGTGCGACCTGGTGATGATCCGCACTTTCGAGCAAGACATCATCGAACGTTTCGCCAAGCATTCGCGGGTGCCGGTCATCAATGGCCTGACCAACGAATTCCACCCGTGCCAGGTGCTGGCCGACATCATGACCTGGGTCGAGCATCGCGGCTCGATCCAAGGCAAGACCGTGGCCTGGATCGGCGACGGCAACAACATGTGCAACTCCTGGCTGCAGGCGGCGCAATTGCTCGATTTCAAGGTCAATGTCTCGACACCTCCGGGCTATGAAATCAAGGCCGAACCCTCGGGCGTGACGGATTCGCGCCATGTCGAGCAGTTCGCCGATCCGATGGAGGCGGCGCGCGGTGCGGACCTCGTTACAACGGATGTCTGGACCTCGATGGGCTTCGAGGCCGAGAATGCCGCGCGCATGAAAGCGTTCGCGGACTGGCAGGTCGATGAAGCCATGATGGCGGTCGCCAAACCCGACGCGCTGTTCATGCATTGTCTGCCTGCGCACCGCGGTGAAGAAGTCACCGCCGGCGTCATCGACGGCCCGCACAGCGTGGTCTGGGACGAAGCGGAAAACCGCTTGCATGTGCAAAAGGCTTTGATGGAATACCTGGTCGTCGGACGCATTTCCTGATCGCTTGATGAAACGCTTCGCCCTTGTACTGATCTGCGCGGCCGCGCTGGCCGGCTGCGCCACCACCCACACCACGACCACGCCCGGCGGCGATGCGCCATCGAATGTGCTCGCCGCGCCGCCCACCGCCAGTTCGTCGACCGGCCAGCCGATCACGATGGGGGTGGGGGCCGAAGACATCGCCCGTCTCGATGCGCTGTTGGCCCAGACCCGCGAACTGGCGCTCCTCGCGCCCGATGTGGCGCGCGTCAAGTGGAACACCCGCCAACCGGTGGCCAATGCGCGCGCCGAAAACGCGATGGTCGCCGCGGCGGCGCGCGAGGCGGCCAAGTACAAGGCCGATCCCGGCCTGTTCCGCGATTTCTTCTCGGCCCAGATCGAAGCCGCCAAGTTCGTGCAGACCAAGATGATCGAGCAATGGCGCGAAGCCAAGGCTCCCAAGACCATGACGCTCACGCGCTCGCCGGCCCAGATCCAGGCCGCGTCCGACGCGATCACGCCCAAGCTCATGCAGGCGCTGGCCGATGCGGCGCCGGTGCTCAAGATTCCGGGCGCGCGCGCGGTCCTCGAAACGCGCGCCAAGGAGATCCTGCCGACCAAATCGGCCTTGTCGGATCCCACCCGAGAAATCGCCATCCGGCCGCTGCTCGAACGCGCCGCGCCTTGAGGCGCGCGCCGCTATAATCCGCACCAGTGCCGAAACCGGACGGCACGGTGCCTGATCCCGCCTCGCCATTCCCGCAGTCGAATCCTTGTGCCTGTCGTTGACTACCCCCCGCGAGCGGTGACCTATTCCGGATTGATGCACGCTTCGAGACTCGGCGGGGCGAGCGTGCGCGATTGACCCCACACACACGGGAACACCCATGAGCAAATCGAAACCCGCGGCCAAGGCGGCCGCTGCGCAACCCAAGAAAGTCGTGCTTGCCTATTCGGGCGGCCTCGACACTTCGGTCATCCTGAAATGGCTGCAAGACGTCTATCAATGCGAAGTCGTGACCTTCACCGCCGACATCGGCCAGGGTGAAGAAGTCGAACCGGCGCGCAAGAAGGCGTTGCAGATGGGGATCAAGAAGGAAAACATCTTCATCCAGGATCTGCGCGAAGAATTCGTGCGCGATTTCGTGTTCCCGATGTTCCGCGCCAACACCGTCTATGAAGGCGAATACCTGCTCGGCACCTCGATCGCGCGTCCGCTGATCGCCAAGCAACTCATCGAGATCGCCAAGCAGACCGGCGCCGATGCCATCTCGCATGGCGCGACCGGCAAGGGCAACGACCAGGTCCGTTTCGAACTCGGCGCCTATGCGCTGATGCCCAACGTCAAGGTCATCGCGCCGTGGCGCGAATGGGATCTGCTCTCGCGCGAAAAGCTGCTCGCCTACGCCGACCAGCACGGCATTCCCGTGGACTTCAAGAAGCGCAAGGGCGGCGCGCCCTATTCGATGGACGCCAACCTCCTGCACATCAGCTATGAAGGCGGCATCCTCGAGGATCCGGATTTCGCGCCCGAAGAGTCGATGTGGCGCATCACGGTTTCGCCCGAGAAGGCGCCGGCCAAGCCGCAGGTCATCGAACTGACCTACGAGAAGGGCGACATCGTCGCGATCGACGGCAAGAAGCTCTCGCCCGCGCAAGTGCTCACGCAACTGAACATCCTGGGCGGCAAGCATGGCATCGGCCGTCTCGACATGGTCGAGAACCGTTATGTCGGCATGAAGTCGCGCGGCTGCTACGAAACCCCGGGCGGCACCATCATGCTCAAGGGCCACCGCGCGATCGAATCGATCACCATGGACCGCGAAGTGCTCGCGCTCAAGGACGACCTCATGCCGCGTTACGCGCGCATGATCTACAACGGCTATTGGTTCAGCCCCGAGCGCACCCTGTTGCAAGGTCTGATCGACGCCTCGCAGGCGAACGTGAACGGCGTGGTCAAGCTCAAGCTCTACAAGGGCACGATCATGTGTGTGGGCCGCAGCTCGAAGAATTCGTTGTTCGATCAACGCATCTCGACCTTCGACGACGACGGCGGCGCCTACAACCAGGCCGACGCGGCCGGCTTTATCAAGCTCAATGCGCTGCGCATGCGCATCGCGGCCAACCTCAAAAAGGGCCGCGGCCGGAAATGATCCCCGCGCCGAGGTCTTCGCTCCCGCGAGGACCTCGGCCGGCGGCGCCGCACTCACTCGCGTACAAGGAATCCGTCATGAGCGATCGCATCGACAATGTCAGCGCACTCAAACAAGCGAATGTCTATTTCGACGGCAAATGCGTCAGCCACACAGTCTTGCTGGCCGACGGCAGCAAGAAGACGCTGGGGGTGATCCTGCCCTCGCAGCTGACCTTCAACACCGGCGCGCCGGAACAAATGGAAGTCGTGGCCGGCCGTTGCCGCGTGCGTCTGCCGGGCGCGGCAGCGCAGGAATACTCAGCGGGACAAACCTTTGCGGTGCCGGGCCAGGCGAGTTTCGAGATCGAGACCCTCGAGACCCTGCATTACGTCTGCCATTACGGCTGATGCTTATTTGAACGGATCGACGAAGAGCATCACGCCGATCGCGACAAAGAACATGACCAAGGCGGCCCAGGCCGCCACCAGCGAACCGGTCACACCGATCAACTCGGGCTTGTTGCTCAAGACCATCAGCAGCAGCAGCACGACCAGAACGGTCAACAGGTACTTCTCGCGGCGGTTCAGCTCAATCCGAGACATGGGTTCGCGTTCGTCGATTGGGGCCTGTGCAGGGTAGCAGACCGCGCCGGCCCTGACATCCGGGCCGTTGCCCCGTGTTCACGGGAATGCACTTGCGCCAGCCCCAAGCACGACCGGTTCGCGTTCGAGCGACAGACCGAAGCGGGCCTGTACATCGCCGACGATGGCCTGGGCCAATGCCAGCACGTCCGACCCGGTGGCCCCGCCGCGGTTGACCAAGACCAGGGCCTGCTGTTCATAGACCCCCGCATGGCCCAGCGTCCGTCCTTTCCAGCCGGCCCGATCGATGAGCCAGCCGGCCGCGATCTTGTAGCGGCCATCGGACTGTGCATGGGCGGGCAGATCAGGATGCACCGCCTTGAGCGCCGCATACCGATCGGCGGCGACGACCGGATTCTTGAAAAAACTGCCGGCATTGCCGACCACCCGCCAATCGGGAAGCTTGCGGGTGCGGATCGCGATCACCGCATCGCTGACTTCGCGCGGCGTGGGTGCGACGATGCCGCGCGCTTGTAAAGCGTCGGCCAATTCGCGGTAACCGAGTCGCGGCTGCCAGGCGCGCGGCAAGCGCAGGCAGACCGAGACGATCACCGAGCGCGCCGCTTCATGCTTGAACACCGAATCGCGATAGCCGAACCGGCAGTCGGCATGGGCGTAATGCCGTATCGCGCCGGTATCGAGATCGAAGGCTTCGAGCGATGCGAAGACTTGTTCGAGTTCGACGCCATAAGCGCCGATGTTCTGGACCGGCGCGGCACCGACCGTGCCGGGAATCAAGCTCAGATTCTCGAGCCCGCCGAAGCCGTGCGCGAGCGTCCAGAGCACGAGTTCATGCCAGCCTACGCCCGCGGCGGCGCGAACCTCGATGTGCTCCGGCGTTGCGCGCTCGACCGCGATGCCCTGCCCGACCATGCGCAGCACGAGCGCGTCGAGATCGCCGGCCAGCACGATGTTGCTGCCGCCGCCGAGCACGACGATCGGCAGATGGGTCGCGCGGGCCGCCTGCAGATCGGCCGGCGTGGCGACTTCGGCGTAATGGGCCGCGCGCGCGGTCAGGCCGAAGGTGTTGTATGGACCGAGGTCGACATCATGGTGCAATTGCATCGGCCGATTATAGAGACCGCGCGCTTTCCCCTGCTTTCGCGCGCGCATAGAATGCGCCACAGTATCGGCGCAAGCATTGCGCCTCCTCCATCCGCTCTTCGGTTTTCCCCATGCCCTCGTTCGACATCGTCTCGGAAGCCAATATGGTCGAATTGCGCAACGCGCTCGACCAGACCAACAAAGAAATCGCGACGCGTTTCGATTTCAAAGGCTCGGATGCGCGCGTCGAACAAAAAGAACGCGAACTCACCGCCTACGCCGACAGCGATTTCCAACTCGGGCAGTTGCGCGATGTGTTGACGGCCAAGATGACCAAGCGCGGCGTCGATGTGCGTTTTCTCGACCTCGGCAAGATCGAGAAGATCGGCGGCGACAAGGTCAAGCAGGTCATCAAGGTCAAGCAAGGCGTCGAGAGCGATCTGGCCAAGAAGATCGTCAAGCACCTCAAAGACAGCAAGCTCAAGGTGCAAGCCAGCATCCAAGGCGACGCGGTGCGCGTGTCGGGCGCCAAACGCGACGATCTGCAATCGGCCATCGCTTTGCTCAAGCGCGACATCACCGAGCAGCCGCTCGCGTTCAACAATTTCCGCGACTGATCGGCGCCCACGCCATGGACCTCGACTCTTTGCAGCCGAGCATCTACGACGCCGTGCCGCCGATCCAGACGGTGCGCTTGCAGGAATTGCTGCGCCTGTCGCCGTTGTCGGCGATCGAGATGTTCCATCCCAAGCTGGCCCAGCAGTTGTCTCTGATGTGGGGATCGCCGGAACTGAACCTGTTCCTGCAAAAGATCACGATGGCCGATGGCGGCGCCAACGCGGTCAAGCTCAACGGGGCTGAATTATCGGAACTGGCCGCGCTCGCGGTCATCCATGCCGACCTGGTGCCGCCCCCGCCCGATGTCTGGAGCAAAGCGACGCGCTTGTGAGCGGCGCCGCCAGGCTCAGGCCGAGGCGCCGCCCTGGCCCGTGATCCGGGCGTAGGCCGAATGGTTGTGGATCGATTCGAAGTTCTCGACTTCGACATCGAAGCTCGAAATCCGCGCATCGTGCTGCAGCGCGCTGACCACGTCGCGCACCAGATCCTCGACGAACTTCGGATTGTCGTAAGCCGCTTCGGTCACGTACTTTTCATCGACCCGTTTGAGCAGCCCGTACAGTTCGCTCGACGCGGCATCCTCGGCGATGCGGATCAATTGCTCGGGCGTCAGCTCGGTGGCGAGCACCACGCCGATCGTGACATGCGAGCGCTGGTTATGCGCGCCGTAATCCGAAATCTCTTTCGAACACGGGCACAGGCTCGTCACCGGCACCACCACTTTGAGCGAGGTGCGGGCGCTGCCGGCACCGGCCGCGCGCTCGACGACGTAGCTGACTTCGTAATCGAGCAGGCTCTTCACGCCCGAGACCGGGGCCGCCTTCTCGACGAAATACGGCAGCTTCACTTCGATACGGCCGGCGGCGGCTTCGAGCTTGTCCAGCATTTCGTCAAGCATGACCGGCAGCCCGGCGCTCGACAAAGGCGCTTTGTGCGCTTCGAGCAGCGCCACGAAACGCGACATGTGCGTGCCCTTTTGCTCGGCCGGCAAGGCGACCGTCATGGTGAATTCGGCGATCGACGGTTGCACGCCGCTGGCCGTGGCCACGGTGACCGGATAGCGCACGCCCTTGATGCCGACCTGTTGAATGGGCAGACGGCGGGTGTCGGCGCTCGATTGCACGTCGGCGATGGGGGCCACCATGAAGCTCGTTTCTCGGGTATTCATCAATGATTCACCACCAGCTTGGGACCGTCGTTGCGGTTCAGCAAGGCGCCGAACCGGTTGCGGACCGAATTGACGATGCCGGCCGTGTCCAGTCCACACATGGCCAGCAGTACGGCCGGATCGCCGTGGTCGATAAATTGGTCCGGCAAGCCCAATTGCAACAAAGGCCGCACGATCCCTGCGGAATTGAGCACCTCGGCCACCGCACTGCCCGCCCCGCCCATCACCGCGCCTTCTTCGATCGTGACCAGGGCCTCATGGTTCGCGGCCAGTTCGAGCACCAGCGAGGCATCGAGCGGCTTCACGAACCGCATGTTCACGACCGTCGCGTCGAGGGCGGCACCAGCTTCGAGCGCGGACGAACCGCATGTTCACGACCGTCGCGTCGAGGGCGGCACCAGCTTCGAGCGCGGGCGCCACCATGCTGCCGAAGGCCAGCACGGCGATCTTCTGGCCGCGCCGACGCACCTCGGCCTTGCCGAAGGGCACACCGACGAGTTCGGGCTGCAAGGCCGCGCCGACGCCGCTGCCGCGCGGATAACGCACCGCGGCCGGGCCGCGATGCTCGAAGGCCGTCACCAGCATCTGCCGGCACTCGTTTTCGTCGGCTGGAGCCATCACGACCATGTTCGGAATGCAGCGCAGATACGCGATGTCGTAATTGCCGGCATGGGTCGCCCCGTCGGCGCCGACGAGGCCGGCGCGATCGAGCGCGAAGGTCACATCGAGGTTCTGCAGCGCGACGTCATGGATGAGCTGGTCGTAGCCGCGTTGCAAGAAGGTGCTGTAGATCGCGACCACCGGCTTGAACCCTTCGCAGGCCATGCCGGCCGCGAAGGTGACCGCATGCTGTTCGGCGATGCCGACATCGAAATACCGCTCGGGGAATTGCTGCTCGAAGCGGACCATGCCCGAACCTTCGCGCATGGCGGGCGTGATGCCGACCAGGCGCGCGTCTTTGGCCGCCATGTCGCACAGCCAGTCGCCGAAAACCTGGGTGTAAGTCGGCTTGGCCGGCGCCGCGGCCTTGACGATGCCTTTGGCCGGATCAAATTTGCCGGGGCCGTGGTACAGCACCGGATCGGCCTCGGCGAGCTTGTAGCCCGCGCCCTTGCGCGTGACCACATGCAGGAATTGCACACCGCCGCGCGCCTTGAGGTTACGCAGGGTCGGCACCAAGGTGTCGAGGTCGTGACCGTCGATCGGGCCGAGGTAATTGAAGCCCAACGACTCGAAAATGGTGCCGGGCCCGAGCATGCCCTTGGTATGTTCCTCGAACCGCTTGGCGAATTCATGCAGCGGCGGCACCGGCTTGAGCAGCTTGTCGGCCGCCTGGCGCGCCGCGGCGTAGAACTTCCCGCTCATCAGGCGTGTGAGGTGGCGATGCAAGGCGCCGACCGGCGGGCTGATCGACATTTCATTGTCGTTGAGCACCACGAGCAAGTTGATGTCGTCCATCACGCCCGCGTTGTTGAGCGCTTCGAAGGCCATGCCGGCCGACATCGCGCCATCGCCGATCACGGCGATGTGCGAACGCTTGGCCTGGGCTGGGTCTTTGCTACGCGCAGCCGCGACCGCCATGCCGAGCGCGGCGCTGATGCTGGTGCTCGAATGCGCGGTGCCGAAAGTGTCGTATTCGCTTTCGACCCGGCGCGGAAAACCCGAGATGCCGCCGAACTGGCGCAGCTTGGCCATGCCCTCGCGGCGGCCGGTGAGAATCTTGTGCGCGTAGGTCTGATGGCCGACATCCCAGACGATGCGATCGGCCGGGGTGTCGAACACGTAATGCAGCGCGAGCGTGAGCTCGACCGTGCCGAGATTCGACGACAGATGGCCGCCGGTCTTGGAGACCGCATCGACGATGAAATCGCGCAATTCGCCGGCCAATGGCTTGAGCTGCGCGCGTTCGAGACGGCGCAGATCGGCGGGGCTATCGATGGTCTTCAACAACTCGGGCATGTTCAACTCTTGCGCAGCACGATGAAGTCTGCGATGTCCTGCAAGCGCGCGGTCGCGCCGTCGATGGCCGCGAGCGCCGCATGCGCCTGCTGCCGCAATTGCTCGGCCAGCTTCTTCGAAGCGTCCAGCCCGAGCATCGAAACATAGGTCGGTTTGTCGGCCGCCGCATCCTTGCCGGCCGTCTTGCCGAGGGTGGCCGTATCGGCCTGTGTGTCCAAAATATCATCGACCACCTGGAACGCCAAGCCGACCGCCTGGGCGTATTCGTCGAGCGCGGCCGACTCGGCGGCGCTCGCGGCGCGCCCGGCCAACAGCCCCAACCGCACCGCCGCGCGCAACAAGGCGCCGGTCTTCATGCGGTGCATTTGTTCGAGCCCCGCGCGGTCGAGCATCACCCCGACGTTGGCCAGATCGATCGCCTGCCCGCCCGCCATGCCCTGCGAGCCCGAAGCGCGCGCCAACTCCAGCAACATGGTGCACGCTTGCGCGCTCGCCGGCGCGCTCAACACTTCGAACGCCAGGGTCTGCAAAGCGTCGCCGACCAGCAAAGCGGTGGCTTGGTCATACGCCACGTGCACGGTGGGCCGACCGCGCCGCAAGGCGTCGTTGTCCATCTCGGGCATGTCGTCATGCACAAGCGAATAGGCATGGATCAGCTCGACCGCGACCGCGGCACGGTCGAGCATGTCGGCTTGCGCCGCAAAGGCCTCGCCGGCGGCGTACACAAGCAAAGGCCGCACCCGCTTGCCGCCGCCGAGCACCGCGTACCGCATGGCGGCATGCAAGCTCGCGGGTGCGCATAGCGCATCGGGCAAAGCGTGGTCGAGCGCGGCTTCGGTCCGTACGGCGCAGGCACGCACCCAAGCATCGAAAACAGTCGTCATCGCATCCTGCACAAGGTTCCGATCGGCGCCGGCTCAGCGCGACAGATCGAGCGGGCGCGGCGCCGCTTCGTCGCCGTCACCGCGATCGAAGATCTGGAGCTTTTCGCGCGCGCCTTCGAGATGCTGCTGGCACAGGCGGATCAGTTCCGACCCGCGCTGATACGCCGCGACCGATTGGTCGAGCGCGAGATTCTGCCCTTCCATGGCGGCCACCAATTTTTCGAGCTCGGCCAGCGCTTCCTCGAACGAGGGCGCGGCGGTGGTCTGGCGTTTGGTCATGGCGTGTCCATCGGGTCGGCATCTGCGCGAAGACCGGAATTCTAGCCGGCCGCGCACGCACCGGTCGGTGCTGCCGCCCACCCTGCGAGTCCGTACCCGGCAAATTGCGCTTTGGTAAAAAGATCGAGACAAATCAGGGATTTCGTGGGGTTTTTGGGTAGACTCCCCGCTCTTCAAATTGGCCGGGCAGCGAAAGGAGGATCGAGTCGCCAGCCAGCCGGGGTATGCCCTGTTTGGTTGCATCGTCGCGGGAACCGCAAGGGTTCCTCACACCTGCAGTTACGGGGGCTTGGGTCACTCAATTCTGATGAAAGGGTTGGGGCATGTCAGATATTGGCAGCCGACTCCAGGTCGCTCGGCCGACAAGCCAGCTTCCGATCGAGTGGTATTTCGACGAACAGCTCCATCGCCAGGAGCTGCAAACTTTGTTCCTCAACGGTCCCCGTTATGTCGGGCACGAACTCATGGTGCCCGAGGTCGGTGACTATTACGCCTTGCCGCAGGAAGACAGCGGCCGCGCACTCGTGCGCAATGAAGGCGGCATCGAACTGGTCAGCAACATCTGCCGCCATCGCCAGGCCATCATGCTCGACGGCCGCGGCAAGACCAACCACATCGTCTGTCCGTTGCACCGCTGGACTTACGATCTCAAGGGCGAACTGCTCGGTGCGCCGCATTTCGAAAAATCGCCCTGCCTGAATCTGCAGAAGTTCCCGCTCAAATCGTGGAACGGCCTGCTGTTCGAAGACAACGGCCGCGACATCCTCAAGGACCTCGGCAATTCGAAGTTCGCCAAGTACTTCGACTTCACCGGCTACAAGCTCGGCCATGTCGAAATGCATCCGTGCAATTACAGCTGGCGCACCTTCATCGAGGTCTATCTCGAGGATTACCACGTGGTGCCCTTCCATCCGGGTCTGGGCAAGTTCGTCAATTGCGGCAACCTGGCCTGGGAGTTCGGCGAGAACTACTCGGTGCAGACGGTCGGCATCCTCGACCATCTGAACACCACGGGGTCGCCGGTCTATGAAAAATGGACCGAGCAATGCCGCAAATATTTCGACGGCGGGAAGTCCTTGCCCGAGTTCGGCGCGGTCTGGCTGACCTACTACCCGAACATCATGCTCGAGTGGTATCCAGGCGTGATCACGGTCTCGACCGTGCATCCGATCTCGATGACGAAGACCATGAATGTGGTCGAGTTCTACTACCCCGAAGAAGTCGTCGATTTCGAACCCGACTTCATGGCCGCGCAACAAGCCGCGTACATGGAAACCGCGATCGAAGACGACGAGATCGGTGAACGCATGGACCGTGGCCGCCAGCAATTGCATGCGCGGGCGACCAACGAAATCGGTCCTTACCATTCGCCGTTCGAAGACGGGATGCAGCACTTCCACGAGTATCTGCGCCGCGAATTGGGCCGTCCGGCCTGACGCGCGTCGCGTACGCATCGGCCGCCCGATCGCCGATGCGCACGCCACAAGAACGGCCCCGGTGATCCCGGGGCCGTTTTTCTTCCTTGGAGCCTCCATGCGCGCCCTGCGCACTCTCCTGATCGTGACCCTCTCGGCGTTGCTGCTCGCCTGCGCGGCGATCGTCCTCGACGGGCTCGATGACGACATCCAGACCAGCGATGTTGGCGTGGTGCTAGGCTCGAAAGTAATGCCCGACGGTCAGCCATCGGCGCGCTTGCAGGCCCGGCTCGACGCAGCCGCTGCGCTGCACGGACAAGGCTGGTTCAAGTACCTCCTGGTCAGCGGCGGCACCGGCAAGGAAGGGTTCAGCGAAGCCCGGGTGATGGCCGATTACCTCGCGCAGAAGCACCAGGTGCCGGGCGAGGTCCTGATCCTCGACGAACACGGCGACACCACCGAGGCCAGTGCGCAAAACACCGCGCTCGCCATGCGGTCGCGCGGTCTGACCAGCGCCTTGATCATCACCCAGTATTTCCACATCCCGCGCAGCCGCTACGCGTTCGGGCGCGCCGGCATCGCGACGATCCATACCGCGCACGCCCCTTATTTCGAGCTGCGCGACTTGTATTCGACCGCGCGCGAAGTCGTCGCGCTCCCCGTCTATTGGCTCAGCCCGGCCGGCACGCACTGATGCGCCGCCCTTAGAATCGCACCATGCAATCGCTCTGGATGCTCGTCGCCGCCTTCTTGTTCTCGGCCATGGGCGCGCTCGTCAAATACGCCTCGCCACATCACAACGCCTGGGAGATCCTGGGCTGGCGCTCGGTCATTGGCCTCGCGGTGCTCATTCCCCTGATCCGCAGCATGCCGGGCGGCCTGCGGCGCGGCCTCGCCACCAAGTACTGGTCCGCGCACACCGTGCGCAATTTGTCGGGGACGATGGCGGTGGTGCTCTGGTTCGCGTCGATGGCGCACCTGCCGATCGCGACCTCGATGACGCTCAACTACACCTCCTCCTTGTTCATCGGCCTGGGCTTGTTCGTCGGCGCGGCCTGGCGCGGCCAAGGGCTCACGGTCGGCGGCGTGCGCCAGATGCCGATGCTGATCGCACTCATCGTCGGCTTCGTCGGCATCGTGTTTGTGTTGCGGCCCACCTTCGAGCGCGACCAGCTCATCTGGGCCTTGGCCGCCTTGAGTTCGGGCGTACTCGCCGCGGTGGCCTTGATGACGGTGCGCGCCCTGGGCCAGCTCGGGGAGCCGACCAGCCGCACGGTGTTCTACTTCACGCTGGCGGGCCTGCTCGTGGCCATGCTCGGCATGGCGTTCGCCGGCGCGACCTGGCCCGCGCCCAAGGAACTGGCCGCGCTCATCGGCGTCGGCCTGAGCGCCGTGCTCGCGCAACTCGCTCTGACCCGCGCCTACGGTTTCGGCCAGACCTTGCTCGCGGCCAACCTCAATTACGCGGGTATCCTGTTCGCTTCGTTCTGGGGCTGGCTGATCTGGGACGATCGTGTGCCGGCCATCGCCGCCTTGGGCATGATGTTGATCGTGGGCGCGGGCATCGTCTCGACCTGGCTCACGGCCAATGCGGGCCGTCCGGCCAACGATGCGCAATGACGGCATGCGCGATGCGGTTCAGCCGCCTGCCCTTCCACTCTCCAACCCCGACCACACCATGTACGACACCTTGATCGATTGCGCCACCGTGCGCGCCCATCTCGACGATCCCCAATGGCTGATCCTCGATTGCCGATTCGAGCTTGCCAATCCGGCGGCCGGCGAAGCGGCCTATGCCCAAGGCCATCTGCCCGGCGCGCGCTATGTGCACCTCGATCGCGATCTGTCGGCGCGGCGCGGCGCGGGGGCGATCAATGGCGGCCGCCATCCGCTGCCGGCACGCGAGACCGTTGCGGCGCGCTTTGCGGCGCTCGGCGTCGGCGAAACGACCCAAGTCGTGGTCTATGACGGCGCGGGCGGCATGTTCGCGGCCCGCGCCTGGTGGATGCTGCGCTGGATCGGCCATGCCCAGGTGGCAGTGCTCGATGGCGGGCTGCCGGCCTGGGAACGCGCCGGTGGCGCCCTGACCACGACGGCGCCGGCGGCGCGCACGGCCCCACTCGCGCTCAAGGCGAGCCTGGTCGGCTATGTCGATGCGGCGGCGGTCCAGGCCAATCTGGCGAGCGCGGCGTCGACCCTGATCGACGCGCGCGGACCCGACCGTTACGACGGCAGCGCCGAAACCATCGACCCGGTGGGCGGGCATATTCCCGGCGCGATCAACCTGCCATTCGCGGGCAACCTCGACGCCAACGGCTGCTTCAAACCGGCCGAGGCTTTGCGCACCCGCTTCGCCGCGGCGATCGGCGGCAAGCCGGTCATTCATCAATGTGGTTCGGGCGTCACGGCCTGCCACAACCTGCTCGCGATGCGGCAGGCCGGCCTGCCCGAAGGGGCGCTTTACGGCGGCAGCTGGAGCGAATGGATCGAGGACCCGACCCGTCCGGTCTGGACCCGCGGCTGAAGCGCGGGGCTCAATGCGCGTGGTCGTGTAGGCTGGCGAAGACCAGATAGATCAGCACCACGCCGACCGCGATCAAGGCCACCTGCAACACGCTTTCGCGCGGGCGGCCTTCGCGGTGCAATTGCGGCACCAGATCCGACAAGGCGATGTACAAGAAGCTGCCGGCCGCCACCACCAACGCGTACGGCACCAGGGCCGCGACGCGATCGAGCAGCAGATAGCCCGCGACCGCGCCGACCAATGACGACAGGCTCGACAACAGGTTGAACGCATAGGCGCGGGCGCGCGTGAAGCCGGCGTTGAGCAGCACCATGAAATCGCCGATCTCGGATGGGATTTCATGCGCGATGATCGACGCGGCCGCGACGATGCCGACCCGCACGTCGGCGACGAAGGCCGCCGCGATCACGATGCCGTCGGCGAAGTTATGGATCGCATCGCCGATCAGGATCGGCCAGCCGCCGCGCCCGGCCTGGACGCGGTCATAGCCATGGTCATGGTGATGATGGTCGCCTTCATGATGATGGCTGTGCCGCAGCACCTCGAACTTTTCGAGCAGGAAGAACCCGAGCAAAGACGCCAGCAACAAGGCGAACAGATCGTGCGTATCGGCGCTGGCGGTCTCGATCGCCTCGGGCAGCATGTGCAGCAAGGAGGTCGCGAGCAAGCAGCCGGTCGAGAACGCGACCATGCGCTCGACCATGCGCGACAAGAGGGTGAACGAGACCAGGGCCGCGGCCGAGATGCTCAGAACCGCCGCCACCAGCGCGGCGCAGACGATGTACAGCAAGGTCGGCGACGAAACGACTTCAGGCATGGCAATGAAAAGGCCGCTAAATGCAACCGCGTTGCAAGAAAGCGGCGATCATACTCCATGCAAGCGACCAGCCCGGCCGGCCCGCCCGCTGATTCCCGCGCGTCAGCCCGACTGGTTCCGCCACGCGTCGCGGGCGCTCATCCAGCCCGATCCTCCGGCTGCGTCGGCCGCCGGATCGCCTCAAACGCCATGGGCCTTGAACCATTCCATCATGCGGCGCCAGGCGTCGGTGGCGGCATCGGCGCGGTAACTCGGCCGGTAGTCGGCGTTGAAGGCATGCGGGGCCTCGGGATAGACGACGATCTGGCTGGCGCGCGAGGCCGCGCCGCCCTGGGCCAGCGCGTTGCGCATGCGCTCGACCGTCTCGAGCGGGATGCCGTCGTCCTTGCCGCCATAGAAGCCGAGCACCGGCGCATGCAAACGCGCCGCCACATCGATCGGATTGGTCGGCTGCAATACCGGATTGAAACCGCTGACCAGCCGCCCGTACCAAGCGGCGCCGGCCTTGAGCGCGGTGTGATGCGCCGAGTACATCCAGACGATGCGCCCGCCCCAGCAAAAGCCCGTGATGGCCAGACGCGCGGTATCGGCGCCCTCGCCCGCGGCGTGCGCGACACAAGCGTCGAGATCGCCCAACACCTGGACGTCCGAGGCTTGCGCGACGACATCGATGACTTCCTTGATGCTGGGCTTGTTGCTCACATCGCCCTGGCGCACGAACAACTCGGGCGCGATCGCGTAATACCCGGCCTTGGCGAAGCGCCGGCACAGATCGGCGATGTGCTCGTGCACCCCGAAAATCTCGCTCACGACCAGCACCACGGCCGGCTTGGCCGCGTGGGCGGGCCGGGCGCGATAGGCGGGAATGCTCTCTTTGCCGACCGGTATCTGCACCGCGCCGGCCACCAAGCCGTCGGTGTCGGTCTTGATCTGGGTCTGGGCCATGATGGGCGAGACCGCCGCCGCGAAACCGAGGCCGACCCCGGCCTGCATGAAATGCCGCCGATCGAATTTCTGGTCGGGCAGCAAGCTATTCAGTTCCTCTTCGACGGACGCGGGCATCGGGATCTCCAGGACGTAGGTAGGTGGTGAACGCGACACGCTTTGGCGGCCCGCCCCGACGCGCGTCGGTTGCGCGCGCCGGGGTGCGGCCTCAAGACGACTTGGGTTCCTTGCCGAGTTCCTCGTTGCGCAAGGCGCGGCGCAGGATCTTGCCGACATTGGTCTTGGGCAGGTCGTCGCGGAACTCGATGTGGCGCGGCTTCTTGTAGCCGGTGAGCCCTTGTTCGGCGAACTTCTTGATGTCGGCTTCGGTCAGGCTCGGGTCCTTGCGCACCACGAAGACCTTGACCGCCTCGCCCGAATGTTCGTCGGGCACGCCGATCGCCGCCACTTCCGACACGCCGGGGCAACCCGCGATCACTTCTTCGACCTCGTTCGGGTACACATTGAAGCCCGAGACCAGGATCATGTCTTTCTTGCGATCGACGATCTTGGTGAAACCGCGCTCGTCCATGATGCCGACATCGCCGGTCTTGAAAAAGCCTTCGGGCGTCATCGACCGCGCGGTCTCGTCGGGGCGGTTCCAATAGCCGCGCATGACTTGCGGCCCGCGGATCGCGATCTCACCCGCGACGCCGATCGCGACCGCCTTGCCGTCGTCATCGAGGATGGCCACTTCGGTGCTCGGCAAGGGCACACCGATGGTGCCCGTGAACTTGGTCGAATCGATGAGGTTGGCGGTGACCACCGGCGAGGTTTCCGACAGGCCGTAGCCTTCGACGATCGGACAGCCGGTGAGCTGGTACCAGCGCTCGGCCACCGGGCCTTGCACCGCCATGCCGCCACCCATCGAAACCTTGAGACTGCTCCAATCCATCTTCTTGAAATCGGGGTGGTTCATCAAGGCGTTGAACAAGGTGTTCACCGCCGGCAGCATCGAGACATGCTGCTTGGAAATGTCTTTGATGAACTGGCCGATGTCGCGCGGGTTGACGATCAGCACGCACATCGCGCCGATGCGCATGCCGACCATGCCGCAGACCGTGAGCGCGAAGATGTGATACAGCGGCAGCGCGACCACCATGTGCGCCTGGCCTTCGAGCTTGCCCAGCGCGGGCTGGAACCAGGCATCGCATTGCAAGGTGTTGGCGACGATATTGCCGTGGGTGAGCGTCGCCCCCTTGCTCACGCCGGTGGTGCCACCGGTGTATTGCAGGAAGGCCACGTCGTCGAGCGTGAGTTCGGGCTTGGCGAAATTGGCGGCCGCGCCGCGCGCGATCGCATCGTTGAACGGCACATGGCCCGGCAACTCCCAGGCGGGCACCATCTTCTTGAGCTTGCGCACCACCAGGTTGACGATCCAGCCTTTGGGGATGCCGAGCAGATCGCCGAGTGTCGCGACGATGACCCGCTTGACCGACGTTTGCGCGATCACCGCTTGCAGCGTGTGCGCGAAATTCTCCAGGATGACGATGGCCTCGGCGCCGGAATCCTTGAGCTGGTGTTCCAGTTCGCGCGGGGTGTACATCGGATTCACATTGACCACGATGCCGCCCATGCGCAGCACCGCGAAGATCGCGATCGGATATTGCAGGCAGTTCGGCATCATGATCGCGACCCGCGTGCCCTGTGTGATTCCGACCGATTGCAGATAGGCGGCGAGCTTGCGGCTGTACGCGTCGACTTCGGCGAAGCTGAGCTTCTTGCCCATGCACACATAGGCGCTGCGCTCGCGGAATTGCTGCACGCTCTGCTCGAGTAGATCGACCACCGAACGATAGCCCGAGGTGTCGATCTCGGCCGGCACGCCTGCCGAGTAATGCTGGGTCCAGAACTTGGCGCCGGATGCCGTGCTCATGCGAGTCTCCTGTACATACTTATGAAATCTTTTGGCGGATCGAAAGTCGCCGCATCATAGCCTGAGGCATTGCGCACGCAGACGAGTTCATCCTCTAGGGGCAAACCCGCGCAGGCCCTTGATTTCCGGTCCGCTTGCTGCATCACCACAATGGGCGATGGGATGCTGCGGCGCATGAGCGCGAGCCGTTATTGCGCGGGTGCCGCCGCTTCGGCGCGTACCCGGGCCACGCATTCGCCGCACGCCTTCGCCAAGGCATCGAGTCTGGCCTGCGTATCGAGCGCAGCCAGGGCACGTACGGTCGCGTAAAAGCGCGGCAGGTCGCCATGCTGCTCGGCGAGCAACGCATCGAAGGCCGGCACCAACTGCGTGTAGGCCGCCACGCTGGCCAGATGCGCGTTGCCGAGGGCTTGCGCGAAATACCGGTCGTAGCCGGTGTAGCCGCCCCAGCGTTCGCGCTTGAGCGTTTCATAGTCGCGCTGCAATTGCGCGAAGACCGCCGCCTTTTGCGCGCGCTTGAGCGCGTCGTTGTCGGCGCCGGCATATAGCGCGGCGAGCCGGTCTTTGGTGGCGTACAGCAAGCCCAGAAAGTCCTGGCGGCGCGCATCGTAGACACGATAAGACTCGGTGAGCGCCGCATCGTTTTGCGCTGCGAGCCAACGCTTGAGGCCTTCGGTCTCGATCGTGGTCGCGAAGCTTTCGTTGAAGGTCGTGTCGCCCTTCACATAAACGACCTGATGCCCGAGTTCATGAAAGATGAGCCGCGCGAGTTCACCGTCGGGCTGGTTGATGAAGGTATTGAGCACCGGGTCGTCGAACCAGCCGAGCGTCGAATACGCGGGCACGCCCGAGACCTGCACATCGTCACCATTGGCGCGCATCTGCGCGGCATAGCGCTCGGCAGCAGCACGGTCGAAATAGCCGCGATAACCGACACAGCCCGCGACCGGGAAGCACGATGGACGCAGCGTCAACGACAACTCCGGCGCCGCGTACACATTCCAGAGCACATAAGGCCGATGCAGATCGGCATATTCGGTATAAGACCGGTTGTCGGGCAGGCCGAGTTCACGCGAGGCATAGGCGCGCACCTGCTGCACACGTTCGAGCTTGGCGCGCAGCTTCGGGTCGAACGTTGGGTCGGCGAGCAGTTCGGAAATCGGCCGCGCTTCATGCAGCATCGAGAAATGCCCGTGCATGCTTTGCGCGTAATAACCGAGGGTGCTGCACCCGCCGGCCAGGCCCAGGCCCGTCAAGGCGAGCAAGGCCAACAGCCATGCGCGCGTGCGGCGCTTCATGCCTGCGCGGCCCGCACCGATTCAGCGGCGGCATCGACCCAAGGCTGCACCTCGACCCGGCAATCATAGAAGGTGGGCGCGCGGCCCATGTCGGTCAGGCGCTGGCTCGTCAGTTCGTTCACATTCTTGCCGTCGGCCGCAAACTTTTTCCACCAGATCGACAGGCCCACGACCACGCCTGCGCGGGCACGCGTCCCCACGCGGGCGCGCAAGCGCAACTCGCCGCGATCGTTGAACACGCGCACGGTCTGGCCGTCGATGATGCCGCGTGCGCGCGCGTCGTCTGCGTGCAATTCGAGCACCGGCTCGCCTTCGGTCGCGCGCAGGCTCGTCACATTCACGAACGAGCTGTTGAGGAAGTTGCGCGCCGGCGGCGAGATCATCGCGAGCGGATAGCGCGCGGCGTCGGGGCTGTCGGCGCCTTCATGCGGCGCGATGTAGGCGGGCAAAGGATCGAGCCCGGCCGCGGCCATCTGCGCGCTTTCGAATTCGCATTTGCCCGAAGGCGTGGTGAAGCCGCCCTCGGCAAACGGCGCCCAGTCTTCGGGCACATTCAGACGTTCCCAGCCGCGCGCGATGCAACGGTCCCAATCGAAGCCTTGCGTATACGGATGGTCGAGGCGCAACGACTGGCGCGCGATGATTTCGTCCGATTCGTCGAAGCAGGCGTCGGCATAGCCCATGCGCTTGGCCAGCAGCCGGAAGATCTCGCTATTGGGCTTGGCTTCGCCCAGCGGCGCGATGGCGGGTGTGTTGGCCATCAGCGCGTAATGACCGTAGGGCTTCACCACATCGAAATGCTCGAGCTGGGTGGTCGCAGGCAGCACATAGTCGGCGTAATCGGCGGTGTCGGTCAGGAAGTGTTCGAGCACCAAGGTGAAAAGGTCGGCGCGCGCGAAGCCTTGCGCGACCTTGGCCGATTCGGGCGCAACCGCGAGCGGGTTGCTGTTGTAGACGATCAGCGCTTCGATCGGCGCGAAATCGGCCGCGGCCGGGCGCAGCAGATCGTCGCCGATGGTGCTCATGTTGATGGTGCGCGGATTGCGCCCCGCGAGCAGATCGGGCCGACCGAGGTCGGGGTTCATCGGGAACGCGCCCGAGGTGGAAAGCAGCACGCCGCCGGCCGGATGGCGCCAATCGCCGGTCAGCGCCGGGATGCAGCCGATGTTGCGCACCGCCATGCCGCCGCCATGCACGCGCTGCACGCCGTAACTCACGCGGATGAAGGCCGGGCCGCCGCGTTCGCGCGCGGTCCAGAGTTCGCGCGCGAGCATCTCGACTTCATCGGCCGCGATGCCGCAGATCGCCGCGACACGCTCGGGCGGGTACTCGGCCACGCGCGCCTTCAGCGCATCGAAGCCCAGGGTATGGCGCGCGATGTAGTCATGGTCGAGCCAATCGTTGCGCACCAGCACATGCATGACGCCTAGCGCCAGCGCCGCATCGGTGCCCGGCAAGGGCGCGATGTGGGCATGGCATTTCTCGGCCGTGAGCGAGCGGAACGGATCGATCGCGATCAGGCGCGCGCCACGCCGTTTGGCTTCTTGCCCGACGGTCCAGAAATGCAGGTTGGAGCCGATCGCATTGGTGCCCCAGAAGACGAGGGTGCGCGCCGCCGCGACCGCGAGCGGATCTGGCCCGACGCGCGCGCCGATGGTGTAGCCCATGCCGACCGAACCGGCGGTCGAGCAGATGGTGCGATCGAGCCGGCTCGCGCCGAGCTTGTTGAAGAAGCGCGCCGCCATGCCCTCACCTTGCAC
>JADHEF010000648.1_pt1 | contig 31996 bp, 43 predicted proteins | sample 8952391 | NCBI WGS metagenome assembly JADHEF01 (sample SAMN16124439, study PRJNA663245) | bioreactor sludge metagenome | isolation source: sludge (nitrite) | place: India:Bengaluru | collected 2019-02-28 | reverse complement strand
TGCTTGTCACTCATCGGTTTTTCCTTCTTTCCCTCACCCATCGCTCGTTAAACAGCCGAAATTCTAACACATTTTGCAATGATTGAAACACCCCGAAGTGGAACCCTACCGACAACCGTGCCGACGATGCCGAATTTACACATCCACCAGGTGCGGATGTCTCAGTCTGCGGTCAGCGCGGTACATTCAGGGCGTTTCTATTTGAACGGGTTTCGCGCTGTGAGCAGGCGCAGGGCGTAAGCTCTGTCCTCGCGGCAGGCGTCGGCGAAGTCGCCCAGGTGGCCGTCTTTGGTGCGGGAGTTGAAGAACAGCAGGGCCGCGCGCGCGACCGCGAGGTTGCCGACGACGTTGGCGTTGCGGCTTCGGGTTTTGTCCTCGAGCAGCGTGCAGTCGCGGCGGTTGTGGTCGCGCGACTCGATCCCCCAGTGGTCGCGGATGTGGGCCGCCCATTGGCGGGCGGTGCGCGAGCGGGCGTCCAGCGTGCAGAGTGTATTCGCAAACACGACCTGAGAAAGAATATCAACGACCTGAGAAAGATGAAGGCGGCCTGCAACGAACTTGCAAGCCGCCTTCTTGGTCTATGCAGGGGTGCTGCTAAGACGCTCGATGGCCGGGGCAATGTGACGTGGATCGGCTTCGACCCCTATGACATAGCGGCCTGACATCCGAGCGGCGATCAGGGTCGAGCAACTACCGGCATAGGGGTCGATCACCAGCCCACCAGGTTTGACAGCCCGCTCGATCAGCCAGCCCATGAGCAGCACGGGCTTCTGGGTCGGGTGAATGCGCTTTACCCCCTTCTCGCTGGCCCGACCGAAGCCGTTCCAGTAATGCCGAAAGATCGTGCGATGGCACTTGAAGCTGGCCCAGATGTCCTCATAGTCGCCAATGTCGTTTGAATGACACGGGCCGACTTCGCAGGCGGCCTTGCCGCCGCAATGCGGGCAGCGCTTATCCCAGATCATCCAGGAGCCACCCGGCGGCAGTCTCTGGCAGTAGTGCATGGCCCCGAACAGGACGCAGCGGAACCGCAGCAGGTGCGACGGGTCAAAAGGACGGTCATCTCCCATAATCGGTATGGGATTATGGGAATGAACCCAGTTGATTCCGTACGGCGGATCGCTGACGACGGCAAGGCCGTCGAAGGGGTCGAGAGCCCGGAGGACATCCGAACAGTCGGCATGGAAGAGAGCGACGCTGGAGTCGCTGTAGACAGGTTTGAACGGTATCGCGCTCAGGGCGCGTCTGAATGGCGTTTGCACGGTTACACCTCGTTTTGCTACGCTTGCGGCAATGCAACCGCCACGGGGGCGAGAGCTTGGCAGGCGTTCAGTTAGGTGCGGCCGCACCGTGATCGTCAGTCCGTTTCAGCGGTCGGAACCTCGCCCCCGACTAACCGGTCGGGGACGGTCACAAATATCAATCCCGATACATAAACACGGCGTCGGCATTCCAACCCGTTTGAGTTACGTCCCACGCCAACGAGTCGCCTGCAAGCGGGGCGTGAATCGGCATAATAATCATCCATAGCACCCCGCTATACCCGGGATCGGCCAGTTCTATAAACCGCGAGTTCGCAAATCCGGTATGTCGTATATACTGCGAAGCCAAACACGTATAGCCGGTGGGGGTTTCTCCTTGCCATATCAATTTCCAGTTGGCCGTCGTGCTAATCGGGTTCACGGGCACCGTGTTTGTGTCTTTCAGAACCACAACGCGGAAATAAATTTCACCCTCGGCGTCGGCCGTCAATGGCGGTAATGAAAAATGAATTTTATTTGGGCGTGAATTCGTTGTGCGGTAGTAATAGCGGAACCCCTTTGAAGCCGCTGCCAGTGTGAGCATGTTACCCCTGTTTGTTATTGCATATTCCCCTCCCTGTGTATTCACACAAAATGGTGTAACCGTGAGTGTATTTGCAACAGCCGCGCGTATCATAAGCTCACGCCGTACATCGGAATCGAACGAATCCGGGATAACGCTAAAATCTGCCGGGTACGAAATTCCGTATTGATCCCACATGTTGCGCTGTAGAATTGTGGCGCAACCATCAGATGAGGACGACATGGTTAACTGACGAACACCTAATTTACCATTAAGGAATGTAACCAGTCCTTCCGAGTCGTCTCCCCAAGCCACAACAGAACCGTCCGATTTCAGTATTGCCGTGTTGTGAAAACCCAGTGCCATTGACACGATTCCGGAATTGGTGACACCTTCCGGCAATACGGATTCGGATGACGTGTTTGATCCCCAAAATGTAACCGACCCGTCGGCATGCAAAGCGGCGGCGTGATAAGCACCGCAAAAAATACGCAATACCCCCGTGAGTGCAGGTGTAGTTGTCGCCAGAGAGCCTCCCCAGCTAACGACGCTGCCGTCAGATTTGACGGCCCAACTCGAATGCGATGCTGCCGTAACCGATACAACTCCAATCAATCCTTCAGGAACGGTTCTTTGCCCATACACATTAGAACCACCCCAGGCTAAAACTATTGAGTCTGATGTTATGCCGAGAACATGGTCGTTATCAGAGGAGGCTGAAACACCACACCATTTTTGATACGTCGGTATTGTAAATTGATTAGCATTTTCAAGCCCCCAAGCAATTAATGCGCCAGACCTCGTAACGGCAAAAACACACGCGTTGCCGCATGCGATATCCACCACATCAACTGCGGTCTCTGGAATGTCATCCAGCACGCCATGAGTAAACACGGTCCCGTCTGTGTAGATTCCGGCAACTGTATGAGCCGAAGCGCTACCCACCATGCAGCGTATGTCTCCCGTTACGGGTATCACGGCTAAGTGGGGATACGCGATCACCGAGTTTAGCGGAAAAGCATGCAACGGATATACTTTTGACGGCTCAATCAGATCGTCAACCTCGACCGGGAAACTGAATGTTGTGTCAGGCGAGTCAGCCGTTACTCCCGTTCGGTCAAAGGTGACGTTGATCGTTTCGGCGTCCAGGAACCCAGCCCCCTCGATCCAGTATTCCCACTTGATCTGAGTCCAGTCCCAAAGCTGGATGAACACCCACAGGTACTTCTTGGCCTCTGTCGCACCGGCTATGACGTTCAGTGTGGCGCTGCCGTTGAGCGCGGTCTTCGTGCCAGCCTGATGCTCTGCCGTCTCGGGTAAAACCGCTCCGAGGTTCGTATCGGCGCTCCGGTAGCTGTTGAAATCAGCATCAGTGTTTCCGGTATTGAAGAGTTCTCCGGGCGTATCAAAATCATTGATGTACGCGGTCACCATCAAACCGGCTGCGAGGAACTTGTTGCTGTACGCCCTGATCGTGGCGAGCGTCACGTTGTCGTGAGCGCCGACGTTCTGGGCGTCGTCCGGCAACTTGAACCGATAGGCGGCCATGCCCAGAAACGCGGCCTGACGCCCTGATCCGGCCGCGCAGTCGCCTCCGAATTTATACGCGTCGTATGCGTCGCTGCTTGTGGTGACCGTAGGGTCTGAGGCCGGCATGGTCACGCTCAATCCGTTGCGCGCCTGACGCCAAGGAGCCATTTTCAGCAGCTCGAAACCGGCATTGAGGGTCGCCTGTGTCGCGACCAGTTGGTCCTTGTCCGTGCGCACCTGCCTGATGTAGCGCGTGTAAGGCAAGCTTCTGAGTACCGTAGACATAATTCATCCTCCTTCTTAACTCGTTTACCAGCATGGTCCGGTTTTGCCGGGATGGTTGGGCGGATCGCTGGCCTCGTGGTCGTCATAACCCTGTGTCAGACCGCCATCCGACCCGCCTGACCCGTCTGGGTTTTCGTCGGTTGGCCACCGGGGACCGTCTCCGCCTTCGGATTCGCTTCCATCTCCCCACCCCTTCGTGCCCCCGCCGCCCCCGCCGTCTGGATCGGTTTTGTGGGCACACTCTTCCTCTCCGTCCGTTTTTCCCGTGCCGCCCGGATCGTCGCCCTTGCCGTCGGCCGGTTCCGTCGCCAAAATCAGGGCGTGCGCGGACTTTCCGTTTCCGTCCGTGAAGGTGATTTCGCGGAACCGGGCCGTCTCGCCGCTGCCGAGGTCGGCGGCTTTTATGGATACCGTCTTAGCCATCAGCCCTCCTCCGGGTCTATAAGCTCGAGCGCGGACAGTTGGCCCGGCGCTTCGGCCGTGGTCTCTTCCGGGGAGAAGGGATCATCCTCCTCGTCCTCCGGAACGCCGCCGTCGAGCGGTGAGAGCGGCGTCCAGGTCGAGCGCGAGCGGGAGCAGCGGAGGAGCTCCACCAGGTCGGCCGGTCCGAGGTGGCTCTGCGTGCCGAGCTCGATCAGCGTGACGCCGTCGTCGAACGTTTCGGAGACGGCCGTGACCGTCGCGCCCATCGCGGACCACGCCTCTTCGGACCCGGAGATGTTCAGACGCCGACCGATGAGCTGCCGTCCGACCTTGCACTCCAGCTCCGTCGCGCCGATCTTTCCCGCGTATTGCAGCACGCTTGCGGCCGCGTAGAAAGCGGCCGCTAGCCCAGCCGGTTCCGGTTCCGACCAGCCCGGCTGGAACCGCCCGATGTAGCGACGCGACTCCGCGTTCGTCAGCGTGAATGACCGCGACAGCTCCTTCTCCGTGAAGGTCTGCCCGTCGCGGGTAAAAGAGGCGAGACACGAGATGGTGAACCGCCCGGCGTCGATGCCCCTGTCGCGCATCCAGTCGGTGACCGCCCCGTAGGTCAGCACGTTGTCGTAGCCCTCCGGGGCGGTCGGCAGCATCATGGCGTCGCTGATGATCGATCCGGAGGGCAGCCACGGGAACATGACGCGCCACCAGTCCGCCTGTGTGTAGTCGCCGAGCGCCGCGACCTTGATCGTCTGCGAGGGACCGGGCATCCCGGCCTCGAACTCCAGCGGGATGGTCATCCGCACGCAGCCGAGCGCGTCGGGGTCGCCCGCCGATTGCTCGGAGACCGTGCGCCCGGCCGCGCCCGCCAGCTCGAACGAGATCACGCAGCCCGGAATGACCAGCTCCGGGCACGCGCGGATGCGCAGCAGGTCGGGGTTCAGGGTGGAGAACGGCACCGTGGACTGCGGCAGGTTGGACCTCCGCGACACGTTGAGGGCGGGCGGCGTCACGGTATGGTCGAGCCAGGCGACGGCGTCCGGCTGCCAGCGCAGCACGCGCAGGATGATCTCTGACAGCATGCGGTCAACGACCTCGTCCCAGGGCGGCAGCACGGGCGCGTCGAACGTGCCAGCCTGGACCGCGATGCCGATGCTTGCCGCGAACTCGGCGATGGCGCGGCACATGGCTGCGGCGGTCATGCGCTGGCCGTCGGCCGTCTGGCAGAGCAGCACGCGGCCGGACGCGTAATCGGCAAGGTTGCCGTCCACGTCGACGATCTTGCGAGAAGGCCGGTATGCCTCGCGCTCGAGATGATACCAGGCGTCGCTGACCTCATACATGAACGCCTCGGCTCCGGGCGAGCCGTCGCCCTCGGCCATAGTGACCGTGCCCTGCAGCAGGATCTCATCCTCGCCGTCCGTCTTGCGCAGCACGGTGACCTCAGAGCCGTAGGCCCAGAGCGGGACGGAGTCGAACGGCGCGTCGCATTGCCAGCGGGCGGTGGAGACCGCGCCCGTGCGGCGGTTGAGCGTGAGGCCGGACCCGCCCACGGAGGAGAGCTCCGTGTCCGACCCGTCATGCCTGATATAGTAGAGCGTATCCACGTTCAGTCCCCCCGCCTGCCGTTGAGCTGCGCGGCGAGCGCACGCTGCTGGGCCTCGATGCGCTGGAGCGCGGCCAGCGCGGCCTGCGCGGCGGCCGCGGACGCCTGCATGGCGGCCTTCCCGGCGGCGTCGACCTCCGTCGGAGATACGATGCGGCCGCCGCTCCATTTCCCCGCCAGACCGGACGGGCGCGCTGAACGGGCTCGGGAGGCGGCGGCGCGGGATGTCGCGATGATGCCCCGCTGCCTGTCGGCCTCGTCGTCGAGATTGGCCATTTCCCCGCCGAGCGTCTGCAGGCGGCGGGCCTCGGCGAGCTCGCGGTGGTAGCGCTCATCCTCTTCGCGCTTCTCCTTTTCGGCGGACGCCACGATGGCAGCACGCTTATTCTCCGTCGCGGCGGCTGCGGACCGACGCGCGTCGGAGCCCTCGATTTTAACGGCATCCCCTTCGATCTTGAGGGCCGTGCGCCCGGCGGACTTCTTTTCGATCAGGTCGAGGAGGTCGTATGACTTCGCGCCCTTTTCGGCGGAAGCGTTCTCGAAGGCCTTGGCCTTGACGTTCTCGGCATCGGCTTTCGCGCGCAGTTCGGCGGCCTTCTTGGCGGCGGCCAGGCGCTTCTCCGGGTCCGGCTCTGGAATCTTCCACCCGAAGGCCGACTGCACCCAACTCGGCTGGACGAGTTTCTCGCCGTCCTTTTCGGCCTTCGCGGCGTCGCGCAGCATGCTTTCGGCGGCGGATCGGGACGCCCCTGCCTTGACGTTGTCGAGGGTGGCTTTGCGGGCGAGGTCCTCGCGCTGCGCCTGGAGCCCGGCCAGCTCCCGCTCGAGGTCCTCCTGGCGTCGACGGACGTCGGCCTTGGCGCGGCCGCTCTGGAATTTCGCGGTGATCTCGCCGCGCTTCTCGGCGTAGAGCGGGTCTGAAGGGTCCAGCGCGGCCAGTTCCGTGGCTTCGGACAGGCGGCTCCGGGCATCCTCTTCGGAGCGGAGAGCCTTCATCGCGGCCTCGGCGGACGCCCGCGCCGCGTCGGCCCTGGCTGCGGCGTTGTCGATCTCTTTCGCGAGCTCCACGAACATGTCCGCAGCGGCTTTGATCGCGGGGTTCTTCTGGAGCTCGCCGATCTGCTCGTTCAGCTTGACGTTGGCTTCGCGGGCTTCGTCGATGGAATCCTTGATCGCCTTGAACTGTCCGACCACGGCGATGATGGCCTGGGCGATGCCGAATCCGGTGATGAGGTTGCGCAGCGCGCCGACCGCAGACGTCACGGCCGCCACCTGGCCCTTGAGTTTGGCGAAGCTGGCCGCGATCCCCCCAGCGGACGATGCCGCCGCCGCGCCCGCCCCCGCGGCCGAGTCGCCAAGCTTCTCAAGCCCGTCCTTGGTGTCGTCTATGCCGTGACCGGACGCGTTGGTCCGTATGTCGATGTCCACTCTGCGGTCGGCCATGCCTGCCGCGGCGGGATCACCGGAAGAGGTACGCGAGCGCCTTGGCGAGGAATATCACGCCGAGGATGATCCACGCCCATTCTCCCAGGGCGTCGTAGATCCGCTGTGTGCGTCCTTTGTTCATTCCGGTAATTATGCCGCTCTCCTTTCCGTTTGTAAACCGTAAACGCGATGTTCGCGGGGCACGCATTTGGTTTTGTGCCCCGCGCCGGTCACTTCGCCGTTGCGTTTCCCGGACAGGTGCCGGACGCGCACGCTGAATCGACGGCGTCCGCCACGGCGTTGGTCGTCGCGCCTAAGCCGAACTTCTTGAGCAGCGCATCTATGGCCGCGTCGGCCGCCGAGGCGGGCGTGGCGAAAGACGACACGGCGTCCATCATGGCGGCCATCGGCGCATCGCCGGTGATCCCGGCCGCCATGGACGGGTTGGCCGTCATGTCGGTGCGGTCGCCGCCTTCGGTGTCGGCCGACTGCGCGATGGTGCCGTTGAGGTCCGACACGCTGATCGTGATCCCGCCCGCGCCCAGCGCGACGCCGTTGGTCAGCCCGCCCGGCAGGATGCCGATATAGTTGTTGACCGTGGTCACGTTGTCGCACGCCTTGCTGGCGGCGCTCTTGCTGGACGGGGTCGCCGTGTTGCATCCGGCCAGCAGCGCGAGGGTGATCGCGGACGCGAGCAGGCACGAACAAACGCCTTTGGCCGCGTTCCGCATCTCCTTGCGGATCGCCGCGCGCTTGTCGCGGACGGCGGTCCGTTTGCACCGGGCCGGTTTCACTTTCGGCGCGGCGCACTTTCCGGTTGCGCATTTACTCACTTGACCACCTCTTTCTTGGCGTTGCGCTTCGACCACCACGACCACGCGGCGGCGGCGATCACCGTCGCCGCGCCGGTCAACGCGGTGGCGTTCGTGGCGAGGGCGGCCGCGTCCTCGGATGTGGCGTAGCCCTTGGACACGAGCCAGCCGCCGACCGAGGCCAGACCGGCGCGGACAAGTCCGCTCAGCACTTCCTTGTTCATGTTGCTCCTTTCATTGCTTCAACCCTGCCCGGTTCGCCGCCACGACGGCGGCGGACCGAGCAGAAAATATAAATCATTGCACGACGAAGACGCCGTTGCTCAAAAAGACGTTGCGGAAAGCCGATGTCCCGTAATCGTAAAGTTGCAGGCACGGAGTGCTGACAGACACGGGAACAATTAAAGGATAGATGTATCCGCCGATGATCATTTGCTCCGAGCCGCCGGTGGTGATATCCACGCTATCCATTGACGCGCCGACAAAACGCACGCCGGGGCCTCCCTCGCTGGAGCCGAACCAGAGTTGTTTGTTTCCAACCGCGTTATAAAAGATGGCGATAGCAGCCCCACCGCTATTATCGGTACCACCGACTTTTCCCGTACCCGTCACGATCAATCCGAAATAATTAGACGCGGCCACGTAAAGCGGACCCGCATAATGGTTAGTGACCGCACCCGCTCTGACCGCATATTGAGTATGCGGATCGGAAGCCCCCGTATGTCCATTCATCAGCGTCTGCGCTGTGTCCTCCGCAATGCCAAGCGCCCAGGTCTCTCCGGCCCCTCCGACCGCCAACCAGTTTGTCATGGACACGTAAGACCAAGATTCTGGCGGGACGGAATTGGTCTGCAAATAAAGGGGCGTCGCGTTTGTCACGATTTCGTCGACGACCGTCAGCCACGCGATTCCGACCGCCGGAGTGGCCGAATAAGCCGAAACGTACGTTCCGCCTAACGCTCCAAACCACCATGCGTTGCCGTTATTGACGTACACAACGTCGTTACCCATGAAATCCATGACACCGCACTGCCAGCCTGCCGGAAAATCAGGCCACACATACGTGTCCGGAAATAGCGTCGCGTGCGTTTCAGAATTCTCGAAATCGGCGGCGAACGTCACATTGGTTTGATTCACGCGTGCAACCCGTTTCAGCCACACAACATTGCTTCCGCTATATTCCATCCAGTTCGTGGCGCTCGCCTGCAACCTTCGGACTTCGTTTGTGGCGAGCGCTGCCAGCGCGGCCGCGTCGGCCTCGCTCGTCAACCACGCCTGATGCGGTCCCATCTCCCAACCGTTCGTTCCGGACGCCGAGACAGCGCCGATCTGCTCGGGGGTCACACCATGCGGATTATCGGCGCGCTGGACGTGCGTTTGCACGGCCGCCGCAAGGGCGTTGCTTGCGCTCTCCAAATCGGTCCGCGTCGGGTAAAGGGAGATCGGAGGAGGCGGCGCTCCGGGAGCGGGATGTCCGATGGTGCCGCGCATCGTGATCCGGCCGAAGGCGCGGGGGTTGGCCGCGTTGCTGCCGACGATGATCTGGTAATCGTACCAGGCCGCGCCCGCGTCGTAGTCCGGAATCCAATGCACGGCCAGCACGCCGCTGTTGGTGTTCGCCGTGGCGGTCACGTAGCGGTAGGTGTTGTTCGTCAGCGCGGCCTCGCGGTAGCGGAACTCAACCGGCGCGTTCGTCACGGCGACCGGCCGCGTGCCCTGCACCAGGCGCGGCATCAGGTCCACGGTTTCACCGCGCCAGATATGCACCTCGGTCGGGACAGGCCGGTCCTGCTGGACGTCCCAGCCGATCTGCGCGACCTGGGCGAACAGCAAGGATGAAGGCAAAAGGATGAGGGATGAAAAGACGGAAAGAAAGAGACGCATAGTGTTAAGCCTCCACGCAGATGATCTGGAATTTAAGAGTAAACCCGCAGCCCGTCCATTCGATCAGCTCGACGTTCTCAACCTCGGCCGGTCCGATGGTCGTCGCGTCGTCGCCGTCGCCGTACACGAGCGTCCCGGTGGCCGCGAGGGCGGAGATGCGGCGGCCGATCAGTCCAGCCTTGGCGAGCTGCGGTGTGGCATAATCGTAATCGGCCTCAACGCTGTCGGAAAAGATGCGGTTTCCGCGCCCGAACACGGCGGCCTTTGCGGCGCGTATTCGTTTCGAAGATTGCACGTCTTTCGACCCGTTAGAGCCGGGAAGCAGGCGGCAGGGCTCGCCCGAAAGCGTGCCCGCCGCCAGAACCGTTGTGCCGATTGTCACTTTCATGTGTTACGCCCAGGTGGGGAACGTCAGCGTGTAGAGCGCTCCGGGCACGCCCGCCGTCACCTTCACGGCCGGGACGAACGCGTACTGCCCGTGCCGGGGATCTTCCGACCCGAAGAGCATCGATCCCGATTTCACCTGGCAGTCGTCGAACGTCACGGTGATGCCCTTGGCCCCCGTCTCGGCGGGCTTCACGGTCAGCAGCTTCCCGAGCTTGTTGCTGGCCCCGAGCTTGGCCGCGCCCGAACCCTGGATGTTCCAGTGCGCCATGACGGCGTTCTCGGTCAGGCCGAAGGGCTGGAAGCTGATCGAAGGCTGGAACGCTGAAAGTTTGAAATTCACGGTTCCGTAACGGTTCACGCTCCGGGGCACGATGTTCGCCCCGCAGTCGAACGTGAAGCCCTTCTCAGAGTCCACCTCGTCCGTGCCGATCAGCGCCAGGTAGGCGGGCGTCGGAGCGTGGTCCGGGTTGAGCGAGTGCGCGGAGATCGCCGCAGTCTCGATCTTGTAGTGCGCGTCCGAGGCCGCGTCGACCTTGGTGATGTCGCCCATGCCCGCGAACTGCATGTCGCCCATCGGGCCGATGTCCGTCCCGAGCAGGAGCTGGGGGCACTTGGTGATGCAGCCCGCCGGGAGGGTGATCTTCTCTCCCGCGCTCGTGTAGATGATGAGCGGCGTGTCGCTGCTCGGCGCGATCAGCTTGCCGAGGTCCGTCACCGCGAACGGGAAATACTTCGCGGCGTTGCCGTTCATTTCCCCGAACGGGGTGAACGACAGGCTGAACAGTTTGTCCGTGACGCGGCTGTCCACCGGCCCGTAATACGAGCTGACCATCTGGCGCAGCTTGACGTCCGGCGTGAGGGTGATCGTCCCGGTCGTGTAGTACTGGAAAGAGTTCCAGTAGACAACCGCCGGGCCTTCCGAGATAACGCGTGTGGTCATGATGTGTCCTTTGTTAGACGCGGGCCGGTGGCGGCACCGTGTCGGTGTATCCGTGTTCTCCGGGCAGCCGCAGGGGCGGCAGATGCACGGCGGTCTTGAGAGTTAGATTCCAGACGATCCTGCCGCCCTTTGACGGGCCGAGCGACAGGGCGTTGCCCCAGCCTTTCAGCGGGCAGTTGCAGCCGGGCGGGGTCCAGCCCTTGAGCGCACGCAGGGCGAGCACGGCCCACTCCATGGCGCGGCGGCCGGTGCCGTCCGGAGGCGCGTTCAGGTTCACGTCCTCGACTGCGGTGACCGTGACGCCGAAAGGGTCTAAACGCACGCCGGGCAGGTTCGCGCCGGTCTCCTCGGCGGCCGGGGTGGCGATCAGCAGAGCGGCCCCAGGGCGGACCCCGTCCGCCATCACGGCGAGCGCGGTTTCCAGCCTGGTGTCGATGCTGCCCTCGTACTGGAGGATCATCGCCAGGCCGCCGAAATCGCTGAAGCTCGCCAGCCGGTCGCGCACGGCCGCCTGGATGTCCGGGAACACGCCGCTGTTCAGCGGCTGGTTGGTGTTTTCGTCGCTCATGGGGAGAACTCCGGGCTGTAGGCTATAGGCTGTAGACTGTAGATCATGCGGCTCCTTTCGAGGAGAGAAGCGCGTCCAGCGCGTCGAGCGCGGCGTCGCGGGCGGCGTCGCCGAGCGTCTGGTCGGACGGCAGCGCGTCGGCCATGGGCCGGTGGGTGACCTTGCGGACCAGCCAGAACAGCACGTCGCCGATGCCCGCGTTCGCCTTTTGAGAATCGGCCGTGTACCTGCGCTTGACCTCGCCCGTCTTGCGGCTGCGGCTGGTGCGGACGTAATTGCCGGCCGCGACGAGCGCCGGACGTACCACGCCGTCTTCATCCGGCACCCACTCGATGTCGGCCGAGAAGGAGCGTGCGCCCTGCGGGGCGCGCGCCGCCTCGTCGTTCGCGGGGATCGTCAGATACTTGTGCCCGTAGTCTTTCGCCGCAACCGTTCCGCCGTCGATCTTGTGGCGCAGCTCGGGCGAGTCGACGGTGACCGAGGCCGATCCGCCGTCATGGATCACGTGACGGCTGATCTGCTCGGCGACGCTGTCGCCGTCCGTGCCGGACCAGAAGCCCACCGGCTGCAGGCCGTCTTTGCGGGGGCGTCCCTGAAGCTCTTGGAAATGGTCGCGCAGAGCGGCCTCGATGCCCATCGCCGCGCCTTTGGTCACGGTACGGCGCATGCCGCGTGTGAGCCGTGACAGGTCGCGGCTTAACTCGGACGGAACATGGACGGTGACGGCGATTTCGTTCATGGCGCGAACCTCATGATTCCATCGGCGATCTTGACGGCGTCGCCGAACAGGGACGCGAGGGAAGAGAGAAGGTCGGGGTGAACGGCGGACACGTCGGCCTCGACGTTGGCGTTGAAGTCTTCAACGGGATCGCCGTCCGGCTGCCAGTCGGCCGCCATGACGCCGAGCGCGATGGCCTCGCGGCGCGAGATGTCCCTGATGCCCATGCCGGAATTGAAATCAAAGGGAGGATAGGGGACGCCGAAGCGGCTGAGCGCGGTCCACACGGCGTCGGTCTTCAGCGCGATCATGCGCCTGTCGGTGAGCGTGCCGCCCGCCGCGATCCAGCGGGCCTGCCAGTCGCGCTGCTCTCTGGAATTGCGGACCCGCACGAGTTCCTGCGCCGGGAAGGCCAGCAGAGCGCCGCCGCTCGAGGAGCGCTTGAAGCGTGCGTAGCCCTGCGCCTGGGCGCGGTTAATGTCGAGCACCAGCTTGATGCGCGATTCGGCGGCCGGGTTGGTCAGGGCGTCGGGCGCTCCGGTGTCGAGGCCGCGCAGATCCATCATGGCCTGAAGCTCGGTGATCGCCGTGTCGCGGCGGACCAGCTTGCCGTCTTTGCTGGCGCGTTGCAACAGGTCGGCAACGGTATTGCGTTCGGCGCTCAAAGCGCGGGCGTCCTCGAGCGCGGCCGAAAAGAACGAGCGGCGGCGAAGCGCGGCCGGGACCTTGTCCCAGTCGGCCGTGCGCGCCCAGGAGGGCACATCCGTTTTGGCGGCGAACTCTTCTATGGCGGTTTGGTTGGGCATGGTTTACCAGCCGAGGATGCTGTCGGTTTCCGGATCGGCGATGGCGGGGCCGGGCTTTCCGGAGGTCGCCGACGTTTCGGCGTGCTCGGCGTCCGGTTCCTGGATGGAGACTTTGACGAGCGCGTCGCGCACCTGGTTGGCGCGATCCCATTCCTTCACGCGCAGGTCGTCGAGCAGGTCGGACATGCCGGGCAGGCGGGTATAGGCGCGGTAGCGGAAATGCGCCAGGATGTGGAGCAGCAGTTCGTCCGGGACGTACCCGGCGCGTTTGTCCAGGACGGTGACGCGGCGCAGGCCGCCCCGCCAGTCCTTGGCGATCTGTGAGGCGATGTCCGCGAGCACGTCCAGCTGGCCGGACTTGAGCGCGACGGTGTTCAGCTTGGCCTGCTCGGTGCCCGTCACGGCTGAGAGAAGGGTGTCGGCTGTCAGTTCTGTCCACATGGTGTGCTCCGGTTTGAGAGGTTCAGGGTTCAGCGGTTCAACGGTTAGGATGCGCCGGGCGGCGAGGGTTAACGCCGCCCGGCGCTCGGTCACTTGCCGGGGAGGCCCGCCCGGATCACGACGGCAGACGCGGACATGTTGGTCGCGCTGACAGTGAAGACTAGTTTGTCACCGGGCACTAACCAAACCGGCTTGACGGGCGTCGAAGTGATGACGGTGCCAAGCGTGGTATTGGTGCAGACCGATGCGGGGGCGACGTAGCCCTGCGGATAAACCAGCAAGGCCGTGCCCGACGCGGCGGTCTCGACGGCGTTCGTGACGTACGAGGCCGAGCCGTAGGCGATCAGGTGGTTGACGGCAATCGTCGCGCCGCTGGCCAGGCCAACGCCCTGCAACGACAGCAGCGGCCCGTAGGTCGCGGCGGGCACGTCCCAGGTGGCGGTGAGCGTGCCGGGCGTGATGTCCGCCTGGTCGGTGTACGGCGCGGGCTGGGCGACGGTGCCGAGCACGCCGGTGAGGGCGAGCACGGCGGCGAGTAACAGGTTCTTGATCATTCTCTGTATTCCTTTCGTTTGAGGAGGGCGGGCGGGTTGCGCCCGCCGTCCGTGACGGTTAGACCAGGCGCTTGAGCGCGTCCGCGTTGCCCACGTCGCACCCGAAGAGGCACTCGGTGGAGAGGTTCGACTGACCGTCCGCGCCGTTCGTGTACCACACGCGGTTCAGCGCGAGGCCGGTTTCCGGCTCGATCATGCTGCCGAACTCCTTATACGGGGTCGTGTCGGCGGGCACGATTTTGCGGGAGGCCACCGCAATGGCGTCCGGGTGGCACACGAAGCCGGGGGCGCTGAACTGCGGAACCTCGATGATGCTGCGGAACCCGAGCAGGCCGGGGATCACGCCGCCGACGATGGCGTCGCGTCCCCCGTACACCTGGCTGTCGAGGTCCGCGAGCAGGGCGCTGAAGAAGTCCGGGTTCAGCGCGAGCACGCACTTGGCCGGGATCAGCTTGACCGCGACGATCTTGCCGCGCAGCGCGGCGATGGCCTTGCGCCCGAAGGCTGCAAGCGCCACGGCGATCTTGTCGGCATCGGTGTCACCGTAGTTCTCGGCGGTCACGAGGTCCGTGACCGAACCCACGACGGTGTCGGCCATTTCCTTCTGGTTGAGCACAGCCTTGCCCTCCCAGTAGTTCGGCCGGAAGTTCTGCATCTGCACGCTCGTGATGCCGAACCCGCAGATTTTCCGCTTGTTGAGGGCGACGGTCTTGCAGGCCAGCGTGGCGGCGGTGCGGCCGTAGTTGTTGTTGGCGGCGTTCCAGTCGGCCACCGCGTCGGCGGTGACGAGCGGGACGTTGACGGTTTCGCCGGGCTCCTTGACATCGTCTGAGAGGTCCAGCGAGAAGGCCCGCAAGGGCGCGAGCGCTTTGGTCAGGCCCTCGATGAACTTGTTGGAGTACAGTTCGACGGCCGTGTTGGTGTTGGTATTGGGCATGTTGCGCGTTTCCTTTCGAGAGGGCAGACGGGAACGTCCGCCCTTACGTTATTCCGCCGCCGCCTGGGCGTTGCGGAGATCGTTGATTTCCGTCGCGTGGTCGCGCAGGAACTTGGCTTTTTCGGGGCCTTCGGCCATGGCGTTGTACTGGTCCAGCTTGTTCTGCACCGCGCCGCCGCCGAACACGTTGGCCGGGTTCTTGGCGTCCGCCTTGTTGCAGACGGGCTTCGAGTCCGCGACCGTTTCGAGCAGCGACAGGGCGAACGCCTTGTTCTGCACGTACAGCTCCACGAACTTGGCCTTGTTGCAGACCTTGGCCTTGTTCTGGTCCGCGACGGCCTCGCCCTCTTTCGCGAGCGCGGCCTTCTCCATCTCAGCGACACGCGTTTCGAGCGCGGTCAGCTTGTCCGTTGCGGCCTGGGCGGCGGCAAGGACCTCGTCCTCGGTCGCCGTTTCCGGCAGACCGTACAGGGCGGCGAGCTTCTTCATGTTGGGTTGTCCTTTCTGTGGTTCACCGCCCGCCGCTTTGTTGAGCACCGGGCGCAAATCGAAATTGGGGGTGTTGGTCAGGGCGACGCTCTTGAGCGCCAGCGGGCGGCCCGCCGCGTCCAGGTGCCAGACGGGCGAGAGGAAGCGCAGGCGGCGGCCGCGCACGGCCTCGGCCCCGATGTCCGTGAAGCGGACCTCGGCCTCGAGCCCGGCCTCCGTGACGCGCAGGCGCTGCACCCACGCCGCCGCCGTGGTGTCGTCGCTGTTCTCGGCGCGGTGCTCGAAGTCCACGAGCACCTCGCCCGAGAACGCCGCGACGACCTGGTCGAAGGCGGCCTTGTCGCAGACCTGGGCGACGACCTTGCCGTCGCGCATGCCGGGGTGGACGCCGAAGGGCGCGAGCTGGCACCAGACCACGAGGTCGGAGGCCGGAAGACTGATGCCCGATGCAGGGTCGCTGTTGGCTGCCGTCTGTCCGCTGTCTTCTGTCCTCATGCTATTCGCCTTCCTTTCCGGCGGCCGCAGCCGCGTCAAGTTCCTCCGCCACGGGCTCGGCCCGCGCGGCCACGACTTCGGGGGAAAGCGCCTCTTGCGCCGCCCGGTCGTAGGCGTCCAGCGCCTCTTCCGGCGTGGCCCCGTCCTCAATCGCCTTCAGCGCCGCCTCGACCGGGTCGTGACGCTTCGCTTCAGAAGCCTTTTTTTCCGCGTTTGCGGGGGGGTGCTGTTTCCGCGCCCCTTCGTCCGGCGCGGGGGCGTCCGGCGCAACCCGAGCGTTTTGCAACGCCTTTGCAACGGCATCGCGCTTGTTCATGGCGGGGTTGGGCGGGGTCGGGGCCGTAAAGGGGCTGTTTTGGGCGTCCAAAACGAGTTTGTATCCGCTGCGCTCCTCAAGGTCGGCCTGCGCGATGAGGTACCCGCCCTGCTTGGACTTGACGGCATCGTCGAACACATCGGAAGGGGAGGGCTTCTTTTCGGTGCCGAGCTCGAACTTTGCCAGCATGGGGCGGCCGGGGAACTTCGCGCCGAGCAGGCGGCGCGTGGCGGTGCGGTTGACGGCGCGCGCCGTGACGCAGGCGTCGCGCCCGGTGATCGTGCGCCAGGTGGCCTCGTGGGCTCCGCCCGCCAGAGCTCCGGAGTCGGGCGCGGCCAGCGTGGTGAGGATGCCGCCGGTGGCCATCATCACGGTCAGCTCCTGCTGGTGGCGCAGGAACGCCTCGAAGGGGTTCACGCCCCGCGCCTCGTTCGCGTAGCTCACCTGCGTTCCGAACGGCAGCGCCCCGCTTCCCGCCTTGGCGATCTTCTGCGCGGCCTCCATGTACTCCGTCTGCTCGCCCTTGTCGGCGAACTCGGGCATGATCACCGTGGCGGGCGGGATACCATAGCGCTCCAGCCAGACGCCGTACTTCTTCTCGCCGAGCGCGGCCCGGATGAAGATCAGCAGGGCGGGGTAGTCGATGTGGCGCGTGCGCTCGACGGTGATGAGCTCCCCGAGCGGGATCTGCACGAAGTGGTCGTTGGCCGAGTAGCTCGCGTCGGGGTTCCACCACCACAGGCCGGTCGAGGGGTCGCGGGCGAAGTTCCACTGGTCCAGCGCCTCGAAGCCGGAGACGGCGTCGGCCTCGTAAACAGGACGGGCGTGCGCGAAGCCCCGGAAGAAGCCGCGCTCCAGGTGGGCGGCGAGCGCGCCGATCTCGTCGCCCGCCGCTCCGAACGCGTAGGACAGATACGACTGCTGCTCGTCGGCCAGGACATCGTCCCAGCCCTGGGCGCGCTCGGGGTTGCTCTTCACGATGCGCCAGTCCGCCGCCTCGATCACCGACTCGCGGCGCTCGGTGCAGATCAGCAGCGTGGGGTCCGCCGCCTCGATCTCCTGGTAGATCCACGCCAGCTCCGCGTAGACCCCGCGCCGGGCGCGGTCGAACACGTCGGCGGCGCGCGCGGCGGTGAGGCCGCGCAGGGGGTTGATGCTCTCCGCCCACACGCCGTAGTCGGATTTCCTGTAGAGCCCTCCGGGATTCTGCCCGCGCCGCGATTCGAACCACGTCATCGCGTTCGCGAAACTGAAGCGGCTCAGGGCCTCCGTCGCCTTTTTGATTGCGTTCGCCATCACATCACCGCCTCGTCGCTTTGCGCATGGTTAAACAGGCGCGGTTTGAAGGTCGGACCCTTCGGACCGCTGGCCGCCCTCAGCGCCAGGGCAAGGGCCGTGCAACGGTCGCTGTGGCCTTCCGCCGTGCGTTTTGCGGAATAGCTGTACTCGCCGTTCTTGACGATCTGCTGCATCTCGTGGAGGTCTTCGCGGCACTCCACGTCGACCGGGACGCGCACCTTGACGGGTGCCTCGAACGCCCGGCGCAGCTTGGGAAAGATGTCGCGCTTGAATCCGGCCGTGAACGTGCAGAGCTCCATCTTGCCGAACTTATGGGCGGCCGGGTCATAGACGCCGTGGTCTTTCGCCAGGTAATCTCCGAGGCCGATGCCGGGGCCGGTGTAGTCGAAGGCCACGCGCCGCGCCTTGCGGATGCGGTGGTCGAGTGCGGCCTGCTGATCCGGCGTGGGGGTGTCGCGCAACACAAGCACCTCGCGCGTCCACATCACGTCGCCGACGCGCTCAAAGGTCCAGCACACGGTGGGGTCGTTCGTGCGGCCGAAGTCCACGCCCAGGTAGAGGGCCGCCTTCGACTCTTTGGCGAAGAGCGCCGGATCGCAAGCGACAGAGGCGTCGACCGATTCAGCCAGGGCGATGATGTCGTAGGGCAGCAGGCAGTTGCTCGAGTCCAAAAACTCGCACATGTATTCCTGCGCCCAGGCGTCCTCATCGTCGATGGCGTCGCGGAGCTCCTGAACGTCGATGCCGAGATATGGGGCGGCGTCAACGATGGTGGTCTTGTGCGGGGACCATTTTGATTTGCTGTCCTCACCGGAAATCATCTTGTAGAACCGGGCACCCTTGCCGCTCTTGCCGTTCGGGGTGGAGGATACGAAGGCGGTCTTAAGGCCCTTGAGCGGATTGGAGATGCTCGGCAGGATCGCCTTCCATGTGGCGGCCGGGTCCTCGAAGAACGCGAATTCGTCCATCCAGATATGGGCGCAGAAACCGCGCACGGTGTCCGGCTTGCCGGGCACGGCGATGATGCGGGACTTGTTCGGGAAAACGATGGTGGAGCTTTTCATGAGAGCGCCGGGGGCGTCGCGCTCGTCGAACGTTTCCGCTACGGCAAAGGTGAAACCCTCGGCCCAATCGCGGCATTTGAGCATGGCTTCCAGGCTCTGGCGCTCGGACGGCGACACGATCAGCACGTCGGTCTTGTCCCGCGTCATGGCCTGGACGACCGAGCGGGCCGCGCCCGTGAAGCTCTTGCCAACCTGGCGCGACGAACACCAGGCGACGAACCGCGAGCGGTCGTCGAAGATTTCGCGCTGGTAGGGCAGCAGCAGCTCTAGGGGGCTCGTGATCACAGTCCGAAAATCTCCTTCATGCGGGCGGTGCGCTCGGCGTCCGACAGCTTCGTGTCGCTCACCACTTCCTTTGCCTTGTTCAAACGGGCCTCTGCCGCCTCGAATTTCTCGCGGGAGAGCCGGAGCTGCGCGTCCTTCGTCTCCTGGGCTTTCTTCTTGAGCTCAAGCTCGAACATCTTCGCCTGCGCCGCAGACAGGTCCATCGCCATTCCGGTGAACTTCTTGGCGTCGTCGGCGTAGCCTGTGCGCATGGCGAGGTCCGCGCCCATCGTGATGTAGGCGCTGATCAGCTCCTGGTTATCGATGCCCGCCGCCTTCGCCATCGTGCCGACCTCGCGCTTGGCCGTGATCGTTTCCTCCACGCGGTGGGCGCTCTCGTTTTCACGCATGTACGCCTTGAAGGCATAGACCGCGCGGCGGCCCGGAGCGCGCGGCAAGCCGAACTCCTTTTTAGCCCAGTCCGCGACGACGTACCACGTGGCGCGGCGCGCCTTGTCGTAGATCTTCCAGCGCGTGGGCTCGTCGAGGTCGGCGTACCAGGAGTCGCAGCGCGGGCTTTTCTGTGCGGTCTTCGTCTTCATGGGGTCAATCCTTCGCGTGCCGCTCCGGCGCGGCTGCGGGGCGCGGCCTCCCTTTTAAAGCGCGGCGTAGGCGATCTTGCCCGACTCGGTCACGTACCAGCGGTCGCGTTCCGTGATCGGCTGCCGGTAGCTGGCGATCCACTTGCGGTCCTTCATGAGCTTGACGGCGAGGTCTTGCTCGAGCGTGGTCAGCGGGCGACCGGCGGCGAGCTCGGCCTGTTCCTTGAGCGCGTCCTCCTCCAGCCCGTCAGGCCCGACGCCGATCAGGAGCTGGAGCATTTTGCGGATCACGAGGATGTCTGTGTCTGTCATGGGGGATCTCCTACGGTTTACGTGCAATCAGTTTGTCCAGCTTGGAATCCATTGACGCGAGTTGTTTCTCAACGGCCTCCTGCGTCGCGGCCAGGGCGGCCTGCTGCTTGCCCTGGTTCTCCGTCCTGGCGAACAGGCAAGTGACCTGCTCGTTCAGCAGCTTGTGGCGCTCGTCGCACTGGCTCTTCTCGGTCGACGAGCGGCAGGTCTTGATCTCAAGGGGCTGCTCGATCTTCTGGGCCTTCCCGGCCAGGTACACTTTCACGCCGAGTCCGAGCACGCTCAGCAGCGTCGCGCCGTTCAGCACCAGGTTCAGGTTAAGTCCTTCTTCCATTCTTCTCCCTTCAGACTTCGGCCTTCGGTTCCCTACGGAATCCGGATGCCTTTCGGCTTTCGTGGACACGGGGTCCGGTCGGCTTTCGCCCTCCCGCGCCGGGAGCGGGGACAGGTGCCGCTCTCCGGGATCGCATGTGACGCATGGTTTCGATGCGGGGCACTATAGAGGCAGAAGACAAAAGGCACTACAGCGCGGGAAACGGAAACGCCTGAAAGCGTGCGGGGACGCGAAAAGCGGAGGCGGAAACGACGGGCTCAAAGAGCGCCGGAAACCGGCGATTGCACGGTTGCAAAAATCAAACGGGACGCCATCATTGAAGACGTTCAAAGTTCACTTTCGCGTAGCGAAAGCAAAGCATCACGGAGAGTGCAAAATGGAAGACGTGTCCGATGCCCCGAAACGTAAACACAAGGGGCGTCCCCTTCGAAGGGGACGCCCCTGATTAAAGGAGGATCGCATGAAGCAGACGATATTGAGAGCGCCGATGTGCAGCGTGTGCGGAGCGCCCGGAGCGAAGCGCGGAAACAAGCGCGGCGTCTCGCGGCCGGTTTTCTACGCCTGCAAAACAAAGGGCTGCCCGCACGCGGTGCCCACCGAGCTGAGCAAGTTCGAGGGCATATCGACCATTGAGGCCTACGGGCGGCCGATGGGCAGGCCGTCGTGAGAAAAGGAGTCACATGAAAAAGACAGCATGGAAACGCGTGGCCCGCGGCCTGCGCAAGCGGGCGTTGTTCACGGCACGGACAGGAGAGAACGCGGCCGCCCTGAGGGCCGCGAGGAAAGCCGTAAGGAGTGCGCTATGCTCACACTGAAAAAAGGACAGGCGGAGGATGTCAGTACGTATATCGTGTCCAAGGGATGCGCGCCGGGTCAAGGTTCGCGAGGAAGGAAACTATGTCCGGCCTTCCCTGATATGTGTACACTCCACGCGCGTCCTGGCTCGCAAGTATCAGAGGCAGACCGGAAAATTCTGCAAGATTACTGTGCGCCCAGGTTCGAAACTCATCCGCCCGCGAACGGTCGCCCGTAACGTGCGGCTTCACGATGATGATGCCGAAAACGACGCTCTGCTCTCTAACGATGGCACCGTCGATATCCATGGTCTTAACCCTTTCATCGCGCCCCGCCTCCGGACGGGGTCACTGTTCATACCCTTTCACTAATCGCCAAGCGAGGCTTTCCAGCCATTGCTGACCGAACGCGCTCCAGATGTTCTTGTATAAGAAGGTGTCTTGGGTGGCGACACTGGAATCGGAAACGCTGATCCAGTTTGGTAAAGGTTCTGATTCCACTACGTCGCTGAGAAAAGAATGGGCGCACGCATATCGTTGCCCGAGCATATATAACTCGACTGCCGTAAACCCATCCGGTTTGAAAATCAAGGCGTGCGGACTCGACACAAAGGAGTCGAGTTTGTCTTGTGTCGCCTGATTCATCTTCTCAAGATTTGAAAGAACATGATCCCGACGTTTCGCCGGATACGGGTAAGCGACCTTCTCAGTTGCCGCAAGCAAGCTTGGGATGTAGATAATATCCCTGTCTTTGCTCTTCATGATGTCACGCAACGTCATTTCATTCACAGCGCCCCCTCCAGATTATCCACCACCCTGTTGAGGTTTTTGATCGCGGACCGCAGCTTTTCCAGTTTCTTTTCGGCGACCAAGGCGCGTTGATGCCAATCCACTCCACCCTCTTTCACTTGGAGTGAATCGTTTAATAATTGCCCCGGAGACACCTTGAAGTAGTCGGCTATCTTTTTCAGATACTTACCCCTGATAGCCCCGCCACCCACCCATTTCGTAACCGCAGACGGTCCAACACCCGCGATTCCAGCCAAGTCTTTCTTGCTAACTCCGTTGGCGTCCATCAGGGACTGAATAGGAGAAAAAGAGTTTTTCACTTTGTTTCACTTTCGCTATTGACAATGTTTCACTCTAAGTGAAATAATCCGCTTCGTTACCACGTAACAGACACCGCAAGTGTAACAAAGCGGTGAAACGCGAGAAAGGGCAAAGACATGGGCAAGACAATGATCGACGCGGAGGCGGTGGCGATCCCGGCCTCGGTGGCGCGCGACCTGATATCCGCGCTGTCGGCGGAGAACGTCCGGCTGCGGGCCGAACTCAAGACGGCGGCGGAGGAGAATGAAACCAGAGAGCAGAGCGTGAAGTACTACAGAGGTCAGATGGAGGATTGGCGCGGCAGGGTTTTTCATCTGCAGAAACTTGCGAGCGAGAGGCGGGCGGAAGTCCGCCGCGCGAACGCGGCGGCGAGGAGGGAGGGCAAATGAGCGGTTGCAAGAAGATCGTGAAGGAGACGCGGACGGTGACGCGGTTCCGGGGCCTGTCGGCGGCGGCGCGTGACCTGGGCGTGTCGCGCGGGCACCTCTCTTACGTGCTGCACGGGCAGCGCGTGCCGGGCAGGGAACTGGAGCGAAAGCTCCGCAAACTGGGCGTAGAAATCAAGAAGGAGGCGGTATGAGCAAAAGGAACTGTCAGAAGATGACGATGGGGCGGGAGGATCAATACAAGCGAGTTTTAGTAGCAATGCAAAAGGCTTGTTCCGAGGCGAACAAATGTCGATCAGTCGTCGAGTTGCTAGGTCCATGGAGGATCTGTATGACAGCGGCAGCGCTGTCCGTTACGGAGCGGACCCCTTTAATGAAATATGTCGAGCTGAAGGCGGAAATGACCACCGGTCAGCAGCTGTTAAATGTGGTGGCGGCCGCATTCGGTCTTAAGGTTAACGCAGGGAGGCTGGGATTGACGTGCTTTCTCGAAAATATAGATCTTCTGATCGTGGACAACGTCGAGGCGGCGGGCATCGAGGCGGTGCGGGAACTGCGAGAGCTTTATCTGCACAGTCGCGCACCCATAGTGCTGTTGGCCTCCGAGAAGTGGAGGCATATGGATGCAAGCCATGTACTGGAAGATTGTTTGAGTCTCAGCGCATTATGCAGATAACAACGATTTCCCGCGCATGTTGCGCGGGGTTAACACAAAGGAGATGACGCATGAGCAAGAAGCACACTGACGAAGAACTGTTCACGATCAACCCGGACCGCGAAACGGCGCGTGTGAAGGGATGCCTGAGAATGGTGATGAATAACCTGATCGGCAAAGCGTCGCCGGATGACCTGTACGCGCTGCGAGAGAAGGGCAACCGCCTCACCGTCGACGGCGTCGCCTACACCCTGACCCCCGCGCAAGCGGTGGCACTCTGGTCCTGCTATCAGAACCTCAAGCGGAAAGAGGGCGCGAAGCCCGGAAAGACGAGGACGTCATGAAGCGCTCGTCGGCGGTCTATAGGCAAGTGGCCCGGACGATGCTCGGCGGAACGGCCGTGGCCTTTCCGGGGATGAGAACGGGCGTGGAGCGCATCGTCAAGGATTCAACGCTTGAACTGAGGGCCTGCCCGTTCTGCGGAAAGAAAGCGCACCTGATGGCAGAGGATACCGTGGGAGGCCCGGCATGGACGGTGCGGTGCGGCTACTGCCTGTGCCAGAGCCCGAGCCGGTACGTCAAGCAGGCGGCGATCCGCAGGTGGCAGCGTCGGAAGATTTGACGATTTCCCGCGCGCGTCGCGCGGGGCAACGAGGAGGAGAGCATGAACGAGACAGGTAACAGGGAAGAGGGAACAGGTAAGAGTTCGGGCAACGGCATGGACGCGCTTCTGTCGGTTCCGGCCAGCACGGTGGAGTCGATCAGGGCGCACGTCAACCGCCTGCACGCGGAGCGCGGCGAGGCGGTGCTCGGCGCGAAGAAGTCCCGCGAGGAGCAGGGCTTCAAGAGCGCGGCCTTCCAGTTGGACTGGAAGCACGTCGAAGACTTGACCCGCGCCATCGTCCACTACGAGGCCGAGCTGGAGAAAACGCTCGCCGATCACAGACAGGAAGAGCCCGCTCCGGTCAAGCGGGCAGCTATTCTTTCGCTCGAGCTGTGCGACATGCTCGATGCGCTGCCTAAAGATCAATTCATGAAGGCGACGAACGTCCTGAAGGCCCGTCTGCAATTATCGGCGCTGAAGGCGTCTACTGAGCTTATCACGGGGAAGGCGGTACCCGCATGAGTTACGAAGACACCAACTGCCCGTGCGGCGGAAAGAAGCCGACCGACACCATGCTGTGCGACGAGTGCCTTGCGGCGTTCGCGGATCGGCGCGAGATGGCCGACTTCAACGACGGCTCGCAGAGCGTAGAGTACCGCCGCCACGCGGCGACCATCCTTGTGACGCTGGCACGCGGCCGCAAACGCGCCGAGCAGCGGAAGGCGGTGGCCCATGGCTAACAGGCAATCCTACGCGAAGCGCATGGAGCGGGAGCTGACGCCGGTCGAGAACGGCAGGCAGTACCGCGCCAGCGAGCTCAAGATCATTGACGCCGAATGCAGGGGCTGCGCGGCGAAGGACGACAAGGCCCTCTGCGAGGCGCTGCCCGAGTGCGGCAAGTGGAAGCGGCTCGACGGCCGCAACGTCGTGTACGTCGACTGCGGCCCGGCCAAGGCCGCGCCGGTCATCAAGGTTGAGACCAACGGGCGGGGCGGCGTGCGCTTTGATCACGACGCCTTCAACGTCGGCACGCGCTGGCTGCACCGGCCGACCGCGTGCGAGGTCGAGGTCGCCGATGAAGGCATGGCCGGAATGCCCGAGGTCAAGTTTGAAGACGGGCACACGATCTACGCCATGCCGCAGGACCTGCAGCCCATAGCCGACAGCCCGCAGCCGGCCTCGGGAACCGGAGGTGCCGCATGAACACGCTGACCGACTACCGGCGGCCGGTGCCGCGCTACGGGACGGCGGCGCTGAAACGCTCGCCTTGGCACGCGCTCGGCGGCTGGCACGAGACGCGGGACGGTGACTGGTGCCACGTCTACAGCAAGGCGGGCCGCCGGGTCCGGTCGGCGCGGCGGGCGGTGGTCCGCAACGCGGGCGGGTGGTGGCGCTGGCACGTCGAGCAGTTTGACCGGGGCACGCGGGCCGTGCGGCGCGTCTGCGCGCGCGGCGTCAACGGGTATCTGTACGCGCAATACGCCTTCGGGTTCGCGGACCTCGCGGCCCGCACGGCAGACTGAGGAGGAGAGGGCACATGAAGACGTTATCCGTTCAGGGAAACATGTTCGCGGGCGGCAATGGTCCGGGGTTCGCGGCCCTCGTCGAGCGGAGGCTCAAGGGCAAGACGGAGCAGATCTACCGCGTGTCCGACGTGGCGGAGGTGCTCGACCTGGGCAAGAAGAAGATCCACGAGATGATCGAGTGCGGCAGGCTGCCCGCCGTGAACCTCAACAAGGGGATGCTGGTCCCCGTCGACCCCGAGCGGCCCACGCTGGGGACGCGCCCGCTGCTGCCGCTCTGGCGGATCACGCACGAGGCGATCATGGAGCTGGCGAAGTCAATGGAGGAGGGCTTATGAGCATCTACATCGAGAGGCTTTGGATATTGGCGGGCCTGCTGCTGGGCGCGTTCGCGCTGGCGGCGGCGGGCTTTCAACTGGCCCTGTGGTCGATCCGCACGGGCCGCGTAAACATGAGGAACGTGAAACGCTGGACAAGGGGATAAGCATGACGGACATTATCATAGACATCGAGACGCTGGGGACGAAACCGCACAGCCCGATCATCGAGATCGGCGCGTGCGCCATCGACAACAGGACCGGGGAGATCACAAGCAACTTCTCGCGGCGCGTGTGCAACGGATACGGCCACGCCGATCTGTTCGACCGTAAGGCCATGGGGAGCTACACGCGGGACACGCTCGAGACCGTCACGTGGTGGGCGGCCGACAGGGACCGGGACGAGACGCTCCGGAAGATCATGAGCGGGCACGGCGCTGGACCCAACGCGCACGCCGCGCTGCTGGACTTTTGCGACTGGATGATCGCGCAGTCGGCCAAGGCCGACAGCAACATCCGCGTGTGGGCGAACGGACCGCAGTTCGACCTCGTGATTTTGCAATCCGCTTTTGACCGCTACCAGCTCAAGCGCCCGTGGCTGTGCTGGCAGGAGCGGTGCGTCAGGACCGCGCTGGAAATGGCCAACTACGAGAAGGGCAGCACGTCATGGATCGAGCGCGGCGCTCGCCACCGCGCCCTGAACGACGCCCGCCATGAGGCCCGCAAGCTGTATTACGCGGGGGCGCTCGGCGAGGTCTCGGCGATCATGAAGCGCCTGCGCCAGCGCGGCGCGGTGAAAGGGGAGGGCAAGTAGATGGCAAAGGCCAAGAAACAGACCGGCAAGGAGATCATCATCCGCGAGTGTGTGGAGGCCAACGCCGTGCTTCCGCCCGAGGCTACCGCCCCGAAGAGCGCGGCCGTGACGCTGCGGTGCGACGGCGCTTGTGTGCACCTCGACCGCAACGCGGACACCGCAGCGGTCGCCCTGGTATTGACCACGGGGTGGCACCGGGCGCAGGCCGGGCTGGTCGAAATCATCCGGTTCGGCGCGACGCTGCTGGCCGTCCGAGAGTGGCTGGATGGGAATTATTTTCCGGCAGAAATTAATTCGCCGAAGCGCGGCAAGGGGGCTTACGGGCTCAAGGGTTGGCTTGCCGACAACTGCCCGGACATCAACTACAACACTGCATACGGATACATGTGCGCGGCTTCCGGTCTGCGCCGCGAGGCGAAGCTGGCGGAGGACGTCCCCCTCCTGGTGATGATGGGCGAGGACCCTGTGCCGGAGGCGCGGGCCGAGAAGCTGCGCAAGCGCGTGCAGCGCATCCTGTCCGAGTCGACGCTCGGCCTGCTGCGCGAGGCGGCCAGCGCCCCGCAGGAGCCCGTCGCGAAAGGCGGGCAGCGCGACGGCGCGGGGCGTCCCTCTGCGAAACACAATGACAGCGCGGTCGCCGCAGGGGCGGCGTGGGCCAAGATCGGATCGCAGATTGACAGGGCCACGGCGTGGAACTTCGAGAAGTTCCTGCCGGAGGCGATCACGCGCGAGGCGCTGAGCACGGTCAAGCTGCTGCAAGAGGCGCTGACCGCAAGGCTTCAGGAGCTTGGAAAGGGGGCATGACATGTCGACGGATGTAGAGCTTTACCGTGAGGCGGGACGGATCACGTGCCCGGAGCTGCGCGAGCGGATCGCGCAGCGCCGCGAGGCGGTGGGCAGGATTAAGGCGGCCGGTCGCGGCCAGACGGTGGACGCGATCTCGGCCGAGGCCAGGGCGCTAGGCATGGCCTATGAGACCATGCGCACGATGTACTACGCCTGGCTGCGGCGAGGAGAAGAGGCGCTGGTCGACAAGCGCAAGGTGCCCAAGGCGGTCGGGGCCAACATGTGGGTGGGCATCTTCCAGCGCTACTGCGAGAATGACAAGAACACCTCGTCGAACGCGTGGAGCGTCATGATGCGGGACTTCCGCCTGGGGACGGTGGACGGGAGCGTGGCGACCTACGCCGATGTGTTCAGCGCGGTCGGCACGTGGCGCGACGCGTGGGCTCGCGAGAACCCGCACCGGCCCGTACCGGCCGGATATCCTTCCGGATGGGTTCCGTTCGGAGCGACGTACCCGAGCCTCCAGCGGGCCGCGAACAAAGACCCCGACCGTCTGTTCCAGCTCGCGGCCAGCAGGCAGGGGCGCAAGGCCGCGCACAAGTTCCTGCTCGAGGTGCTCAAGACCCGCGTGGGCGTGCCGGTCGGGGCGATCAGGCAATGGGATGACGTGTGGCACAACTTCGATGTGCGCATACCTGGCAGCGACGAGGTCGCCCAGCCGCTCGAGTTCGCCGGGTACGACGTGGCCGCCGCGTTCAAATGCGACTCCGTGATGAAGCCCCGCTTCACGCGCCTGGACGGCAAGCGCGACAACCTGAAAGAGCAGACCTTCCGCTTCGCGTTCGGTGCGGCGATGTGCGTGACGGGATTCCACAAGGACGGGATCACGAACATCGTCGAGCACGGAACGGCCGCGATCCGCGACCCGGTGCGCAGGCAGATCGCCCTGATCCCGCACTACGGCGGGATGATCAAATTCGCGCAGTCGGGCATTCTGAGCGAGCAGGTCCACGCGGGCCTGTTCATCGGCGGAGGGGCCGGTAACTTCCGGATGAAGCCGCTGGTCGAATGCTCTCACAACCTGCTGCACAACGCAACCGCACACCTGCCGGGCAACCGGGGACGCGACGCCGAGCACATGCACGAGAGCCGGGGCGCGCTGGTCCGTTACGAGGAGCGGCTGATCGCGGCGGCGAAGAAACTGCCGCCCGACACGGCCGCCATGATCGAGTACGGCCTGCTCAATTTCGACGAGTACACGGCCGCGTTCCGTCTGGTTGAGCGGGAGTTCATGCGCGACCACGAGCACCGGCTCGAGGGATGGGACGCCCGCCAGGTGCAGGAATACAGCACGGCCCTGAACCCGACAGACGGAGACTGGCACAACGTGCGCGAGCTGCTCGACATGTCTCCGGACGAGGCGCGGGCGATTGCCGCCTTCCTCGCGACGCACCGCGACAACGTGCGCCAGCGCTACATGAGCAGGTACGAGGCCTGGATGGCTGGGCAGGCTGATTTCATCCGACCGCCCATGATGGAGATGCCAGCGTTTCTTGACGAGCGGGACATGATCGAGCTGACCGTGCGCGACAACGGGACAATCGACTTCTGCAACGGCTATTTCTACGGGCGCGACAAGATGATCTACAGGGTCGACGCCCTGCGCACGCCCGCCGGATATTCGGCCCGCATCGAGCCGCGAAGCAGGCAGCTCGTCAAGTTCAACCCCTTCACGCCGGACCAGGTCTGGATCATCAACCGCGAGAACGGGTCGACAATCGGCATGGCCCCGATCCATTCGCGCGCGCCGATGTTGGACCAGGTCGCGATTGAACGGTCGATGGGCGTGCAGTCTCACGACCTCGCCCGCAAGGTCATGCCCGTGCGCGGCCGCCACAATGACGCGGCGGTCAAGCGGGCCGGTCAGATGGGGCGCAACCAGGCGGCGCTGCTCGGCCTGGCCAAGGAGCTGCCGCTCGACAACGTGACGGTGAGCGACGCGGACGAGGATCAAGGTGATCCTGGCATGGACGTTAGTGATTTGTTCGGCGGGCGGGTGCCTACCGAAGACGAGACGGCGGATGATGAATCCGCAATTGAAGAGGCGCTTTCGGTTCTTGAGAGCCGATAGTCAAGGAGAGGTGACGCATGAAGCAAGAGACAGAAATCAACGATCAGGAAGAACAGACCCGCGTCAGCGTACCGGGTGATACCGTGATGACCGCGCTGGGCCGGTTGGTGTCGGGCGGCGAGATCTCGGACGATGACAAGGCGTTGATCTGGTGGTTCTACGGGCATGTTCGGGATCGCGGCATGTCGCTGCGCGACGCCGGGAAATGCATTGACCGTGACGCGACCACGGTTCACCGCCTGTTCAACGGGCGCTACGGGGCGAAGTACGAGAACCTTGTGGCGGAAATCAAACGCTACAAACAGCTCGCTATCGAGCGCGAAAAACGGAAGGACATCGGCTATATCGAGACCTCCACCTGGCGCAAGGTGTCGGCCGTCTGCCGGGGGGCGCTGCACGACAACATGCCCGCTTACATTTACGGGTCAAGCCAGATCGGCAAGACGGCCGCGCTGCTGGAGTACCAGCGCCGCAACAACCACGGCCAGACCCGGTACGTGCGCATGCCCGCCGCGCCGAGCCTTCCCCTGGTGATCCAATACGTGGCCGAGGCCTGCTACATCTCGACCAGGCACAAGCAGTCGGATATGCGCCGCCGCATCATGGACGCCCTCGACGACCGCACCCTGCTGATCGTTGACGAGTTCCACCAGGCGCTGCTGAACACCTCCGAGCTTGGAGCCCGCAAGATCGTCGAGTTCATCCGCGAGGTCTACGACCGCACCGGATGCGGCGTGGTCATCTGCGGCACGAAAATCCTGCGGGACGAGCTGGAGCACGGACGCCAGTCCCTGGTGTGGGAGCAGTTCCGCAGGCGCGGAATGGTCGAGCTGGTGCTTCCGGACGCGCAGCCGAAGGCCGACATCGTGAAGATCGCGGCGGCCTTCAGCCTGCCTGAGCCTGACGCGGCAATGACCGAGACGATCCGCGACATGCTGGTATCGTCCGGAATCGGCAAGTACATCAAGTATCTACAATACGCCTACGGGCTGGCGAAGACCGAGGGAACGCCGCTGGCGTGGGAGCACGTCAACAAGGCCTACCGGTCCGTCATGGCGCTGACGAAAGGGGGACGCGATGAGCGTTGAAAAGACAATGAGCGATTCAATTCCAAAAGGCTACATGGTTAACGCGCAGGGTCACCTGGTCCCGTTGTCGGCGGTCCGGGCCATCGACCTGGTGCGCGACGGCCTGGTGAGCGATCTTATTCAGGAGGCCAAATTCCACTCCGAAGTGACGGCCAAATTCAAGGCAAGCTGCCAGGCGCGCGTCTCTTCGTTTGTCGAGGTCGCTGCCCAGGAGCATGGCGTTTCAATGGGAGGTGCAAAGGGCAACGTTTCGCTGACGAGTTTCGATGGCCGGTACAAGGTGATCCGGGCCATCGACGAGACCATTCAGTTCAGCGAGGGGCTGGTTGTTGCGCGCGAGATGATCGAGCGCTGCATTCAGCGGTGGAGCGACGGGGCCAATGCAAACCTGGTGGCGCTGATCAACAAGGCGTTTGAGACAGACCGGGCGGGCAACCTGTCGACCGCCCGTGTGCTCGGCCTGGCATCGGTCAAGATTGAAGACGAAGAGTGGTGCAAGGCCATTGAGGCGATACACCAAAGCGTCCAGGTCGCGTCGACCAAATCTTACGTCCGCTTCTACGAGCGGAACGCCCTCGGACAGTACGTTCAAATTCCGCTCGACGGCGGTTCATTGTAGGAGGTCCAGTCGTGAAGTTATCAGACAAGCAGCAAGCCATGTTCTGGTCTCTTTGGGCGAAGGCCGAAGCGGAGGAGCTCCCCATAACGGCTACCCGGCAGGAACGCGACGTGGCGCGGCGTGGCGTCATGTTCCGGGCCTGCGGCCGGATCAGCCTGAAGGATGTGAACCCGACCGGCGACTTTGATCGGCTCATGTATGTGGTCGCCTCACTGGCGGGTGACTACCAGGCCATGGCCTACTGGGTGAACGCGGGCGAGCGCCGGACCGCCCACCTGATAGGGGAATGCGCTAGGCAGATCGGCGAGCTGGCTGGAGAGCCGAAGGGGTGGGAGTACTGCCGCGCCCTGTTCGTCCAGGCCGGTCTTCCGCCCGCATGGATGGACATACCGGACGGCCTGCTGTTCGCCACGTTCGAGATGCTCGATGCGCACCGGCGTCGTGTCCTCCGTCGCGACTTCGGCTGGCGTGGCGAGAGCCTCGGTAAGCCGCTCGGGTTCAACCCGGCCCGCATCTACACCCGGCGCGGTCTTAGCCTGTCATACTACGACCCGCTGCCGGTCTCCGATCCGGCCTCCGCGCCCGTCCGCAGGGCCGCCTCTGCATAGCCGGTGCATGAACCTAGAAGCCCCTCTGCAACGCTCTTGCAGGGGGGCTTTCTGTTTCCCGACTCGTTGATAATACCCGCTTCTTGGCGGTCCTTTTTCTCGCCTCTCTGTTCCGCTTGCGTCCCCCGTCATTCCCGCGTCTTTCGGGCTTTTCCCGCATTTTCTCGCTTTCTCGACTCCCCCGCCCTCATGCTAGAGGTGCCAGGCGGTTTCGCTGGAGGTCTTGCCGGTTTTGACGACCGTGCGCGT
>JADHEF010000645.1_pt1 | contig 32171 bp, 23 predicted proteins | sample 8952391 | NCBI WGS metagenome assembly JADHEF01 (sample SAMN16124439, study PRJNA663245) | bioreactor sludge metagenome | isolation source: sludge (nitrite) | place: India:Bengaluru | collected 2019-02-28 | reverse complement strand
CAAGCTGGTGAAGATGATCATCGCACCGGTGATCTTCCTGACCATTGTCACCGGCATCGCCGGCATGCGCCATCTGGCAACGGTCGGACGGGTGTTCGTCAAGTCGATGGTGTATTTCCTGTTCTTCTCGACGCTGGCGCTGATCATCGGGCTGATCGTGGCCCACGTGATCCAGCCCGGCGCCGGCATGCACGTCAGCGTGGCCGATCTGGACCAGGCGCAGGTCACCAGCTATGTGGAGAAGTCGCACGAGCTGACCCTGACCGGCTTCCTGATGGACATCATCCCGAAGACGCTGGTCAGCCCGTTCGTCGGCGACAACATCCTGCAGGTGTTGTTCGTGTCGGTGTTGTTCGGCATCGCGTTGGCGCTGGTGGGCGAGCGCGGCAAACCGGTGCTTGATCTGCTCGAGGCGCTGACCGCGCCGGTGTTCCGGCTGGTGCACATCCTGATGCGCGCCGCGCCGATCGGCGCGTTCGGCGCGATCGCCTTCACCATCGGCAAGTACGGCATCGGCACGCTGGTGAATCTGGCTTGGCTGGTGGGCAGTTTCTACATCACTTCGCTGCTGTTCGTGCTGGTGATCCTCGGCATCGTCGCGCGGCTGTGCGGCTTCTCCGTGGTCAGGCTGATCCGTTACCTCAAGGCCGAGCTGCTGCTGGTGCTGGGCACGTCCTCGTCCGAGTCGGCACTGCCCTCGCTGATGCAGAAGATGGAGGCGGCCGGCTGCGGCAAGTCGGTGGTGGGGCTGGTGGTGCCCACCGGGTATTCGTTCAACCTGGACGGCACCAACATCTACATGACGCTGGCGGCGCTGTTCATCGCCCAGGCCACCGACACCCACCTCACGCTCGGCCACCAGATCGCGCTGCTGGCGGTGGCGATGCTCAGCTCCAAGGGCGCCGCCGGCGTGACCGGCGCGGGTTTCATCACCCTGGCGGCCACGCTGGCGGTGGTGCCGGAAGTGCCGGTGGCGGGCATGGCGCTGATTCTCGGCGTGGACCGTTTCATGAGCGAATGCCGCTCGCTGACCAATTTCATCGGCAATGCCGTGGCCACGGTGGTGGTGTCGCGCTGGGAAAACGCGCTGGACCACGACCAGCTCGACGCCGCTCTGTCCGGCCGGCTGGAGGCCGGACACCCGCTGCCGGCTTCGGCGTTGCCGTTGGATGAGCGCAGCCCGGACTGACGGTTATCCCCGCGCCTCGGGCCCGCGTGCCGTCCGGTGACGGTGCGCGGGTCAGGCGCCGTCACGGAAGCTGGCGCTAGAATCGCGGTCCCTTATGCGACTGCAGGCAGGACGCGCCAATGTCCGACGAAGAGTTCAAGCAGGCCGCGCTCGACTATCACCGCGAGCCGCGCCCGGGCAAGATCAAGGTCGCCCCGACCAAGCCGATGGTCACCCAGCGCGATCTCGCGCTGGCGTATTCGCCCGGCGTGGCCTACGCCTGCGAGGCCATCGTCGCCGACCCGCAGCAGGCCAGCGAGCTGACCGCGCGCGCCAATCTGGTGGGCGTGGTGACCAACGGCAGCGCGGTGCTGGGGTTGGGCAACATCGGCCCGTTGGCCGGCAAGCCGGTGATGGAAGGCAAGGGCGTGCTGTTCCAGAAGTTCGCCGGCATCGACGTGTTCGACATCGAGATCGACGAGAAAGACCCGCACAAGCTGATCGACATCATCGCCTCGCTGGAGCCCACCTTCGGCGGCATCAATCTGGAAGACATCAAGTCGCCGGAATGCTTCATCGTCGAGCGCACGCTGCGCGAGCGGATGAACATCCCGGTGTTCCACGACGACCAGCACGGCACCGCGATCATCGTCGGCGCCGCCGTGCTCAACGCGCTGGAAATCGTCGGCAAGAAGATCGAGGACGTGAAGCTGGCCACCACCGGCATGGGCGCAGCCGGCATTTCCTGCGTCAACATGCTGGTCTCGCTGGGGTTGCGGCCGGAGAACATTCTCGCCTACGACCGCGACGGGGTGCTGCACACCGGCCGCACCGATCTGGACCAGGAAAAACAGCGCTACGCGCGCGACACCGACAAGCGCACCTTGGCCGAAATCGTCGAGGGCGCGGACATCTTCCTCGGCCTGTCCGCCGCCGGCGTGCTCAAGCCGGAGATGGTGGCGACGATGGCGCCGCGGCCGATCATCTTCGCGCTGGCCAACCCGAGCCCGGAAATCATGCCCGAGGATGCCAAGGCGGTGCGCCCCGACTGCATCATGGCCACCGGCCGTTCGGACTACCCCAACCAGGTCAACAACGCGCTGTGCTTCCCGTACCTGTTCCGCGGCGCGCTGGACGTCGGCGCCACCGTGATCAACGAGCAGATGAAGGTGGCCACGGTGCGCGCGATCGCCGCCCTGGCCCGGCGCGAGGCTTCGGACATCGGTGCCGCCTACGGCGACGAGATACCGCGCTTCGGCCCGGATTACGTGATCCCGCGTCCGTTCGACCGGCGCCTGCTGGTGGAGCTGTCCAGCGCGGTGGCGCAGGCGGCGATGGATTCGGGCGTGGCCACCCGGCCGATCGCCGACATGGCGGCCTATCGGCAGAAGCTGGGGCAGTTCGTCTACCGCACCAGCCTGATGATGAAACCGGTCTACGACCGTGCCCGCAGTGACCGCAAGCGCGTGGTCTATGCCGAAGGCGAAGAGGAAGTGGTGCTGCGCGCAGTGCAGAACGTGGTCGACGAAAAAGTCGCCCGGCCCATCCTGATCGGCCGGCCGGAGGTGATCGAATCGCGTCTCCAGCGCCTGGGCCTGCGGATGAAGGTCGGCGAGGATTTCGAGATCACCAACATCCACGACGACCCGCGCTTCAACGATTACTGGCAGTACTACCACGCGCTGACCGAGCGCCGCGGCGTGACCGTGGCCGCGGCCAAGAACCTGATGCGCTCGCGGCCGACGCTGATCGCGGCGGTGATGGTGGCACGCGGCGAGGCCGACGCCATGCTGTCCGGCGTGGTCGGCCGCTTCCACAAGAAGCTCGGCTACGTGCGCAGCGTGATCCCGCTGGATGTCGGCGTGCAGTCCACCGCGGCGATGACCGGCGTGATCAACCCGCAGGGCGTGTTCTTCTTCGTCGACACGCACGTGCAGGACGACCCGACCGCCGAACAGATCGCCGAGTCCACGCTGCAGGCGGCCTACCGCATGCGCCTGTTCGGCATCGAGCCGAAGGTGGCGTTGCTGTCGCATTCCAACTTCGGCAGCCACGACTCGCGCGATGCCGAGAAGATGCGCCAGGCCCGCGACCTGCTGCGCAAGCGTGCCCCCAACCTCAACATGGACGGCGAGATGCAGGGCGACACCGCCTGGGACGAAGCCCTGCGCCAGCGGATCATGCCCAACAGCACGCTGCACGGGCGTGCCAACCTGTTCGTGCTGCCCAACCTGGAGGCGGCCAATATTGCCTACAACCTGGTGCGCGTGTTCACCGACGGCGTGGCGATCGGCCCGATCCTGATGGGCATCTCCAAGCCGGTCCACATCCTGACCACCAGCGCCACGCCCCGGCGCATCCTCAACATGACCGCGATCGCGGCCGTGGACGCGCAGATCCGCCAGCAGCGCGAGGCCGAGCGCAAGTCGCGGGACTGACCGGCGGCAGCGCCCGTCGACGTTCCCGGAACGGTTTGCCCGCTATCATTGCGATGCATCGCAACATGACTCCGAGGTGGCGGGTGGCGCAGGCGAATGGGTGGCAAGGGCACGAGTGCACCGGCAGGGCCGGTGCGCGGGCGGTGGCGGCATGAGCACGGTCGCGGATGCAAGCCTCGCCGCCGGCTCCGTGCCGGATGCGGCGGCGATGATGCCGCCGCTCGCGCCGCTGGACATGCCCGAGCAGTCGCTGCACAGCGGCCGCCTGCACAACCGGCGGTTGCCGACAACGCCGCGCGGCATGGGCTGGCGTCGGCTGTACCTGTTCGGCGGTGCCGGCCTGATGACGGCGCTGGCCTGCTACCTGATGCTCGACGTGCTGATGGCCGACGGCGTCAGCGTGCTCGACGTGCTGCTGCTGGTGCTGTACGTGGCGCTGTTCGGTTGGATAGCGCTGGCCTTCTTCAGCGCGATGGCCGGGTTCTGCGTGATGCTGTTCGGGCGGCATCGCCGGCTCGGCATCGATCCGCACGCGCCACTGCCGGTGCTGTCCACGCGCACTGCGCTGCTGATGCCGACCTACAACGAAGACCCGCACCGCGTTCTGGCCGGGCTGGAGGCCATCCGCGAGTCCTTGCTGGCCACCGGCCAGGGCGACAGGTTCGATTTCTTCGTGCTCAGCGACACCACCCGGCCGGGCATCGCGGCCGAGGAGCTGCAGGCGGTGGCCGAGTTGCGCGGACGGCTGTCCGGGCCGGTCGGGCTGTACTACCGGCACCGCAGCGACAATACCGGGCGCAAGGCCGGCAACATCGGCGGCTGGGTGCGCGAACATGGCGCAGCCTATCCGCAGTTCCTGATCCTCGACGCCGACAGCCTGATGACCGGCGAATGCATCGTGCGGCTGGTGGCCGGCGTGGAGGCGCACCCGGACGTGGCGCTGGTGCAGAGCCTGCCGGTGGTGATCAACGGCACCACGCTGTTCGCGCGGATGCAGCAGTTCGGCGGGCGCGTATACGGCCCGGTCATCGCCCACGGCGTGGCGTGGTGGCACGGTGCGGAGAGCAATTACTGGGGCCACAACGCGGTGATCCGCACGCGGGCCTTTGCCGAGTGCGCGGGCCTGCCGACGCTGCGCGGCGGCAAGCCGTTCGGTGGCCACATCCTCAGCCACGATTTCGTCGAGGCGGCGCTGCTGCGCCGCGGCGGCTGGGCGCTGCACATGGTGCCCACGCTGACGGGCAGCTACGAGGAAGGCCCGCCGTCGCTGACCGATCTGTTGATCCGCGACCGCCGCTGGTGCCAGGGCAACCTGCAGCACATGGCGGTGTTGCCGAGCACCGGGCTGCATTGGCTGAGCCGCTGGCACTTCGGCTCGGGCGTGTTCCACTACTTCACTTCGCCGATGTGGGCCTTGACCCTGCTGATCGGCATCGCCATCCCGCTGGACGATTACGGCTGGGACCCGCACGGCATGCGCCTGCCGGGCTTCTCGCCGGGCGACTACTGGTTCGGCCGCGACCATCATCTGGCCGCATGGCTGTTTGCCGCGACGATGGCGGTGTTGCTGGCACCCAAGGTGATGGGCTACGTCACGATGCTGTTCGACCGCGACGAGCGGCGCGGTTGCGGCGGCGCGGTCCCCGCCTTCGTCAGCATGCTGCTGGAAACCGTGCTGGCGGCGTTGATGGCGCCGATCACGATGTACGTGCAGTCGCGCGGGGTGGCGCAGGTGCTGGCCGGTCACGACTCGGGCTGGGACGCGCAGCGTCGCGACGACGGCAGCCTGCCGCTGAAGGGGCTGGTGCTGCACTACGGCGGGCTGAGCCTGTTCGGCCTGTTCTGCGGCGGCATGGCGTGGGTGGTTTCGCCCGCGCTGGCCGCATGGATGGCGCCGGTGGTGCTGGGCATGGCGATCTCGATCCCGCTGGTGGCGCTGACCTCGGCGCGCGCGCCGGGACAGTGGTTGCGCCGGCATCGGTTGCTGTGCACGCCGGAGGAAACCACGCCGCCGCAGATCCTGCGCCGTGCCCGCCGCCTGCGCGCGCAGCTGGAAGACTGAGCCGCGTCCGGCGGCGGGCATAATGCCGGCGTCCCCGCATCCCGGAACGCCTGCATGACGCCGCCCCTGTTGCCCGCCGTCGAACTGGAAACCGCCGCCGATCCACATTGGACCGTGCTGTGGCTGCACGGTCTGGGCGCGGACGGGCACGATTTCGAACCGATCGTGCCCGAGTTGGTACGGCCGCACTGGCCGGCGCTGCGCTTCGTGTTCCCGCACGCGCCGGTGCGCCCGATCACGATCAACAACGGCGTGCCGATGCGGGCGTGGTACGACATCGCCGGCTTCGATTTTGCCCACCGTGCCGACCCGGCCGGGCTGGCCGAATCGGTGGCGCAGGCCGAGGCATTGATCGCGCGCGAAGGCGGACGCGGCATCGCGCCGGGCCGCGTGCTGCTGGCCGGTTTCTCGCAGGGCGGCGCGGTGGCGCTGAGCTTGGCACTCGGACGCGAACTGCCGCTGGCAGGGCTGATCGCGCTGTCCACGTACCTGCCCGGCCGCGCGGGCCATCAGGCCCGTGCGCGGGCCGCCGCCCAGCCGGTGTTCATGGCCCACGGCAGCGCAGACCCGGTGATCCCGGTAGCCGAATCCGAGCGCAGCCGGCAGGCGTTGGAGGCGCTCGGGTTCGATGTGGAATGGCACCGCTACCCGATGGCGCATCAGGTCTGCACCGAAGAAATCGCCGACCTTGGCCAGTGGATGGAGCGGCGTTTCGCCGCGGGCTGAGGCGGTGATGCGCCGCGGGTGCCCGTTTCGTCCCGCCACCCCGGTGCGCGCATGAGCAATGCCGAGCCGTGGTTGCCCGATCTGTGCCGCTGGTCGCGGGTGGCGGCGATTCTGGGCGTGGCCGAACTGGTGGTGATCGTCATCGCGCTGGCGCCGGGCGTTGCACGGCACTGGACCTTGGGCGAGTTTTTCACTGCCAGCGGATTTGCCGCATGGCTTGCGTTGGCGGTGGCCGCGTTGCTGTGCCTGTTGCGCGCCCCCTTGTCCAGATTGCCGCTGCGGTTGGGCGCCGTCGCCGCCGTGGGCGTGGCCGGTGCCGTGGCCCTGCTCGGTGCGGGCATCGTGCATGCGCTGTTTTCCATCATCGGCGAGATGGACAGCGGCTTTGCCCGCTTCGTCGGCGGCAGTGCCGCCATCGCGATGCTGCTGTCGGCGGCGGTGCTGCGTTATTTCTACGTCGGCGACCGCTGGAAGGCGCAGTTGGCCGCACATGCGCGCGCCGAGGCCGATGCGTTGCAGGCCAGGATCCGGCCGCACTTCCTGTTCAACAGCATGAACCTGATTGCCGGCCTGCTGCGCCGCGACCCGGTCATGGCCGAGCGTGCCGTGCTCGATCTGGCCGATCTGTTCCGCGCCGCGCTGGGCGCGGGCGAGGACGATTCGACCCTGGCCGGAGAATGCGGGCTGGCCGAGAGCTATCTGGGCATCGAGTCGTTGCGCCTGGGCGAGCGCCTGCGCGTGGAGTGGCGGCGCGAGGAGCCGTTGCCGTGGGAATTGCCGATGCCGCGGCTGGTATTGCAGCCGATGGTGGAGAACGCCGTGCTGCACGGCATCTCCCGCCTGCCCGAGGGCGGGGCGATCACCATCGCCCTGGCCACGGAAGGGAAATTCCTGCGCATCACGGTACGCAACCCGGCACCGCCGCCGGAAGAAGAGGCCCGCACGCCGCATCGCGGCAGCGGCCATGCCCAGCGCAGCATCGCCCACCGCCTCGCCTACCGGTTTGGCCCGGCCGCCAGGATGACGGCCGGTTGGCAGGCTGGCTACTATCTGTGCGAGATTCGATTGCCGCTGTGACGTGCATCCCTTGGGGAGGGGCTGGACATGAACGTGGTCATTGCCGATGACGAGCCTTTCGCCCGCGAGCGGCTGCGCGACCTGCTGGCCGAACACGCCGACGTGACGGTGGTGGCCGAGGCCGGCGACGGCGACGCGGTGTTGCGGGCCTGCGCCGAATGGCACCCGGATCTGGTGCTGCTGGACGTGGCCATGCCCGGCCCGGACGGCATGGAGGTGGCGCGTCGGCTGACGGCCACCACGGGCGCGCCGCGCGTGGTGTTCTGCACCGCCTACGACCAGTACGCGCTGCCGGCCTTCGAGACGGCAGCCGTGGATTACCTGATGAAACCGGTGCGCGCCGAGCGCCTGGCGATGGCGCTGGACCGGGTGCGTGCCGGCTTGCAGATGGCCGCCGCCGCAACGCCGCAGGTGCCCGGACGGGCTCCGCGGCGCCAACTGTGCGTGCGTCGGCGCGGCAGCCTGCGGCTGATCCCGGTCGAGGACATCCGCTACCTTCAGGCCGACGAGAAATACGTGGTGATCCATCACGCCAAGGGCGAGGACTTGCTCGAGGAGTCGCTCCGGTCGCTGGAAGAGGAGTTCGGCGGGCGCTTCGTGCGCATCCACCGCAATTGCCTGATCGCCCGCGACCAGTTGGCCGAGTTGCAGCGCGGCGGTGACGGCCAGTTGCTGGTGCGTCTGCTCGACGGCAATCGCCTGCTGGAAGTGAGTCGGCGCTGCGCGGCGCAGGTGCGCGAACTCGTCCGCCAGACGTGAGCCCACCGTCCGGGCCCGCTTCGCCGATAATGCGCGGATGACCACGCTGCGCATCGCCACCCGCAAGAGCCCGCTCGCCCTCTGGCAGAGCGAATACGTCGCCGCGCGCCTGCGCCGGCTCCATCCGGGGCTGGAGGTGCTGCTGGTGCCGATGAGCACGCGCGGCGACGAAGTGCTGGACCGCTCGCTCGCGGCCATCGGCGGCAAGGGCCTGTTCCTCAAGGAGCTGGAACTGGCGATGCTGCGCGGCGAGGCCGACTGCGCCGTGCACTCGTTCAAGGACGTGCCGATGGATCTTGACGCCGGCTTCGCGCTAGCCGCGGTGACCGAGCGCGCCGATCCGGCCGATGCTTTCGTCTCGGTGCGGCACGAATCCCTCGATGACTTGCCGCCCGGCGCACGCGTGGGCACGTCCTCGCTGCGCCGGCAGGCGCAACTGCGCGCGCGCCGCCCCGACCTGCAACTGCTCGACCTGCGCGGCAACGTCAACACGCGGCTAGCCAAGCTCGATGCCGGCGATTACGACGCCATCGTGCTGGCCTGCGCCGGGCTGCAACGGCTCGGGCTGGGCGCACGGATCACGCGCCGGCTGGTGGCCCCGGACTGGCTGCCCGCGCCGGCACAAGCCGCACTGGCGGTGGAGTGCCGCGACGGCGATGCCGCCGTGCTGGCCCTGCTGGCGCCGCTCGACCACGCACCGACGCGCCGCTGCACCGAGGCCGAGCGGGCGATGAACCGCGCGCTGGACGGCAGCTGCCACGTGCCGGTGGCGGCGTATGCCTGCGAAGCCCCGGCCGGCCTGCATCTGCGTGGCTTGGTGGGCAGTGCCGCGGACGGGCGCATCGTCCGCGCCGAAGCGGTGATGGCGGAGGATCGCGCCGACGCCCTCGGCCGCCATGTAGCCGGGCAACTGCTCGCCGCCGGTGCGGCGGAGTTGATCCGTGCTTCGGACGTGCCGGCGGGCTGAGCGGCCATCAGCCGATGGCCGGACGTGCCGGTTCGGCGCGTTCCAGCACCAAGCCGGCCAACAGGACGGGCGCGGCAAGCCGCCAACCCGCGCCGGCAAGGCCGGGGAACAGCCACATCAGCAATGCGCATGCCAGCGGCAGGCCGAACAGCAGCGAAAGAATCGCGATCTGCCGCCGGGAGAGCGGGCGCAATACGCCGGATTCACGCCAATCGGCCAGTTTCAGCGCGATGGCCGGAAGCATCAGAAGCAGCAGCGAGGGCACCGACATCGCCGCCAGTCCGTCGCCTGCCCACTTCCTCGCCGCCAGGCCGAACAGCATGGCCAGTCCGCTGAGCAAGGCCAGCGCGCAGCCGAGCGGAGCCTGCAGCGACGAATCGTTTGCGGCACTGCGCAGGCCAAGATCGAGCATCGCCAACAGCGCGAGGATCACCGTCAGCATGCCGTCGATGGCCAGCCAGCCCGGGTCGGGATGACCGGCATGGACCTGCCAGGCCAGCAGTCCGGCGGCGATCAGCAATGCGGTCGCAAGGCCGCGGGCCCTGCGACGCCCGGCCGGGGTATCGGCGGCCGGATTGCGGGACGGTGCGGGCAGCAGGCTCGTCGCCGAGAGCAGCATGCCGATGACCAGCATCAGCTGCTGCGGCCCCTTCAGTGCCATGGCTTCGACGGTGGAGGGGTGCAGCAACGGCGTGCTCATGCCCAGCCACAGCAGCAGGCCGTAACCGGTCAATGCGCAGGCCGGACGCAGGCCGGGGAGCCATGCGGACATCGTCGAGGGAACGTTCATGTGCCGCTCTCCTCCGCGCGAAGGCGTGCGCATGTGCGCACAAGGCGGCCCTGCGGCCGATACGCCGTCACTTGCATCGACGTTTTCCCCATTCCGTGCGATGGCGCATGGCCCATTGTGCCACCGGGGCATGCCCGGGGTGTTCCCGTGCATGCCCCGGACGGGGCGATGGCTCAGAACCCGTAGACCACGTTGACCGTGGTCAGGGTGTCGGTCTTCTTGGTGCCTTCCAGCGCCTTGGAGTTGTGGTGCACCTGATAGCCGGCCTTCAGGGCCAGGGCCTTGGACATCTGCACCTGCAGGCCGATGTCGTCGCTGGCGTAGGTGTTGCCGTTGCCCGATTCCACCAGCAGCGTGTTGAACAGCGAAGTGGTGTCGGTCAGCTTGTGGCTGAAATCCGAATAGCCGCGCACGATCACGCCGTTGTCATGTGCTTGCTCGTCCTGCAGCTTGGACCAGCGGTAGCCGGGGCCGATTTCGAACAGCAGCTTGGTGCGCTGGTTTTCGATGGCCTTGCAGCCGTAGCCGATCGCGGCCGAGTGCTGGTACTCGTAGGTGGCGTAGTGGTCGCGCAGCGTGCGCACGGTGCTGTTCAGATAGCTGCGCTCGTTCAGCTCGTACGCGGCCGAGCCGTAGGCTTCGTAGCGGCGCGCGCTTTCCTCGCCATCGCTCTTGGCGTAGAGGAACTGGCCGCCGAAGGCGCAGGGCCATTACCCGGTGTCCTTGGCCGGCTTGAGTTTGCCGACGCAGGTCTGGCTGTCGGTATTGCCTTTGCCCGAGTGCGCCGGTGCCGGTCCGGCGGTCGTCGGGCATGGCGTCGTCGGCGGCAAGGGTGCCCAGCAGGGCGGGAGCAGGAGAATGGCGTATGGAAGGTCCGGTTTCTTCGTGTGGAGTGAGGTGGCGGGCAAATCCGCCGTCGGCGCGAGGGCCGGTGCGGGAGAAGGCAGGCCGCGCGCGCAGCGCTGCCTGCGAAAACGCCGGCGAAGGCCGGCGTTGCAGCAAGTGTCTCCGATGAGCCATGAATCCCGTGTCAATCCGGGGCCATTCCCTGTGCACACGCTGTCGTGGCGGGGCACGCTGCCACCGCGCCCATCGGCGCGCGACTCGGACATAATCGGCGCATGGACCGCTACGAACGCATCAATGCCCTGCACCGCACCCTCAAGGCCGCGCGCTATCCGGTGACGGTGGCACGCCTGCAGGAGGAGCTGGGCTGCTCGCGCGCCACCGTCTACCGCGACCTGGCCTTCCTGCGCGATGCGCTGATGGCGCCGGTGGAAGGCGACGGCGAAGCCGGCTTCCGCTACGCGGCCGAGCAGAGCGACCGCTTCGAGTTGCCCGGCGTGTGGCTCAGTTCGGAAGAGCTGTACGCCCTGCTGGCGTCGCAACAGCTGCTGGCGCGTACCGGCGCGGGTGTGCTGTCTTCGACGCTGGCGCCGCTGCAATCGCGCATCGAAAGCCTGTTGGCCGCGCAGGCCGGGGCCAGCCACTGGCCGGTGGACCGGGTGCGGGTGATCCCGCATCGCAGCCGCACGCTGGACGAGGCCAGCTTCCGTGCGGTGGCCTCGGCGGTGCTGGCGCGCAAGCAACTGGCCTTCGAATACCGCGCCCGTTCCACCGACGAAGCCACCCGGCGGCGCGTCTCGCCGCAGCGCATCACCCATTACCGCGACAACTGGTACTTGGATGCGTGGGACCACGACCGCGACGCGCTGCGCAGCTTTGCGGTGGACCGCATCCGCCAGGCGCGCCAGCTCGACGAACCGGCACGCGACGTGGCCGATGCCGAGCTCGACGAGGCGCTGGCCTCCAGCTACGGCATCTTCTCGGGCAAGCCCAAGGGCTGGGCGACCATCGTGTTCACGCCCAAGGCCGCGCGCTGGGTGGCCGACGAGCACTGGCACTCCAAGCAGCAGGGGCGCTTCCTGCCCGATGGCAGCTACGAGTTGAAGGTGCCGTACAGCGCCTCGCGCGAATTGCTGATGGACGTGCTGCATTACGGCACCGATGCCCGCATCGTCGAGCCGGTGGCGCTGCGCGAACAGGCCCGCGCGCTGCTGGAGCTGGCACTGGCGCAGTACCGGCCTTGAGCCGGCCCGAGCGGCTTCAGCTGCGGGCCTGCCGCATGCGCTGCACGCGCGGCAGGTTGATTTCGATCCAGTTGACCAGCGCGGCCACGTGCGCGGCCACTTCCGCCCCCAGCGGCGTCAGCCGGTAGTCCACCCGCGGCGGCACTTCCGGATGGGCGGTGCGCAGCACGAAGCCGTCCTCCTCCAGTGCCTGCAGCGTCTGTGCCAGCATCTTCTCGCTGACGCCGCCGATGCGCCGGCGCAGCTCGCTGAAACGCAAGGTGCCGTCGCGCAGCGCGACCAGGGCCAGCACGCCCCAGCGGCTGGTCACGTGGTCGAGCACGCCGCGCGAAGGGCAATCGGCCGCGAACAATTGGCCGCGGCGCATCCGTTCGGACAGGGGCAGCGTCACGCCGTCGTCCGGGGCGGGCGTTGCCGTCTTGCGGCGTTGCACGGGCATGGCACTTACCTTCGGGTGCGTACTTACAAAAAGTAAGTATAGCGCCTAGGCTTGCCCCGTCTGCTCCACGAGGAGCCATCAACGGGAGTCCCGATCATGATCGTCGTCACCGGCGCCACCGGCCAGCTCGGCCGTCTCGTCATCGCCGCACTGCTGCGCACGCAGCCTGCCGACAGCCTCGTCGCCGCCGTGCGCAACCCGGCCAAAGCCGCCGATCTGGCCGCGCTCGGCGTGCAGGTGCGGCAGGCCGATTACGCCCGCCCCGAAACCCTCGGCCCGGCTTTCGCCGGTGCCGACAAGCTGCTGCTGATTTCGTCCAGCGAGGTCGGCCAGCGGGCGAAGCAGCATCAGGCAGTGATCGACGCCGCCAAGGCCGCCGGTGTGCAGTTGATCGCCTACACCAGCCTGCTGCATGCCGACGTCTCGCCGCTGGGGCTGGCCGTCGAGCACAAGCAGACCGAAGCCGCGCTGGCGGCGTCCGGCCTGCCGCACGTGTTGTTGCGCAACGGCTGGTACAGCGAGAACTACGCGATGGGCCTGCCCGGCGCACTGGCGCGCGGCACGCTGTATGGCGCGGCCGGCGAAGGCCGCATCGCTTCGGCCTCCCGCGAGGACTATGCCGAGGCCGCCGCCGCCGTGCTGACCGCCTCCGCGCCGCAGGCCGGCAAGGTGTACGAACTGGCCGGCGACGCCAGCTACACGCTGTCCGAGCTGGCGGCGGAAACCGCACGGCAGGCCGGCAAGCCGCTGGTCTATCAGGACTTGCCGGAAGCGGCGTACCGCGATGCCTTGCTGGGGGCCGGTCTGCCGGCGCCGGTGGCCGCGCTGCTGGCCGATTCCGACGCCGGTGCCGCCAAGGGGGGGCTGTTCGACGACGGCCATGCCTTGAGCCGATTGATCGGCCATGCGACCACGCCGATGGCGCAGACCGTGGCGGCCACGTTGGCGGCCGCGCACGGCTGATCTTCACTCCATGCTTCCGGGCCGGCGACAGGCCGGTTCCGGAGGCAGGGGCGGCTTCGCCGCGCGCGCGATGCCGGCAGCGATTCGTCCGGCGGCATCGCGCATTCGCCGTTGCGTGCCGGCCGGAAATGCGGGAGCACGATCGGCGCCATGGCCTTGGCGGGAACCTTCGCGGTTCCTCCTCGCGTCACGCGGGGTGGCCCCGCATGTCCCCGGCCGGCAGAGCGGCAAGGTCGCAGCCGGTGAGATGGCGACGCGCCAGTCTGGCGTCCCGTTCCGGAGAAGCCGCCATGCGCCAGACCCCGCACCGCCTCGCCCGTCGTGCCGCGCCATTCCGTTTCGACCCATCCGCTTTCATCGCCGTGTTGCCCGGCATGCCGGGGCTGGCCTTTGCGGCGGGCATCGCGCTGGTGGCCACGGTGCCGGCCGCGCGCGGCTTCAGCGATCTCTTCGGCTGGATGCCTCTGTGGCTGGTGGGCATGCCGGCCAGCGCCTGTCTGGTGGCGTATCTGCAGCGTGCCCGCGCGTTGGCTTCCGCACCCGAGCAGGAGCGTGCCAGTGCGTCGCGGGCACGCCGTGCTCCGGCCACCATGGCCCGTCGCGGCCGCAATGCGCGCCGTGTGCCGGGGCGCTCCCGCGCCGCCTGACCTTTGGCACGGCGGGCATGCGCGTGGCGCGTGCTAGCGTGGCGGAATATCCGTATCGCTGGAGTTTCCCCGCATGTCCAAGCTCGCCCAAGCCTGCCTCGTGGCCGGTCTTGCCGCCGCCGGCACCGCCGCTGCCCAGAATGACGCACCGTCCGGCGACCGTTACGCGTGGCTGGAAGACGTCACCGGCAACAAGCCGCTGGACTGGGTGAAGGCGCGCAACGCGCAGACCGAATCCACGTTGGCGGCCACGCCGCGCTTCAAGGCGATGGAGGCGGACATCCGCGCCATCCTCGATTCGGACGCCAAGATCCCCGGCGTGCAGAAGATCGGCGCGTACTACTACAACTTCTGGAAGGACAAGCAGCACGAGCGCGGCCTGTGGCGGCGCACCACGCTGGAGGAATACCGCAAGCCGCAGCCGCGCTGGGAAACCGTGCTCGACCTGGACGCGCTCAACAAGGCCGAAGGCACCAACTGGGTCTGGCACGGCGCCGATTGCCTGCGCCCGGCCTATCAGCGCTGCCTGATCGCGCTTTCGCGCGGTGGCTCGGACGCGGACGTCACGCGCGAGTTCGACCTGGGCCGCAAGGCCTTCGTCGAAGGCGGCTTCTTCCGCCCCGAAGCCAAGGGCGGGCTGGGCTGGATCGACGAGAACACCGTGTACGTCTACACCGATTTCGGCGAGGGCTCGCTGACCGGATCGGGCTATCCGCGCATCGTCAAGCAATGGACGCGCGGCACGCCGCTGGCCTCGGCCACCACCGTGTACGAAGGTGGCCCGGGAGACATGTACATCGCCGCGATGCACGACGACACGCCCGGCTACGAGCGCGATTTCGTCAGCCGCACGCTGGCCTTCTACAACGACGAGCTGTACCTGCGCGGCAAGGACGGTGCGCTGAGCAAGATCGACGTGCCCAACTCGGCGCAGAAGTCGGTGTTCCGCCAGTGGCTGGGGCTGGAATTGCGCGAGCCGTGGACGGTGGCTGGCACCACCTATCCGGCCGGCGCGTTCATCGTGACCGACTTCGACGCGTTCATGGCCGGAAAGCGCGATTTCGACGTGCTGTTCCGCCCGGACGCGCACACCTCGCTGGCGGGGGTGACGCTGACCAAGAACCACGTCGTGCTGAACATCCTCGACGACGTGAAGAACCGCCTGAGCGTGCTCAGCCACGGGCCGAAGGGCTGGGCTTCGCAGCCGCTCAAGGTGGGCGCGGGCGACATCGGCACCACCAGCGTGGGCGCCGTGGACAAGGACGACAGCGACCTGCTGTGGGTCACCACCACAGGTTATCTCACCCCCACCACGCTGCTGATGGGCGATGCCGGCAAGCCGGCCGCACCGTTGCAGGCCATCAAGGCGATGCCGGCCTTCTTCGATGCGGGCAATGAAGTGGCCGAGCAGCATTTCGCCACCTCCAAGGACGGCACCCGCGTGCCGTACTTCATCGTGCGGCCCAAGGACCTGGCCTTCGACGGCAAGGCGCCCACCCTGCTGTACGGTTACGGCGGCTTCGAGATCTCGTTGACGCCCAACTACTCGGGCAGCATCGGCAAGGGCTGGCTGACCGGCCCGGACGGCAAGGCCGGCGGCGTGTACGTGGTGGCCAACATCCGCGGCGGCGGCGAATACGGCCCGCGCTGGCATCAGGCCGCACTCAAGGCCAACCGCCACAAGGCCTACGAAGACATGGCTGCCGTCGCGCAGGACCTGATCGAGCGCAAGGTCACCTCGCCCGCGCACCTGGGCGTGATGGGCGGCAGCAACGGCGGCCTGATGGCCGGCAACATGCTGGTGCAGTACCCGCAGCTGTTCGGCGCGGTGGTGGTGCAGGTGCCGCTGCTGGACATGAAGCGCTACAGCCACCTGCTGGCCGGCGCCTCGTGGATGGCCGAATACGGCGACCCGGACACCGCCGATTGGGATTTCATCAAGACCTTCTCCCCGTACCAGCTGTTCGATGCGAAGAAGGACTACCCGCCGGTGATCTTCCTCACCTCGACCCGCGACGACCGTGTCCACCCCGGCCACGCGCGCAAGATGGCCGCGCAGATGCTCGATGCCGGCAAGGACGTGACCTACTACGAGAACATCGAAGGCGGCCACGGCGGCGCGGCCGACAACGCCCAGGCCGCGCACATGGCTGCACTGGCCTACAGCTTCCTGTGGGAGCGGTTGAAGGATTGATGCCTGATACGGCGGCATCGTTCGGTGCCGCCAGTTTGTTTGCATCAAGTCCGAGTGCTGCAATTCGAGTGCAGCAATAAGCGGGAACGGATTCGAGCATGACCAGCATGCAATTGTTCAATCGCAAGACCCTTGCCCGGCATTTCCGCCAGGAAGCCATTCCCGCAGAGCATGCGCGCATCCTCGAAAGCTGGGCGGCGATGATTCGCGAAGGGCGTGTGCGCCACTTGAAGGAAGTGGCGCTGCACGGCGAGTTCAAGTCGAAAATCGTCGAGGCCGTGTTGGGCTATCGCGGTCCGGCCAGCGGTGCCGATTACACGGTATCGGCCGAGCAGACCATCATCCGCGGCAGCGTCGATCTGGCGCTTGGCCATTTCGGCGACAAGAAGGCCGAAATCGTTGCGCCATTCGAGTTGAAGGGCGCGGATACTCGCGACCTCGATGCCATCATGCCCGGACGCAACAAAAGCCCGGTGCAGCAGGCGTGGGAATACGCCACCAACGCACGCGGCGTGAAATGGGTGCTGGTGTCCAACATGCTGGAACTGCGCTTGTACGGCTTTGGTGAAGGCACCGGCGCGTATGAGGTTTTCCGGTTCGAGCAACTTGCCGAGCCAGAAGAATACGCACGCTTCATGCTGCTGCTTTCGGCCGAAAACCTGTTGTCCGGCAAGACGCAGGCCTTGCTGGAGCAGAGCCGGCGCGAAGACAAGGACATCACCGGCCGGCTTTATCAGGACTACAAGGCACTGCGCCTGCAATTGATCGCAGCCGTGCAGGTTGCCCATGCGCAAGTGACACCGTTGCAGAGCATCGCGCTGGCGCAGAAGATTCTCGACCGCGTGTTGTTCATCGCGTTTGCCGAGGATGCCGGCTTGTTGCCGCGCGACACGCTTGCCAGCGCCTTCGCCAACCGCAACCCATACAACCCGCATTCGGTATGGAGCAACTTCACCGGCTTGTTCCGGGCGATCGACAAGGGCAACGCGGAGCTTGGCATCCCGCGCTACAACGGCGGCCTGTTTGCGGACGATGCCGCGATCAATGCACTGGCCCTGCCGGACGGAATTTGCGAGGCGTTCAAGAAGCTGGGCGAATACGACTTCGCCTCCGAAGTGTCAGTCACGGTGCTCGGCCACATTTTCGAGCAGTCCATTGCCGACGTGGAGCGGTTGCAGGCGGCGGCGCGCGACGAGGTGGTCGAGGAAGAAAAGGCCAGCGGCACCTCCGGCCGACGCAAGCGCGACGGCGTGGTTTACACGCCCGACTACATTGCCCGCTTCATCGTAGCCGAGACGCTGGGTGCGCATTTGCGCGAGTTGTTCGACGGCATCCTGCGCGAACACGCGAAGAAAGACACGGACATTTCCGACTACGCCAACATCACATGGCGCAGGAAAACCGGCGAACTCGATGCCTGGCTGGCCTGGCGCGAGCGCCTGAAGGGATTGCGCATCGTTGACCCGGCCTGCGGCTCGGGCGTGTTCCTCATCATGGCTTTCGATTTCATGAAAGCCGAGTTGACCCGCGTCAACGACAAGATTGCCGAGTTGCAGGGCACGCGCCACTCCGACGACCTGCTGGATTCGGACAGCGAAATCCTCACCAAGAACCTGTTCGGCGTGGACGTGAACCTGGAAAGTGTGGAAATCGCCAAGCTTTCCCTGTGGATCAAGACTGCCAAGCCGGGCAAGGTGCTGGACACGCTGGACGGCAGCCTGCGCGTGGGCGACAGCTTGATCGAAGACGCCAACTTTGCCTACCTCGACCATGCCTTCAACTGGCATGCCGCCTTTCCGCAGGTGTTTGCCGAAGGCGGCTTCGACGTGGTGCTGGGCAACCCGCCGTATGTGCGCATGGAATTGCTCAAGCCGCTCAAGCCGTATCTGGAAGAGCGCTACGAAGTGGTTTCCGACCGCGCCGACCTGTATTGCTACTTTTACGAGCGCGGCATCAAGCTGCTCAAGCCGGGTGGGCGGCTGGGTTTCATTTCGTCCAACACGTTTTTCAAGACCGGCTCGGGCCGGCCGCTGCGCGAGTTCCTGCTGCGCGAGGCCACGCTGGAAAGCGTGGTGGACTTCGGCGATCTGCAAGTATTCGACGGCGTGACCACATACCCGGCCATTGTCACCTTGCGGCGTGGCGCGGCAGCGGAACAACACCTGCTGCGCTTCTGGAAAGTGGCGGCGTTGCCGGACAGCAATTTCAATGCGGAATGGCAGGCGCATGCCGCGCCATTCCCGCAATCGGCGCTGGGTGCGGGTTCGTGGGAGTTGGAAGGCGACGATCTGCGCCGCTTGCGCGAGAAGATTCGCGCAGGTCGTCGCACGCTCAAGCAGGTGTACGGTGCGCCTTTGCGCGGCGTGGTCACGGGTTTGAACGATGCCTTCGTGATCGACACGCCGACCAAGCAGCGGCTGTGCCGGCAGGATGCCCGCTCCGCCGAGCTGCTCAAGCCGTTTCTGGAAGGCAAGGACTTGAAACGCTGGCGCGTCGAATCACGCGGCTTGTGGCTGATCTACATCCCGAAGAACAAGATCGACATCGACGATTACCCGGCTATCCGCGATTGGTTGTTGCCGTACCAACCGGCGCTGGAAAAGCGCGCGACCAAACAGGCGTGGTTCGAGTTGCAGCAGGCGCAGGAGGCCTATGCCGCGCATTTTTCTTCCGAGAAAATCAGTTACCCGCATTTCAACAGTGAGCGGAATTTTTCGTTCGATCCTTCCGGCGCATTTTCCAACGACAAGTCATATCTCGTGCCGACAAACGACAAGGCCTTGCTCGCGCTTCTCAACAGCAAGCTTGCGTGGTTCATCCTTGCTTCGATGAGTCCACCCGTACGCGGCGGCTTTCACGAATTGCGTGTGCAATACGTCGAAACAGCACCGATTCCCGACTGGAACGAGGCGCAGAAATCCGACTTGGCCGATCTTGCCGACAAGGCCGGCAAGGCCGCGCGCGAGCGGCTGGACAGGCAGCAAGCCTTCGCCCGCCGCATCCTCGACCTGCATCCGGCGGATGACGGCCAGACAAAGCTCAACGGCAAGCTGCGCGAATGGTGGGCGCTGGCGGACTTCGCCGCTTTCCGCCGTGAAGCGAAAAAACTGTTCAAGCAGGACATCCCGCTGAAGGAACGCGGCGATTGGGAAGAGCTGTTCAACGAACAACGCGCCGCCGTGCGCGAACGGGACGACACAATCGCCGCTGCCGAGGCGAGCATCGACCGCATCGTGTACGGCTTGTTCGGTCTGGATGCGGAAGAAATCGCGCTGCTGGAAGCCGCCGGGCGCGTCGGGCCGGCGTGACGCCCGCTCGGCGCTGGCGTGGCGCTTTCAGCGCGGCAGCGTCTGCAACCCGCGTTCGATGCGGCGCACGGCTTCCTGCAGGCGCTCCAGGCTGTCGGCGTAGGCGAAGCGCACGTGGCGGCGGCTGTTGAAGTCGCCGAAGTCGATGCCGGGGGTGAAGGCCACGTGCTCGGTTTCGAGGAAGTGCGCGCAGAACGCCTGCGCGTCGTCGCTGAAGCGGCCGATGTCGGCGTACAGGTAGAACGCGCCCTGCGGCTGCACGGGGATGTCGAAACCCAGCCCGCGCAGGGCCGGCAGCAGCCAGTCGCGGCGTTCGGCGAAGGCGTGGCGGCGCTGTTCGAGGATGTCGATGGTGGCCGGCTCGAAGCAGGCCAGCGCGGCGTATTGGGCAACGGTGGACGGAGCGATGTAGAGGTTCTGCGCCAGCCGTTCCAGCGCGGGTACGGCATCCTGCGGGGCCACCAGCCAGCCCAGCCGCCAGCCGGTCATGCCGAAATACTTGGAAAAGCTGTTCAGCACGAAGGCGTCGTCGTCCACTTCGAGCACGCTGGTCGCGTCCATGCCGTAGGTCAGGCCGTGGTAGATCTCGTCCACCACCAGCCGGCCGCCGCGCGCCTTCACCGCCGACGCCAGCGCGGCCAGCTCATCGCGCGAAAGCACGGTGCCGGTGGGGTTGGCCGGCGAGGCGGCCAGTGCGCCGACGGTGTCGGCGTCCCAGTGCGCGGCCACGTGCGCGGGGGTGAGCTGGTAGGCGCTGTCCGGGCCGGACGGCACCAGCTTGGCGCCGCCGCCCATCACCCGCAGGAACTGGCGGTTGCACGGGTAGCACGGGTCGGCCATCAGCCAATGCTTGCCCGGGTCCACCAGCAGCGCGCTGGCCAGCAGCAGGGCGCCCGAGCCGCCGGGGGTGACGAGGATGCGCTCGGCCGACACGTCCAGCCCGTAGCGGCTGCGGTAGAAGTCGGACAGCGCCTCGCGCAGCTCGCGCAGGCCGCGCGCGCCGGTGTAGCTGGTGCGGCCTGCGGCCAGCGCGGCACGGCCGGCCTCGACGATCGGCGCGGCGGTGGTGAAGTCCGGTTCGCCGACTTCCATGTGGATGACATCGAAGCCGGCGCGTTCGAGTTCGGCCGCACGCGCGCTCAGTTCCATCACCCGGAACGGGGCGATCTCCCGGCTGCGGCGGCTGTACGGGGCAAGCGGCATCGACGGGACGGCGTGGGGGGCGCGGGTATCCATGCGCGAATGATAGGCCGATCCCCCGCCGCCCGGCTTGCCTTGCGGCACCGTCGCCGCCGAGACTGCCGCATCGGGCCCGGATGCCCTTGACCCGCCGATGCAGGAACCCCATCGATGAATCCCCTCCTCACCCTCGCGATGTCCACGTGTAACGGCGCGCGATAAATCGGCGCAGAGGGTGAGATAACTGCGCCAATCGTAGCGTTCCGCCAGCTGGAACGAAATTGCCGCTCGCGTAATCTCACAACAACGCCGCCTGCCGGTCGTCCCAGCTCTTGATGATCAGCTCGCCGAACTGCCGGTCGCGGCCGCTGCTGCCGCCGATGCTGTAGCCGAGCTGCAGGGGCACCAGGTCGAAGCCGGCGAACACGGCGCGGATGTCGGGGTGGTCGTTGATCGACACCACGGCCTTGCCCTGCAGGCCGCGCAGCAGCTCGGCCATGCGCTCGTACTGCGCCCAACCGAATTCCACACCGTAGCCCTCGGTCTGCCAGTACGGAGGGTCGAGATAGAACAGCGTGCCGGGGCGGTCGTAGCGTCGGATGCACTCGTCCCAGGGCAGATGCTCGATGACGACGCTGGCAAGCCGCAAGTGGACGGCGCTCAGCTCCTCCTCGATCCGCAGCAGGTTGAGCCGCGGCCCGCTGCCGGTGGCCACCACGCCGAAGTTGCGGCCGTCCACCTTGCCGCCGAACGACAGCTTCTGCAGGTAGTAGAACCGGGCCGCGCGCTGGATGTCGGTCAGGGTCTCCGGGCGCTCCATGTTGGTCCACTCGAACATCGTCCGGCTCACCAGGGACCAGCGGAACTGGCGCACGAACTCGTCGAGGTGGAAGCGGATGCAGCGGTACAGGCAGACCAGGTCGTTGTTGATGTCGTTGAGCACTTCCAGCGGCGCCGGCACCGGCCGCATCAGCAGCGCCGCTGCGCCGCCGGCGAAGGCTTCGACGTAGGTCTCATGCGCCGGGAAGTGGGGATACAGGTGCTTGATCAGCCGGCGCTTGCCGCCGGGCCAGGGAATGACGGGATTGGGCATGACGTGTCTCAACTTTTGCGATGTGGATCGGCCACGATGTCCCTGCTCTCGCGGGAGCACAGGGTCTTCGGCCGGGATCGCGTGGTTGGTCACGCGGTGTTCGGCGGCGTGCCGGCGGTTGCCGCCGACGGCGCGTCGCCCTGTCTTGTTACGGCGCTGGTGGCACTACGGTGTAGGCCATCACATGCCGATAAAGCTGCAAGCTGGTCAACCCGTCGCGCTTGCTTTCGACCTCGATAGTCAGCTGGCCATCCGCGGTGGGCGTGTAGCTGGCGCTGTTGCCCGTGATGCCATCCGCCGTGTTGACCAGCGTGCTGTCCAAGTACCAGCGCGCCGTGTATGTCGTTCCCGGCTCGGGACCGATGCTCGCAACGGTCTGGTCGACCAGCTGATCAGCCTGAGCACGACGATCTCGATGCGCCCACGCCACGTCGGCGGTCTCTGCGATAGCCACGGGAGCGATCTGGTTGTTGATGGTCACCGCCGCCGGCGGATACGGCCGCGCGGCGCGCCCGACGAACTCAAGCGGCATTGCCGTAGCCGCGTCGGCATCCAGCTGCGCGGTCCCGGTGTTGGTCAACAACTTGATGTCGATGGTTTCGCCGTCGGTGTATTCAGTCATGTCGCTGCTGGCGGCCTCATCGTAGAACCAGATGCATGACCCTGCCGCGTGAACGACAGCCACGGTGTCGGCGCAGCCGCGCCCGATGGTGATGATGCCAGTGGCTTCGTCGATGGCGTCGATGCGCACGATCTCGGCATCCCACAATGCCGCCGAGCCCAGCGTGATCTGCGCGACACGCGTGATGCTCGAAACCGGGATCGAGGTTGCCTGGGCGCTCACGACATCGGCGGCAGGGTCGCCGGCAACGGTGGCCACCGGGCACCAATCGCCGGAAGCGCTGGCCACATAATCGCTGCCGTCGGAGGCGGTGGCCAGGCTGTAGTTGTTGCCCCCCTGCGCCGGCCGGTCGGCCACGGCCAGCAGGTATCCGGCATCGGCGGGGAACACGTCCAGATTGGCACGGTCCAGCCGCTGCACAAGCTCGATGTAGGGCGCTTCCATCGCCGTTTGCAGGGTGACCGGGTATGGCGTCGGATCGGGCCTCGTATCGACACCTGGCTCGATGCCGGAGAACGACGTCGACGGCAAGCTGTAGATGTCCTGTGTGGCCTTGATGCGCATCGCGCCGCTTTTGAGCGTGCCGGCCTGCTTCTCGCCCAGAAGGCACACCATGTCGGCAATGCCGTGCTTGGGTGCCCGCAACCTGAAATAGCTGTTCGGGCGCAGGGCGCGCACGGCATCCGGCATGCAGGTCAGCTCGAACACAATCGTCGGGGTCACTGTGTTGCGCAAATCGCGCTCGGCCACGATGAGGGCCAAAGCCCCGCTGGGGATTTCGGGATATTCGTTGGTCTGGTGGATGACGCCGAAGGCGTCGACGAGCCCTAATGCCTGCACGGCGGGCGTGATCACGTCCTCTTTCGTGCACGGGTTGAAATACTTGACGCTGACGCTGTTGATCGCGCTGTCGAGCGTGGAGGGCTGTGCCGAAAAAGAAAGGATGTCGTCATCAGTGATGACCGGCAGACTGTCGATGTCGTAGTCGCCACGTGCCAGGTCGAGGTAATACTGGCCGTCCACCAAGCTGCGGCTGACACTGCCGCCGATCAGGTTGCAGATGCGCTGCTCGAACTCCTCCAGGCTTTCTGCCGTCGGGTCGTAGGAGGTGCAGAGGCCGAAGCCCTCGTTGTAGAGCTTGTCGGCGGCCAGCCGGTAACTGGCATCGTTGATGTTGGCAATCGGCTCGCGGCCGATTTCCGAATGCGCGCGCGCGTAATAGAGCATGTGGGCCGGGTTCATAGCCCAGTTGTCGGTATTGAGGAACGACCATTGCACGCGGAGCTTTGCGTTCATGCTCACGTGCAGCAGCGGCTTGCCTTCCACCGACAGCGGCGAACCACCGACGCCCACAGGAGGCGTGTGTTCCACGGCGAAGCGCTCGCGCTGCATCGAGTAGCGCAGCACCCCCGCGCGGACATAGGAAAGGATGACGTCCGAATTCCCGACGTTGAATTGCCGTGCATCATCGAGCGTCAGGATCGGGTACAGGTGATCTGCCGGCAAAGCCGTCGTGGACATGCCGGGTAGCGTGGGGTCATACCAGCGCAGCCATGCCGCGCCGGTGCTGTCGATCAGCGTCAGGTGCGGGTCGCCGTTCTGGTTGAACGCCAGCGAGACGGACGTGAGCCTGGCCGAATGGGAATACAACGCCGTCTCGGCCACGCCGTCGGCGGAGATCAGCACGTCAGTGTCGTCGATGCGTGCAGTCCAGAGCCGCACCAGCAGCCCTTGCGACGGGTCTTGCAGCGCCACCGGCCCCCAGTGCTGGGACACGTCCAAACGGCCCGTGTAGGGATTGATCCAGGCGCCGGGAACCGGACTCGCCGATAGCTGATCGTCAGGGATCACGGCATGTTGTCCATGTAGCAAGTGACGTACAGGTCAAGCTGCCTGTTGGCTGTCTTGTCCAGCTTCGGTGTGTATTGGATTTGCCACGCACCACAATAACTACCGCCGATTTGGAGCACACCAGCCCCGCCACTTACATTGCCCCCGGTGGTGATCCAAGTGAACTTCCACGTGCGTTGCTTGCTCGTCGTCTTTGCTTGCGCGGCGATGGTTAGACCTGTCTGAAAAATGCCGTCCGCTCTTGTGGGATAAGCCGTGAATGCTCCGATGGGACCAGAGCAAAGACCTGTGCCCGCGCCAGTCGGATTATCTGTATTTGTTGCGGGTCGAATCGGCCCATAAAGGCTGATGTTTGATGCGGAGAAGCCATTGTTCGGCCACCAATAATTTGCACTGCTGGAAAGCTGGCGCCAGTTGCATGGGCGCATGATCCAGTCGTAATCGGTAGCAACGCCATCGACGGTGATGGATACCGTGCCTGTATCCTCCACTTTGAAATATTTGGTGTACTCCCAGAACAAGTCCAAATATTCCGACGCGTTGTTGACGGCCACCGCAGTCGGGTTGCCGGCGCTGTCCACCAGCAACCCGTGGGCATAGAGCGGAGTGGCCGAAGTCGTGTTGCTGGTGGTGCCGGCCGCAATGCCGCCTTCCGCGATATTCACGCTACCGGTAGCGCCGAAAGCACCTGGGTTGAACGTGGCACGGAATACAGAGCGGACGTAGACCATGCCGTTGGCATCCGGCGTGTCGGAATAAGTCGTAGTGACGCTCACATGCTGGGTGCACTTGCCAGCGTAGGCCGTCAGCACGGTGTCATCTTCCGTGGGCGTCGTATTGCCGAGACCGGCAACGAAGCACCCTAAGCAGCTTGTTCCGGTGGCAAGAAGGTTGAGCAGGTCATCGAACAGCTTCTTCGTAAGCGAGTTCCGACCGAATGAGGTTTCCCTGAGAACCTCGCCCTCTTCGACGATGTTCCCTTCTGCGTCGAAGGTGTGGCCGGTATGCACCGTAGCCCGGAAGCGTCCGGTGCAGCCAATTTGCAGTTTGTGCTCAAGCATGGGGATCTCCTTGCTTCAAAGTGTCGTGAGGGTGCCGCCGGTGGGTGCCACGCGGGCACTGCTGGCATCGGGCGCCACGGTGCCCCGTGGCGGCAGCGTCAATGCCCCGCCGGTGGGCGCCACGCGGGCGCTGCTGGCATCGGGCGCTACGGTGCCCTGCTTCAGAACAGTCGCAAGGCTGCCGCCCGTGGGGGCGATACCGGCCCAGCTGGCATCTGGTGCGATGTCCGGTGGCTCCATCGTTCGCATCTGACCGCCACTTGGCGCCACACGTGCGCTGCTGGCATCGGACTGCAGCGAGCCGGGCATGACCACCGTCTTCAATATGCCGCCGACCGGCGCAATGCGGCTCGAACTCGCATCGCGGATGATCTGCGGGAACGGCAGCGAGGTGGCATGGATGTACGGGTCATCGCCGCTGCACGTCGGCATCGGGATCGCCGCTTTGCCCGGATACCAGCACTCGCCGTCCCAGCCTTGTTTGATCTTGCGGATCTTGTGGCTGGCCGGTTGCGGGTAAGGGCTCATCGCGCCATAGCGGCCAGCAAAGGCCAGCGTGGCAAGACCACGCCATGCGGGTTGCTGTGTGCCGAAAATCGCCGTAAGCCGGCTGTTGGGCTGCTGCTCTTGCTCGCCGAACATCAGGTCGACGTCGCCGACGATGCCGCCCTGGTCTTTCTCGCCGCCCCATAGCTTTGGCGCATTGATATGGATGGTCTGGCTGTGCGTAGCCTCGCCCGTCCATGCCGTCATATCGCCGCCACGGAACTCAAGATAAGCGTCAATCGGGCCGATGCCGAGGCCGCTGTGAAAAGCGATCTCGTACCAATACCCGACCGTGACGCTCTTGCTGCTCTTACCGCCCATCGCGGACCTCGCATTCGCGTGCCCACGCCACAAGGGCCAATGCCAGGCCGTCGCCGGTAGCGGCCAGGCGCTCAGCTGCAATGCCGTTGCGCACGAAATCGGCCCAGTCCAGCCCGTGCGCACGAAACCAGTCGCGCGATTTGCCACGGCAGAAGCCGCAACGCTTGCTGAAACCGGGGATGGTGAACAAGTGGCGAGTCGTGACGATCACGTCGGGGCCGCTCATTTCTTGCCGCTCTTGGTCTTGATCGGCGTGGTCCCGGTAACTTTCCACGCCAGCACGAATTCATCGTCGACCCACACGGTGCCGAAGTGATGCTTGATGCTTTGCCCGTCTTCGATGGCGGGCGCTTCTCCCGACTGTGGTTTGGGCTTCTCGGTCTTCGGCCGCATCGCGTATGAAATGGCGGCCGCAACAACGGCGATGATGAGCTGAATGACCCACACCGGCCAGATGGCCTCGACGGGCTTCGGTACCGGCGCGGCCGCCAGTGCAGTGATCGATGCGCGGATGATCTGGACAACACTCGCCAGTGCGAACGCTGCACAAGCGCATCGCTGCATCAGCTCGCCTTCGCGCGTGTCCATCCACCAGTAGCGCAGCCGCCAGCGGTAGACAGTTACTTTCTTGGCGACGCGCCGGGCCAATGTCAGCTCCATGACATGCTCACCCCATCCATCGGATTCTTCACCGGCTTGTAGACACTGCCGCCGTAGTGGATGGTGTTGTTGCGCAGGGCGCAGGCCGCCCAAGTGCGCGGGCAGGTCGGCAGCGCAGTAATGTTGTCGCCAGCTGCCGGCACTGCGCCGCCGGGCGTCAGCACCAACAGGCCATCACTTTGAGCGTGCGTTGCGATCTCCCTGCGGATCAGCAGCCCGTTGGCCGCCGTGTACGTGATGAAGCCACCCGCCAATGCGAACGCGGAGCCGGACAGCTCGGGCGCCGTGACGAACAAGCCGCCAACAGCCGCGACCGTGGCCGTTACCGCGAAATCCGCCGGGGCCATGTTGCAGCCGCGCAAGCCCACGGAGTACGGGGTCTTGCCGCACCCGCGTTGCCAGCGCATCCCTTGCCCACGCGCGCGGCCATAACCGTTGCCCGGCTCGCAGACCAGCTCAAGCTCCACATCGCCGAATTTCGGCTGGGTGACCTGGCCAATCCACTCGACTTCCGGGGCGACCATCGTGCCCGCATCGTAGGCGAGACAGGTCACACCGATGACGTCCGCCGAAACGTAGGGCCACCAGTTGTCGCCCAGCGGCTGCGTGACGGGATAGTCGGTGGCATCCGGGTCGAGCAGATAGGCGCACCGGATCGACAGGCGGTCCTTCGCCCGCTCCACCGTCTGCTTGATCTCATCGCGCTCGATCTGCGCGGACAAGTACACCTTGCCGCCGATTTCGAGGTTGCGGTCGGCAGTGCAGTAGCGCCAGGTCAGGTGCTGGCGCGTGAACACGAACAAGTGGATCGGTTTCGATCCGAAGCGATTAATTGCCATCGGGCACCACCGCAGTCCAGCCGAGGCTGACATCCGCCGCGCCGTCGATGTCGGTCACGTGCTCGATCTCGACGTCGTCGCTGGCCAGCACGCTCAGCGCCATGATCGAGATCTGGCGGACATGCTCCGGCGTGATCGACGTGCCCGACAGCGCCGAGTCCAGCGCCAGCGTCTCGCCGCTCACGGTTTGCGCGGCGGCGGTGATACGGCGGTACAGCACCGTGCCGTCGGTCAGCTCGATGCGCAGGTCGCGGCGGTTGGGCTTGCCTTGGCCGAACAGCGTGTAGCCGGCCCACTCGACCGGCAGCGCGGTGCCGGCAATGGCGGCATTGGGCAGCAGGTTGTCGGCGAAGGATGGCAGCCACATCGGCACGCGGCGCCCGGCCAGCGTGTAGAGCAGAGAGCGGAACCAGGTGCGCTCCGCGCGGCCCCACAGCTTCCATGCGGTCTGCTGGGCGCGCAGGGCGATGCCGGGCAGATCGTGCACCACCGGCGGCGCGCTGCCGTAGTCGACGCTCTGCAGCAGCCGGCCGACGCTGTGCGTGAGGTCATCGCTCTCGTCCGGCCGCATATCCAGCACCGGATGCGTGCGGTACGTTGTCGTGTCGGCCAGCACTGGCCAGTCGCAGGGTTCGACCACGTCGAACGTGACCGTGCGCTTGCCCACGTCGCTGCTCGACAGCGCCTCTTCCGCGCCGTCCTGCACGCGCGCGCGACGCACCGGGTAGAGACGGTCGCCGGGGCCGTAGGCGGCTGCCGTAGGCGCGCTCAGTGCGATCTGGCCGGCATCCACCGATGCCACGGTGACCAGCTCCCAGCGGTTGACCGAGCGATACAGCAATGCGCGACCGCCGGCGACGAAATCCAGCCCGGTGGTGTCGCACGGGATCACGGCGCTGCCGGCGGCCAGCGGTGCGGACAACCAGGTCACGTCCGGCCAGATCGGCAGCAGCCATTCACCGCTGTGGCCAGCCAGCAGCATGTCGGCCACGCGGCGCTCCTGCCCGCCGGCCACCAGCGGGAATTCGAAGCTGCGGCGCGGCGCGATGCGATAGCTGCGGTGCTGGCTCACAGCCGTGGCGCTGGCCTGCATCACGTCCGTGGCCCAGGACAGCTTTTCGGTCAGCCCGTTGGCCCAGTCGGGCGTGATCGGCCAGATCTTCGCGGCGGCAGCAGCAAAGCCCATGCGTCACCACTCCGCCTGGATGGCCTGGCCGTTCTCGCCGGCGATGGCCACGATCTTCTTCTCGGCATCCGGGTGACTGAGGATCGCCGACCGCAGTTGGTCCATGTCCTGGTACATGTAGACGCGCATGCGGTTGTTGACGGTGCCGCCCATTTCCGCGGCACTCATAACCGATGCACGCGGTGACATCGACGCAATTGGCGCGGTCACAAGCCCGCCGACGGCGAAAGCGCGTCGGTCGTGGAGTGCGGCCATGCCGCGCCTGTTGAAGTCATGCAGGAAAGAGAGTGCACCGGGCTGTCGGACAACGGATGCCCGTGTCACATACTCGTAGTTGGACAGCCAGGCTGGGATGCTGTCGCTGGTGTCCGTGCCAGGGCCGAGGATGTGGCCGCCGGTAGCCGCAGCTGCGACGGCTCCGACTGAAACGATGCCCTGCGTTGTGCTTTGCGCCTGCAAGATTGCAGCTGCTGCAATTGCCGCCTGTACCAATGAGGTAGCTGCGGCCCCAATGCCCGTCGCCATCGTCGCGGCCGCCGTCGAAGCGGCCGTGGTGGTGGTCAACGCGGAGGTGGTGGCGGCGCCCGTAGTGATGCTGGCGGCCGTGGTGGCGCTGGTGATCTGCGCGGCATCGGCCGCCGTGTCGCCGCCGAGCAAGCCACCGGCTTTCGACATCAGCCAGCCGGTGGCTTTCTGCGCCCAATCCTGGGCAACGAACTGGGCCATGCCTTGGGCCATGCTGACGAAGAAGTTCTGCACGGCTTCGCCCAGGCTGGCGGTGCCATCGATCAGCGAATCCAGCGCGCCCTTGAACGAATCCTGGAACGTGCTGCGCACGGTCTGCTGCAGCAGGTTGGTGGTGGCGGACATTTCCTTGAGCTTGAGCTCGATCTGGTCCACGTTCGCCAGCGCCTGCTCGTCGCCCAGCGCGGTGGCGGCAGCGCGCATCTGCGGCACCAGCTCGCGCAGCGTGCCGAGCTTGCTGCGGTACAGGTCCACGATCTTCTGCTGGGCATCGGCCTCGGTGATCAAGCCGGCCTGCTGTTCCACCTGGATGCGCTGGGCCTCCAGCGAGATGCCGCCCATCACCTGGTCATACTGCTGGCGCAGGTTGGCCAGGTCGGTGCTGGCCTGCTTGAGGTTGAGCAGCTTGGCTACATCCGCAGCGTCGGATGTGCGCCCCTGTTTCAGCAGGCTGGCCTGCAGCTGCTCGAGCTCGCGGCGCGCCTTGAGGATCTCGCCGTCTTCCTTGCCGCCGGAGAGCGCCGCGATCTGCTGGCGCACCTCGAGCATCTTGCGGTCAGCCTCGGTGCGGGCATTGGCGACATCGAGCAGCTGGGCCTGCTGCAGCAGCTGCTGCTTGGTGCCGGCGTCGGCCAACTTGTAGGCGCCCTGGTCGATCTCGAAGCGGATGCGCGCGGCTTCGCTGGCCTTCTTCTGCCCGTCCTCCAGCTGGCCGGCCAGGGCCACCTGCCGGGTCAGGTTTTCCAGCTCGCGGGCGGCAGCTTCCTGATCCTTTTGCGTCTCGGTCTTCGGCCCCTTGGGCGCTTTCGGCAGGCTCTCCTTGTAGCGGGCGTTGGCCTGTGCGATCTGCGCCTGGATCTCGGCTTCGCTCTTGCCCGCGGCAACACCCTGCGCGCGAATGTCCTTGATCTCCTTTTCCAGCTTCTCTTGCTTGGAAAGGTTGGACTCCACCAGCGCGGCCCACTTCTTCTGCGCTTCGAGGCGATCCTTTTCCGCTTGCGTGTCCACGGTTGCGGATGTGCCGGCAGGCTTGCCCGCCGTGGCGGGAGCGGCGGCGGCCTTGGCCGCAGCGGTCCCCGGCACGGGCACGCCGGCGCGCTCGCTCAGAAAATTGATGCCCAGCTGCTTGGCGAGCGCGGCCGTGGTGCTGGCCCAGCCCTTGGGCAGCAAGTCGACCAGCGTGCCCGTCTGTAGCTGCGGCTTCGCTGTGCCGCCGTTGAGCTGCTGCTGGCGCTGGATCGCTTTGTCCAGCAGGCCCATATAGGTTTCGAGCGTGCCGTAGGCGGCGGAGGTGTCGTCCTTGATGCCGCGCCACCAGCGCGAGATGCCGGGCAACGCGGCATCGGCCTTCGTCGCCACTTCATCCAGATGCCCGGAGTAGATGGTGATGGCCTCCGCGACGGCCTCTTGCTTTTGCTTTTCGTCGACCAGCTTTTCGATCCGGCGGATCTGCGCCTCGGTCAGGAAGTGCTCGCTCTCGTTGAGCTTGAGCAGCGTCTGCACCGGGTCTTTGGCGATTTCTGCGAACGCGGACACCGTTGCCTCGACCGCCGTCCCCGTCGAGGCTTGCATGCGCGCCGCCGCGCGCGCGACCTGTTCGAACTGCGCGCCGGCGAACTTGCCCGACTCCGCCACTTGCGTCAGCGCATCGGCCGCACCGCCACGGGTCACGCCTTTGATCTGATCCAGCCGGTCGCGCAGCGCGGCCATGCTCTCGCTCGTCTGGCCGGCATAGTTGCCGGACTGGATGAGCGCCAGATCAAACGCATGCGCCTCGTCCTGCGCATCCAGCCATGCCTTGCCCAGCAGTGCAGCCGAGCCGGCGGCGAGCGTCAGCGGATTGACCAGCTTCAGCGCCTGCCCGGCCACGGCGCGCATGGCAGGGCCAATGCCGCCGAACATGTCTTTCAGCTGGCCGCCTTGCTGCATCAGCACCATGAACGGCGATTGCCCGGTGGCCAGGCCGACTGTGATGTCCGTCATCTGCGCCGGCAGCATGCGCATGGCGGCGTTGTACTGGCCCACGGAGAGGGTCTGCTTGCCGATCTCGGTGGTGCCCTTGCGGATGGCTTCGGCTTCCAGCAGCCGCTGGCCGCGCGCGGAATTGATGAGTGCCGTGAGGCGCTCGCGGCGGGCATTGGATTTCTCCAATGCGGCCGCCTCGGCAGCAGCCCCGGCAGAGGTTTCCTTCAGCCCGGCGCCGGCCTTGCGGCCGCTGTCGGCCACGTCGTCGAGTGCGGTGCTGGCGTCCTTGGCGGCGTCCTTGGTCCGCTTGACCGCAGGGGCCGCCTTGTCGGCGGCATCGGCGGTTTCCTTCAGCCCGGCCCCGGCCTTGCGGCCGCTATCGGCGGCGCTGTCGAGCGCGGTGCTGGCTTCCTTGGCGGCATCCTTGGTCCGCTTGACCGCAGGGGCCGCCTTGTCGGCGGCATCGGCGGTTTCCT
>JADHEF010000644.1_pt1 | contig 32238 bp, 26 predicted proteins | sample 8952391 | NCBI WGS metagenome assembly JADHEF01 (sample SAMN16124439, study PRJNA663245) | bioreactor sludge metagenome | isolation source: sludge (nitrite) | place: India:Bengaluru | collected 2019-02-28 | reverse complement strand
CCTGTATGCCACCAGCTTTACCGGCTTCCAGGTGCTCGGCCCGGCCATGCTGGCGGTGCTGGGTGCCGATAGCCCGTGGATCACCGGTGTGGTCACGGCCTGCTATGGCCTGGCGCTGCTGTGCATCGTGCTGACCGTGCCCAACGACCATGTCGAACATGAAGAGGGCGAAAAGAGCTTTGGCCTGGCCGGGTTCTTCCGTGTGGCGCCGGCGCTGTGCGTGGCCGTGCTGTTCTTCTCGTTCTTCGATGCCGTGGTGCTGTCGCTGTTGCCGGTGTATGCCACCAGCCATGGCTTTGCCGTGGGCGTCGCGGCGCTGATGGTGACTGTGGTGTTTGCTGGCGACATGCTGTTCCAGCTGCCGCTGGGCTGGCTGGCGGACCGGGTGGAGCGCACCGGGCTGCACCTGGTGTGCGGGCTGGTGGCGATGGCGATCGGCATCGGCCTGCCTTGGCTGTTGAACCTCACCTGGCTGCTGTGGCCGCTGTTGGTGGTACTGGGCGCGGTGGCAGGGGGTATCTACACCTTGGCGCTGGTGTTGATCGGGCAGCGCTTCAAAGGCCAGGACCTGGTCACTGCCAACGCCAGCGTAGGGTTGCTGTGGGGCGTGGGGAGCCTTATAGGGCCGCTGCTCAGTGGCGCGGCAATGAATGTGGCGCCACATGGCTTGCCCATGGCGCTGGCGCTGATGGCCGGGTTGTTCGTGTGTTTTGCCAGGCAGTCGTACCGGCGTGCGGGGCGCATACGCACTGTAGCGCAATGATGACCTTTCAGGCTGCGCCGACGTTTACCCAGAAGCGCGTCCGGTAGTCGACCCGCACAGGCAGGCTGCGAGTGAGCAGTTGCAGGACCTGCTCGGTGTCAGCCAACTGAAAGGTGCCAGACACTTTCAAGCTTGCAACTTCAGGCGCGCAGCGCAACAGTCCTGGACGGTACCGGCCGAGTTCGGCGACAAACTCGGCCAATGGCATCTGCTGCACACTGAGAACACCGTCGGTCCAGCCCCACGGGTCGCTGTGCAGCGTCACTGCGTGGATGCTGCCATTTGCCCCGACCTGCAAGGTTTCGCCCTGCTCGATTTGCCGCGCAGACGCGGAGGAGGGGAACAGCGTAACTTCGCCACGACGCACCGACAGCAGCAGGCCCTGGCTGTTTTCGCGCAGCAACAGCTGGCTGCCAAGTGTGGTCAGCGGGCCGACACGGGTGTCGATACGGAACGGTCGGTTGTCATTCGGGTTGCTGTCCAGGCTGACCTCGCCGTGAATGAGTTCCAGCCGGCGTTGCGCTGCGCTGTAGCGCAAGTCGATGGCGCTGGCGGTGTTGAGCTGGATGCGGCTGCCGTCGCTGCCTTGCCATTGGCGCCGTTCACCTGTGGCGGTGCTGCTGTCGGCCAGCAGTTTTGGCAGGCCCAACGGTTCGCGTGCAGCCCAGCCCAGGCTGCCGCCCACGGCCAGGAGCCCCAGCAACTTAAGGTGGTTCCGGCGGCTGACGCGTTGGCGCTGGCCGCCGTCCAGGGTGCGCCGGCTCAGGTCCTTGGGCAACGCGGCCATCTCGTCACTGAGGTGGCTGACACGTTGCCAGGCCAGCGGGTTGTGCGGGTGGCTGGCCAGCCATTGCCGGAACTGTTGCTCGGTGCGTGCGCTGGGGCGGTCGAAGCGCAGTTTTACCAGCCAGTCGATCGCCTGGTCGACCTGTGCCTGCGCGGGTGTGCTGTCAGGCGTCGGCATAGCGCAACCGGTAGCAGACGCCCAGGGCCTTGGCCAGGTCGCGCTCGATGGTGGCGCGGGATACGTCCAGCTGCTGGGCGATCTGCACGATGCTCAAACCGTCCAGTTGGGCCAGCAGAAACGCCTGGCGTACACGCGGTTTCAACTGGTGCAGGGCACGGTCCAGGCGCTCCAGGGCATCGAGGATGACCAACCGTTCTTCCTCGCTGGGCACTTCAGCCTCGGGCAAGTGCGCAAGGCTTTCCTGGTAGGCCCGCTCCAGTGCGCGTCGGCGGAACTGGTCGATCATCAAGCCACGGGCGATGCTGCTGAGGTAGGCGCGCGGCTCTTTCAGCGGTGATACCTGGCGGGCGCGCAGCAAGCGTACGAAGGTATCCTGAGCCAGGTCGGCGGCATGCTCGCCGCAACCGACCCGGCTACGCAACCAGCCGCGCAGCCAGGCATGGTGGGACTGGTAGAGCAGAGCGACCTCGGCCGGTTTGAGCGTGTCGTTGATCTGCATCGTAGCGAAGGCCCGGTCCCTTGATGTGTGCGATTGTGAATTGTTCTCAATTCTATGCGGGGATGATGGCGTGGAGCAATGGTATGCCAGGAATTAGCCGAGCAAGAACCGGCGTTTGCCCGATGAACGGCTGCGCTAAGCTGGACCTGCAATCGACTTGATGGAGCCGCCATGATTCTTGCCGACCTTTCGCCGCAGGCCTACCGCGAGGCGACCGATTACCTGGCTGCGCTCGACCCGGACTGGTCGCGGCACATTGCTGCCATTGGGCCCTGCCTGCACCAGGCCACACCGGGGCGTGAGCCTTACGAGGCGTTGGTAAGGGCGATTGCCTACCAACAGCTGCATGCCCGCGCCGCAGAGGCGATCCTTGGCCGGTTGCTGGCGCTGTTCCCGCAGGTTGCGTTCCCGGCACCGGAGCAACTGTTGGCTGTCAGCCCGGACACCCTGCGTGCCTGTGGGTTTTCGGCAAGCAAGATGGCCACGGTGCAGGGCATTGCCCAGGCTCGGCTGGAAGGCCTGGTGCCGACGCGGGAAGAGGCATTGGCCATGGCTGATGAAGCCCTGATCGAGCGCCTGGTGGCATTGCGTGGGGTAGGGCGGTGGACGGTGGAGATGCTGCTGATCTACAGCCTGGAGCGGTCGGACATTCTGCCAGTGGACGATTTTGGTGTGCGTGAAGGGTATCGGCGGCTGAAGGGGTTGGAGAAGGCACCGACGCCGGCGCAGATGCGTTCGCTGGGGGGCGGGTGGCAGCCGTACCGCACAGTGGCAGCCTGGTACTTGTGGCGGGCCTGAGGCATTTGCACTGCCTGCGCCGGCCGTTTCGCGGGCACGCCCGCTCCCCCCGGTACTGCACAATTCTCGAACACTGTGGGGTACCTGTGGGAGCGGGCTTGCCCGCGAAGAGGCCGGTACAGGCAACCACTTATCCGGAATTTCTAGATGAACCACTACACAACCCCTGACCAACGCTGGCAAGCCGTGGAATCCCGCGACACTGCCGCCACCGGCCACTTCGTCTACGCCGTGCGCACCACCGGCATCTACTGCCACCCCGGCTGTAAATCGCGCATGGCCAAGCGCAGCAACGTCGAGTTCTACGATACCCCCGTTGCCGCCGAAGCGGCCGGTTACCGCGCCTGCAAACGTTGCATCAGCAAAGCCAGCACCAACCGCCACAGCCAGTTGGTCACCCGCGCCTGTCGCCTGATCGAAACCTGCGACCCTGCCCCCAGCCTCGACCAGCTCAGCGCGCAGTTGGCCGTCAGCCCCTTCCACCTGCACCGCCTGTTCAAGGCTGAAACCGGCGTAACCCCCAAGGCCTACGCCACCGCCTTCCGCGCCCGTCGTGTGCGTGCGCACCTGGAAGACGGTGAACGTTCAGTCACTGACGCCATCTACGATGCGGGCTACAACTCCAACAGCCGCTTCTACGAAAGCGCCGGTCAGCGCCTGGGCATGCGCCCCCGGCAATTCCGTGCTGGTGGCACCGGGGCAACAATCCATTTCGCCATCGGTCAGTGTTCACTGGGCGCGATCCTGGTGGCCCAAAGCGAGAAGGGTATTTGCGCGATTCTGTTGGGCGACGATCCCGAGGCCCTGTTGCAAGACTTGCAGGACCAGTTTCCCAAAGCCCGTCTGATTGGCGGCGACAGCGCCTACGAACAGCTGGTTGCCGAAGTGGTGGGCTTCGTCGAAGCCCCGGCGCTGGGCCTGACCTTGCCGCTGGATGTACAGGGCACGGCGTTTCAGGAGCGGGTGTGGCAGGCCCTGCGCGAGGTGCCGGCCGGCAGCCGGGTCAGCTACACCGACATCGCCGAGCGCATCGGTGCGCCCCAAGCGGTGCGTGCAGTCGCCATGGCCTGCGCGGCCAACCACATTGCCGTGGCCATCCCGTGTCACCGGGTTGTGCGTCGGGACGGCGACATCAGCGGCTACCGCTGGGGCGTCGAGCGCAAACAGCAGCTACTCAAACGAGAGACGGCACTCTCCTGACGGCTTGAAGCCGCGTAGAATCCTCCGCCAAATCGAGTTGTAAAGAGGAATAGTCGATGAGGCGTGTCAGCCTTGCCCGTTATTGCGCAGGCCTTATGGTCCTGCTGTTGGCGCTTGCCAGCCCGGCGTGGTCGGCCCCGGCCACGCCATTGTCCAACCTGGCGGCAGCCGAAGCGCCAGCGCTGGATGAAAACGCCAGCATCGAGCAACTGAGCGACCGGTTGGATCAGGTCCGTCAGGGCGTCACCAGTGAGGCCAACGACGACCTGCTGTCGCAATTGCGCCTGGCCGCGATGCAGGTGCAGCGCCAGGCGGACGCCTTGAGTGCGCAGCGCACCACCGATGTGGAAAAGCTCGACGACAAGCTGAAGGTGATTGGCCCGGTCCAGCCGGACGAGGCCGCCACCCTGACCCAGCAGCGCAAAGCCCTGGAGGCCGAAAAGAAGGCGCTGGTGGCCCAGCAGGATCAGGCCACCAAGCTGACCCAGTCAGCACGCGACCTGTCCACGCAGATCGTCAACCTGCGCCGCAGTCAGTTCAACTCGCAGATCACCAGCCGTGCGGCCTCGCCACTGAGCCCGGCGTTCTGGCAGAGCATCATCCGCCCCACCCAGGACGACGTGGCGCGCCTGCGTGACCTGCGCGGCGAGGCAGCCGATGCCATCAGCAGTGCCTTCAGCGCCGAAAACCGCTGGCTGTTCATTACCAGCCTGGTGGCGGCGATTCTGGTCTGGACTCTGGTGCGGCGCGTGCTTGAGCGGTTGCTGGCCAGCGCCATGGTGGGCTGGTTGCCTGAGGGCCGTCTTCGCCGCAGTGCCTTGGCCCTGGGCGTCAGCCTGGCAACCCTGGGCACCATCGCCGGTTCTGTTTCGCTGCTGCGCTGGGGGCTGGAGAGCAGCGCCGAGCTGGGCAGCGATATCGCCAGCCTGACCAACCACATTCTCGCCCTGGTGGTGTTCAGTGCCTTCATCACCGGCCTGGGCCGCGCCATGCTGATGCTGCAGCGTCCGTCCTGGCGGCTGCCGCCGATCCACGACGAAGTGGCCAGCGCGCTGGGCTGGTTCCCCAAGGTGCTGGCATTGGCACTGATGGTCATGATGACCATGGAGCGGATGAACAGCGTGATCGGCGCCAGCCTGGCGCTGACGGTGGCCGTTAACGGGCTGACCGCGCTGGTGGTGGCGTTCATCTTTGCCGGCGCGTTGCTGCGTTACCGCCGCACCCTGCGCAAGCATGACCTGGAGCGCCCCACGGGCCTGGCCGGGCTGATCCCGTTCGTGATGGTCATCTGGTTGTCGTTGATCCTGCTGGCGCTGCTCGCCGGTTACCTGACGCTTGCCTACTTCCTCACCGCCAAGTTGCTGTGGGTCAGCCTGGTCGTCACCTGTGCCTACTTGCTGACCACGTTCTTTGGCGACCTGTGCGAAACCCTGTTGTCGCCGCGTCAGCCCGGTGGCCTGGCACTGGCCTCTACCCTGGGCCTGGCGCCGCGCCATCAGGCACAGGCCAGCACCATCCTGGCCGGCATCGGCCGCACCATCGTGCTGTTCCTGGCGCTGTTGCTGGTATTGATGCCATCGGGCACCAGCCCCAGCGAACTGTTGCTGAGCCTGGGCGACTGGGACGGCACCGGTGGCAAGCTGCTCGGCAACCTGAACATCGTGCCGCAGGACATTCTGCTGGCCCTGGCGATTTTCTTCGGTGGCCTGTTCGCCATTCGCGTGGTCAAGCGCTGGCTGAGTGATCGCCTGCTGCCGGAAACCGACATGGACGCCGGCATGCGCGCCTCGCTGGTGACCCTGGTGGGTTACCTGGGCTTCCTGTTCCTGGCCATGCTGGTGATGTCGACCTTGCGCATCAACCTCACCAGCCTGACCTGGGTGGTCAGTGCCCTGTCGGTCGGTATCGGTTTCGGTTTGCAGCAAATCGTGCAGAACTTCATCTCCGGCCTGATCCTGCTGACCGAGCGCCCGGTAAAGGTGGGCGACTGGGTGAGCCTGGCAGGTGTCGAGGGTGATATCCGCCGCATCAACGTGCGCGCCACCGAGATCCAGATGTCGGACCGTTCGACGGTGATCGTGCCCAACTCGCAGTTCATTTCGCAGAACGTGCGCAACGTGACCATGGGCAATGCATTGGGGGTGGTCGGCATTACCCTGACGTTGCCACTGGAAACCGATGCCAACCGTGTGCGCGAGCTGCTGCTGGCGGCATACCACGAGCATGAGGCGATTCTGGATGCACCGGCTACGTCGGTGTCGTTCAAGGACCTGACCAGCAGCGGAATGGTGATTGGCGTGAGTGGTTATGTCGCCGGGCCGCGACAGGTATCGGGTACCCGCAGTGACCTGCTGTTCACCATTCTCGGGCGGTTGCGTGACGAAGGCATTCCGCTGTCATCGCCACAGAGCATGGTGCTGGTGCAAGAGGGCGCTCGCCCCGCTGACGAGTCGGTGTAAAGAGCGGGGGCGCCAAGCGCCCCCGACCTCAATGCTGCTTGGCTTGCCTGATCCGCAGCAAAATCACCAGCAGCACCAACAGTACTGGCGGCGCCATGGCCAATAACCCATCCCGCGCCGTCAGCCCCAACCCCAGCACATTCAGCCCGCCATACAGCAGCTTGAACAGATTCAGCAGGTAGTAGGTGATGGCGATGATCGACAGCCCCTCCACCGCCCGCTGGATCTTTACCTGGGCATCAGCCCGGGCATTGAGGCTGTGCAGAATGCCGGCGTTCTGTTCTTCCATCTCCACTTGCACCCGCGCCTGCAACAAGTCGCCCAGGTTCGCCACGTTCTTCGCCAATTGTTCCAGCCGCTGCTCGGTGGCCGCGCAGTAGCGTACGGTCGGCTTGAACCGACGCTCGATGAACACCCCCAGGCGCTGACAGTCACCCACATGGCTCTCCCGCAGTTCGCCCAGGCGTTCGAACACCAGTTGTGCATAGGCTTGGGTGGCGCCGAAGCGGTGGCGGGTTTTTACCGTGCGGCTTACAACCTGGCGTGACAGGTGGGCAATGGCTTCCAGCAGTCCTTTGGAGTCATGCCCTTCACCCCCGGCGCTGCGCTCGGAAAGGGTGACCAGGGTTTTGTCGAAGGCATCCAGTTCCTGGCTCAGGGCCTTGGCCGTGGTCAGGGTGAGCGAGGCCATCATCCGGTACGTCTCGATCTCCAGCAGGCGGCGGATCATGCGGCCCTGGCGGTAGGCATTGAGGCGGCGGTTGATGAACAGGAAGCGGTTGGTGCCGTCCTCGGTCAGGCGGAAGTCACTCCACACCACCGCATCGCCACCACCTACGCACGAGCCGCAGGGGTCTTTGAAACCGTACTGGGGCAGGTCCAGGCCTTGCTCGTCGCGTACCAGCACCTGCACGGCGTTGATCACCTGTGCCGCCTGCGGGGCGATGGCCTCGGCCAGCACGGGTGGCAGGGCTTGCCACTCGGTATCGGCAGCCGTGCAGGGCACTACCAGTGTCAGGGTGAAGAACTCGGTGTGCCGTTCCCACTTGAACGGGTGGCCGTCCAGGCGGGTGATGCCTTGGGCTGCCGTTGTGTCCAGGGCATCCGGGCAGCAGCGTTGCAGCAGGGCCGCACAGGCAGCATCACCGCCGAGCAGGGCCAGGTGGAAGACATGCGCCGGGCCGTCGAAATACAGCGACGGGCGGGCGTGCAGTTCGTTGTGCAAGGCGGTGCGTTGAGGGTGCATGGGTGGTCCGGCCTGGTGTTGTGATTGTGGGGGTACCAGGAAGTGGGACTTTGCGGGGGGAGGGGAAAGTCACGCGGGGAGGGTTTGTATCGCGAAAAGGGCCGCAGCGCGGCCCCTGCAGTATCAGCCGAGGCACCGCGTCACATGCTTGACCGACTGGTAGGCCGACAACCCCCAAGGCCCCAGCTCACGGCCGATCCCGCTGCCTTTGGTGCCGCCCCACGAGGTTTCGACGAACACGGCCTGCACCGAGTTGATCCACACATGGCCGACTTCCAGCGCATCGGCGACGCGTTCGGCACGTTCCAGGTCAGCGGAGCAGACAGTGGCTACCAGCCCGAAGCGGCTGTCGTTGGCCTCGGCAATCGCCTGTTCCTCGCTGGCAAACCGCCGTGCACACAGCACCGGCCCAAAGATCTCCTCGCTCCACAGGCGGCTGTCTTTTGGCACATCGGCATACAGCGTCGGGCTGACGAACCAGCCGTCCCGGTCCAGCGCCTTGCCACCGGCCAGGCACTGCAAACCTTCCTCGCGTGCGGTGGCAAAGTAGCTCGCCACTTTCAGCCATTGTGCCTGGCTGGTCAGCGGGCCCATGTCGACTTCTTCGGTCAGCGGGTTACCCACCCGCAAGTTTTCCAGTGCCGCCTGCAGGCGCGGCAGCAGCGCATTGGCAATACCGTCCTGCACCAGCAGGCGCGAAGTGGCCGAGCACATTTGCCCGGCGTTCCAGGTGATGCCGGCGACGATCCATTCCACGGCCTGGTCCACATCGCAATCATCGAACACCACGATGGCCGACTTGCCGCCCAGCTCCAGCGTTACCGGCCGGCACTGCGCCGAAGCGCTGCGCATCACCTGGCTACCGACGCTGTTGCTGCCAGTGAACGACAGCTTGTCCAGGCCGTTGTGGTTGCTCAACGCAGCGCCAGTCTCGGCCTTGCCATTGACGATGTTCAGCACGCCAGCCGGCAGGCCCAGGGCATCGGCGATCTGGCCGTAGGCCTGCTCGATCAGTGGGGTGACTTCCGACGGCTTGAGCACAACGGTGCAGCCGGCAGCCAGTGCCGGTGCGAGCTTCCAGGCGCTGGTCACCAGCGGGAAGTTCCACGGCACGATCAGGCCAACCACGCCCACAGGCTCCAGGCGGGTGCGGGCAGTGAAGCCGGGTACGGCCAGCGGTACATCGCGGTTTTTCGAGGGCAGCTGTTCTGCCAGTTCCGCGTAGTAGGTGAAGGTGGCGATGGCGTCGTCCAGGTCGATTTCGGCCTCGTGGCGCGGCTTGCCGTTGTTACGCATCTGCAGCGTGATCAACGCTTCGCGGCGCTGCCCGAGCTGTTCGGCAAAGCCGCGCAGGAAGGCTGCACGCTCGCTGGCGCTGGTGCTTTTCCAGGCGGGCAGGGCGCTACGGGCGGCGGCCACGGCCTGGTCGACCTGGGCAACGCTGGCAGCCATGAATTCAGCGAACGGTTGCCCCAGCGCAGGGTCGTTGACGCTGATGCAGTCGCTGCCCTGGCCTTCGACCCAGCGGCCGGCAATATAGTGGGAAGTGGTCATGGTCGGTTTCCAGTCAGGCCATTTCGGCAGTGGTCACGGGCGTGTGCGTGGTGCTTTTGCAGCGCACCCAACGCGGGCCTCGAGGGCCATACACGCCAGCAGGTTCAGGGAACAGGTTGAGCAAGAGCAGGTACAGCACGCCAGCCAGCCCCAGGGTGACCGGCAGGCTCAGGTCGATGCCGCCGGCCAGGTCGCCCAGCGGGCCGACGAACTGCCCCGGCAGGTTGACGAAGCACAGGCCGACCGCCGCGCTGGGGATCCACGCCCCCATGCCGCGCCAGTTCCAGCCGTGCAGGAACCAGTAGTGGCCACCACGCTGGCCGCGAGTGAACACCTGCAGGTCATCGGCGTGGTAGAAGCCGCGGCGGGTAATCAGGCCGAGGATCATGATCACCATCCACGGGCTGGTGCAGGTGATGATGAGCACCGCAAAGGTCGACACGCTTTGCACCAGGTTAAAAGTGAAACGGCCGACGAAAATGAAGCCGATCGCCAGTACACCGATCAGCAACGTGGCGCCGGCGCGGCTGAGCAAGCGTGGGAACACGCTGGACATGTCCAGACCGGTGCCATACAGCGCCGTGGTACCGGTGGACATGCCGCCGATCACCGCAATCAGGCACACCGGCAGGAAGAACCAGGTCGGTGCCACGGCCAGCAGGCCACCTACATAGTTGTTGGCGGCGATGTAGTCCGGTGCCTGGGTTGCAACCAGGGTGGCCGTGCACAGGCCGAACAGGAACGGAATCAGCGTGGCGCCCTGGGCGGCAATCACGGCCAGCATGATGCGCGCCTTGGGCGTTTCACGCGGGATGTAGCGTGACCAGTCACCCAGGAATGCGCCGAACGACACCGGGTTGCTCATGGCCAGGATCGCTGCACCGACGAAGGCTGCCCAGAAGCCCGCCTGGCCCAGGTTGACGCTGCCGGCGTAACCGGCATCGAACGGCCCGGCAAAGGCGACGATACCCAGCAGGAACAGCAGGCTCGACGCCCACACGGCAATCTTGTTGACCCACAGCATGAAGCGGAAGCCGAAGATGCACACCACCAGCACCAGCACCGCGAACAAGCCGTAGGCCAGGCCCAGGGTAAGGTCGGTTTCCGGCAGGCCGGCCAGGCGCTTGGCCCCACCGATCAAAGCATCGCCCGAACTCCACACCGACAGCGAGAAGAACGCCACCGCCGTCAGCAGCGACAGGAACGAGCCGACGATACGCCCATGCACGCCAAAGTGTGCGCCTGAAGACACTGCGTTGTTGGTGCCGTTCAGCGCCCCGAACAGGCCCATTGGTGCAAGGATCAGCGCGCCGACGGCAACGCCGAGCAGAATCGCCCACACACCCGCCTGGAACGACAGCCCGAACAGCACCGGGAAGCTGCCCAGCACGGCCGTGGCGAAAGTATTGGCACCGCCGAAGATCAGGCGGAACAGGTCCAGCGGGGAGGCGTCGCGTTGATCGGCGTTGGTCTCGATACCGGTCGAGTGGCTCATGGTGATGCTCCAGCGCGGTTGTTGTAGCCGGCGCAGTGCGCGGGCCTTCTTGTGGGTGCGATGGCAGGGCGGCAGGGCCGCGTAAAAAGATGATCAGGCCGGCGATACGACCGACAGGTGTTCGTGGCAGGCCAGCCACTGTTCGCCGTGGCGGCGGAACACGATGGTTTCGCGCTCGCTCAACTGGTGTTCTTCACCGGCGATGCGGATATGGGTGGCCACATCGTGCATGAAGATCGCCACATCACCTTGCAGGCTCACCTGGGCATTGCCCGACTCGCAGGCGAGCACGGCAAAACCCTCGGCCTGCCACTGGGCCCAGAGGTCTTCGTAGGCACGGCGCGACAGCAGCGGTTGCGGCAAGGTGTGGAAGAGGAAGGTGGCGTCTTCGCTGAAGCAGGCGAAATAGCGGGCGGTATCGTTGCTGGCAAACGCGGCGACGAGGTCGGCGGCCGCCTGCCGTACCTGGAGAGTCTGGTCCACGGGAGTGGCCTCACGGTTTTTGTGATTATGGTGAAGCGATTCTGGTGGCGGTTGGCGAGGGGAAAAATCGCTGGCGGCAAATAATCAGTTCAGGAATTTGTGAAGTGATGGTAGCGGCCAAGTAACCGGCCAAGTAGCGCAGAGGCAGCTGATGCCATTTGTCTGCTCCCCTGGCGGACGAGTATTGAAATGCACTCCCATGTAAATAATACTGCTTCCCATTAACACCCTCGCGTAACCCTGCCCCGAGGTACTCCCGTGTCGTCGCTGCCCCATAACGCTCAAGTCGACGAGCTTTACCGTGGTCATCACTCGTGGTTGCGCGGTTGGCTGTTCAAGCGCCTGGAGTGCCATCACCAGGCTGCCGACCTGGCTCAGGACACCTTCCTGCGCCTGCTGGGGCGTGACACCCTCAACGGCTTGCGCGAACCTCGCGCGTTTCTGGCTACAGTCGCCAAGGGGCTGGTGGTGGACCATTACCGCCGGCTGAGCCTGGAGCGCGCCTGGCTCGACAGCCTGGCGGCACTGCCCGAGCCCGAAGCCCCGTCAGCCGAAGCACGGGTGCTGGTGTTGGAAACCCTGGTGGAAATCGACCGCATGCTTGATGGGCTGAAACCCAAGGTGCGCAGCGCCTTCCTGCTGTCACAGCTCGACGGGCTGACGTATCCACAAATTGCCGAACAGCTTGGGATCTCGCTTAGCTCCGTGCAGCAGTACATGACCCAGGCGTTCGGTCACTGCTACCGGGTGCTGTATTCGTGAGCGCGGCCGAACCGACTGAGCAGGTGGTGGCGCAGGCCATCGACTGGCGCGTGCGCCTCGCTTCGGGGCTGGCCCAGGTGGAAGAACTGGAAGCTTGCCAGCGCTGGCGCGGGTTGCACCCAACCCATGAACAGGCCTGGCAACGCCTGGCGGTGTTCGACGGGCGCCTGGGCGCAATGCCGCCTCCACAGGCAAGCCAGGCCCTGCGTTACCGCGACCGGCGCACGGTGCTCAAGGGGCTGGTATTGCTGGTGGGTGGCTCCGCCGTGGTCGGTAGTGCAAGCCTGGGGTTGCGCGGCTCCCCCTGGCTGGCAGGACAGCGCACGGCCATGGGTGAACGCAGGCGGCTGCAATTGCCTGACGGCGGCTGGTTGCAGATGAACAGTGACACCGCGCTGGACCTGGCCTTCAACAGCCAGCAACGGCGGGTAAAACTGTTGGCTGGCGAGGTAATGATCCAGACCGGCAAGCAGGGTGCGCAGCGGCCATTCTGGGTCGAGACCCCCTTGGGAACCTTGCAGGCATTGGGGACTGGCTTCTCGGTACGGCTGAATGACGACAACGTGTTTCTGGCCGTGGAGGAGGGGGCTGTTGCTGTGTGGCCGGGCACCTTGCAGCAACCGGCAGCCGTCATCCACGCCGGGGAGCAGGTACGGTTCGACCGGCAAGGGGTATTTGCAACCCAGCCGCTGGACCGCGATGCGCTGGCCTGGCGCGATGGGTACCTGGTGGTTCGGCAATGGCCTTTGGCACGTCTGTGTGCCGAGCTTGGGCGTTACCGCAGCGGAGTGTTGCGCTGCGAGCCTGCCGTTGCCGACTTGCAGATTTCTGGCGTATTCCCGCTGGACGAGCCGGACCGGGTGCTGGCGGCATTGGGTCGCAGCCTGCCAGTGCGGGCGCGGTACCTGACCCGGTGGTGGGTGACCCTGGAGCCGGCCTGACAAGCTCACGCAACGCTCATAGAAAATATTTCAATTTCTTTTGCAGTTTTTTCGCCGTGGCTCGGCCTCCTTGCAATTCCGCTCATGACAACAAGGAACCCCCATGGCGTCGTCCCCGCACACCCCGCTTGCCCGCGCCCTGCGTATCGCCCTGCTGGGCCTGAGCGTCAGCCTGCCCCTGGGCAGCCTGGCGCAGGCCGCGCCCAGCCATCACTTCGAAGTCCCGGCCGGTAGCCTGGAAGGTGCGCTGAACGCCTACGCCCGCCAGGCCGGCGTGCTGTTGAGTTTCGACCCGGCTCTCACGCGTGGCCTGAGCAGTCGCGGCCTGTCGGGTGATTACCCGGTCGATGTGGGCTTCGCCACCTTGCTCGGCAATACCGACCTGGCCGCAGAGGCCAGCAGCGATGGCAGCTGGCGTCTGGTACACGCGGCGACCGAAGGTGCTGTCACCTTGCAGGCGCAGACCATTTCCGCCACAGGGGAAGAGAACCCGCTGGGGCCGGTGGGCAATTACGTGGCCAAGCGCAGCGTTACCGCCACCAAGACCGACACGCCGATTCACGAGACCCCTCAATCGATCTCGGTGGTAACCCGTGAACGCATGGAGGCCCAAGGCGTGCAGTCGGTCAACGAGGCCCTGCGCTATACACCAGGTGTATCCTCCTACGGTGCCAATAACCGCTCCGACTGGTACACGGTGGTACGGGGCTTCTCGCCCACCACTTATCTCGACGGCCTGCAATTACCGACCACTATCAACCTGGCCAGCTGGATGGTCGACCCCTACATGCTTGAACGTGTCGAAGTACTGCGCGGCCCGGCAGGTGTGCTGTATGGGCAGGGCGATCCGGGCGGGGTGATCAACCAGGTGTCCAAGCGTCCGAGCACAGTCAGCAGTCATGAGATCCAGGCTCAATACGGCACCGATGCGCGCCGCCAGCTGGGCTTCGACAGCACTGGCGCACTGGATGACGAGGGTAGATGGAGCTACCGCTTCACAGCCATCGGCCATGAGGCCAACATCCGCGACACGCCTTGGGAAGACAAACGCCAGGCGATTTCGGCCGCCCTGACCTGGCAGCCTTCCGAAGACACCCGGCTGACGGTAATGGGCAACTACCTGGCCGATGATTCCAACGCCCAGGACAACTTCCTGCCGGCAGTTGGTACTTTGTCCCACTCGACCTACGGCAAGATCGGCCGCGATACCTTCACTGGCGACAAGCACTTCTCCAAGTACGAGAAGACCCAGTTCAGCCTCGGCTATGAATTCGAAACGCGTCTGAACGACGTCTGGCAGCTGCGCCAGAACCTGCGCTATTCGCACCTGGACCTGAACGACAATATGGTCTTCGGCGTCGGTACCACCGGTTACTACGGCATGGAAGGCGGTGACGATCGTACGTTGCTGCGCTACGCCGGCATCGAGAACCCCAAGTACAGCCGCTGGGCTGTGGATAACCAGGCCCAGGCCGACTTCAGCACGGGCGACATCCGCCACACCTTGCTCATTGGCCTGGATTGGCAGCGCCAGCAAACGTCGGACCCGCAGGCCTACGTCCTGACGACCCCCGTCGACCTGTATGGCGGCACGGACTATGGCCCGGTCGATCCCAGCCAGTTCACCCCGGACACCTGGAGCTACAGCCACCAGACTAGCCGGCAAACCGGGCTCTACCTGCAAGACCAGCTGCATTTCGACGACCATTGGGTATTGACCCTGGGTGGCCGCTATGACTGGGCGACGTCCGAAACCCGCAACTGGACCGATGCCGGTTCCGACCCCGAAATACATACCCGCGATGAGGCGTTCAGTGGCCGGGTTGGCCTGGTGTATCTGGCCGACAACGGCCTGGCACCCTACCTGAGCTACAGCGAAGGCTTTACGCCCAACCCTGGCACCGACGCCAACAACCAGCCATTCGAGCCCACCGAAGCCAAGCAATATGAAGCGGGCATCAAGTACCAGCCGCCGGGCTCGAACAGTTCGGTAACCGCCGCCGTATTCGAAATTACCCAGGACAACGTGCTGACCACTGCGCCAGGCAACCCCAACGACAAGGTGCAGACCGGCCAGATACGTTCGCGTGGCATCGAGCTGGAAGGGGTGGCCAGCCTGAGCAACGAACTCAACCTGATCGCCTCCTACACCTATCAGGACGTGAAGGTGACCAAGGCCAATGACGAGACCGATGGCAAGACGCCCATCAGCATCCCGACACCGCGCAACCTGGCGTCGGTTTGGGCTGACTACACCTTGCACGACGGCCTGCTCAAGGGCCTGGGTTTTGGCGCCGGGGTGCGCTACACCGGGCGCAACCCGGGAGCACCGGACAACTCGCTGAACGTGCCGGCCTATACCTTGCTGGATGCGGCCGTGCATTACGAAACCGGGCCATGGCGGTTCGCCGTCAATGCCAGCAACCTGGCCGACAAGGAGTATGTGGCGGGTTGTTATGACGCGACCCGATGCATCTACGGCAATGGCCGCACGGTGCTGGGCACGGCGACCTATCGCTGGTAAACGCCTAGCCTTTGGGAGCGGGCAAGCCCGCTCCCAAAGGGGTTGTATTGGCTGTGCCACTGAGGGTTGCTGTCATCTGCCTGCAACGATTATTCAGCAACATTTCTGCCATCTCCCCGTGCCTCATGGCGAGTTCGAATGGGCCATCCCGCGCTGCACCTGCCACAGGACCACGACCTGTTCGGCCTGCTCTACGCCTTCGTCTTCCGCCCCGGCCAGCCCGGGCGTGAAATCGATTCGGCGCAGTTGTTGCGCACGCTCGGTCAGCCACTGGAGCCCGGCGAGTTTCTGTGGGTACACCTGAACCTGGCCCACGCCGCCTGTGAGCGCTGGTTGCGCACCCATTTGCAGTTGCCCGATGCGTTCTTTGAAACCCTGCGCGAAGGCTCCCGCTCGACCCGCATCGAACACGCCGACTCGGCACTGCTGGCCGTGGTGAACGATGTGGTGTTCAACTTCGGCCTGGTGTCGTCGGACATTTCCACCTTGTGGGCCTGCGCCAGCAGCCAACTGCTGGTGAGTGCGCGCTTGCAGCCCTTGCATTCGGTGGACAAGCTGCGCTCGTCGGTCAAGCAGGGCGAGCGTTTCCATTCGTCCATCGAGCTGCTGGTGCACCTGCTGCGCGACCAGGGTGATGTACTCACCCAGATCGTGCGCGAAACCACCACCAGCGTCGACCGCATCGAAGACCAGTTGCTGTCCCAGCGCCTGAGCGACAACCGCGCCGAGCTGGGCAGCATGCGCCGGGTGCTGGTGCGCCTGCAGCGCCTGCTGGCGCTGGAGCCGGGGGCGCTGCTGCGCCTGCTCAACCGCCCGCCCGAGTGGTTGCAGGAACAGGACATACGCCAGCTGCGCGCGGCCACGGAAGAGTTCACCCTGGTGATCAGTGACCTCACTGCCCTGGGTGAGCGGATCAAGCTGTTGCAGGAAGAAATCGCCGCCAAGGTCAACGAGCAGACCAACCGCACCCTGTTCACCCTGACCGTGGTCACCGTGCTGGCGCTGCCAATCAACATCATCGCCGGCTTCTTCGGTATGAACGTCGGCGGTGTACCGCTGGCAGAAAACCCCCATGGCTTCTGGGTGCTCGTGGCCCTGGTGGCGACCTTTACCGTGCTGGTGGGGCGCTGGGCGTTTCGCAAACGGCGGGAGTACTGACCCGACGGAACCCGACCGACGGCCTCCAGCCCCTTGCATCCTTGCCTACGCTGATACTCCCAACCCGCTGAAGCAAGGAGATCCGCCATGGCCTTCCAATACAAGCGTCTGGACAAGAACAACGCTGCGGTGCTGCTGGTCGACCACCAGACCGGCCTGCTCTCGCTGGTAAGGGACATCGACCCCGACCGCTTCAAGAACAACGTGCTGGCCCTGTCCGACCTGGCCAAATACTTCAAGCTGCCGACCATCCTCACCACCAGCTTCGAGACTGGCCCCAACGGCCCGCTGGTGCCAGAGCTGAAAGAACAGTTCCCCGATGCCCCCTACATTGCGCGCCCCGGCAACATCAACGCCTGGGACAACGAAGACTTCGTGAAGGCAGTAAAGGCCACCGGCAAGAAGCAACTGCTGATTGCCGGTGTGGTCACTGAAGTGTGCGTGGCCTTCCCGGCACTGTCGGCGCTGGAGGAGGGCTTCGAGGTGTTCGTCGTCACTGACGCCTCCGGCACCTTCAACGAACTCACCCGCGACTCCGCCTGGCGGCGCATGGAGGCTGCCGGTGCACAGTTGATGACCTGGTTCGGCGTGGCCTGTGAGCTGCACCGTGACTGGCGCAATGACATTGAAGGGCTGGGCACCCTGTTCTCCAACCATATTCCGGATTACCGCAACCTGATGACCAGCTACAACAAGTTGGCCAAGTAGTTTTTTTGGGGGCTGCACTGCAGCCCCCTTCAACCGGCAAGCGAAGCGGCAAACCGTCATGAATCGACCATACTGACTCTTCATTCCCCTTCAGGAGAGTGTCATGTCGAAGCCGTCCAGGAAGAAACCCACCCAGGAAATGCCAGAAAAGCTGGGCGGCAAGGCCTATGAAAAAGCGCTTAAACACCTGCATGTAGAGCTGGTGAAGCTGCAGGAGTGGGTGGTCGCCAAGGGCCTGAAAGTGTGTATCGTCTTCGAAGGCCGTGACGGTGCCGGCAAGGGTGGCACCATCAAGGCCATCACCGAGCGCGTCAGCCCTCGGGTGTTCCGCGTGGTGGCACTGCCCGCACCGACCGAGCGAGAGAAAACCCAGATGTACCTGCAGCGCTACCTGGGCCATCTGCCCGCTGCGGGCGAAGTGGTGATCTTCGATCGCAGCTGGTACAACCGCGCCGGGGTCGAGCGGGTCATGGGCTTCTGCTCTGGCGAGCAAGTGGACAAGTTTCTGACCGGTGTGCCCGTGTTCGAAAAGGTCATGGTCGAGTCGGGGATCATCCTCATCAAGTACTGGCTTGAAGTCAGCGCCGAAGAGCAGACCCGGCGCCTGCAGGACCGCATCAATGACGGCCGCAAGCTGTGGAAGCTGTCGCCGATGGACCTCAAGTCGTACACCCGCTGGGATGACTACACCCAGGCGCGTGACGACATGTTCCAGGCGTCGGATACCGCCTGGGCACCGTGGTTCATGGCCCATTCCAACGACAAACGGCGCGCCCGGCTGAACATCATCAGCCATCTGCTTGGCCGCATTCCCTACAAGGACATCACCCGCGACCAGCTGGTGAAGCTGCCCAAACGCGGCAAGATCGGCAAGTACAAGGCTGTGGCCTATCCGTTCAAGGTCGTCGAAGAACGCTTCTGACCCCCTCCCTGCGGGGAGTTGCGAAGGTACGAGCTCATGCCACATGACGGCAGCCTGTTGCAGGCGACGGTGGTGTTCCTGTTGGCCGTGGTGCTTCTGGTACCGCTGGCACAGCGCCTGAAAATGGGGGCGGTACCGGGTTACCTGCTGGCGGGCATCCTGATTGGTCCTTCGGTGTTCGGCCTGCTCGACAACCCGGACAACGTGGCGCGGCTGTCGGAAATGGGCGTGGTCATGCTGCTGTTCGTGATTGGCCTTGAGCTCTCACCCCGGCGTCTGTGGACCATGCGCCGGGCGCTGTTTGGCGTCGGCAGCTTGCAGGTGGGGCTGACTGCGGTGCTGCTTGGGCTGCTGGCGTACTGGCTGTTCGACCAATCGAAACCCGCTGCCATCGTGCTGGGCCTGGGCCTGGCGCTGTCGTCCACCGCCTTTGGCTTGCAGGTACTGGCCGAGCGCAAGGACCTGGGCAAGCCGCACGGTCGCCTGGCGGTGGCCATCCTGCTGTTTCAGGACATTGCCGCCATTCCCTTGATTGCCGTGGTGCCGCTGCTCGGGGGCGATGTCAGCACCGCCGACGAAGGGGCCTGGCCACTGCTGGCAGTGGCTGTCGGCATAGGCGTGTTGATTGTCTTTGGTCGCTATCTGTTGACCCCGGTATTCAAGTGGACGGTGGGTTCGGGTTTGCCCGAGCTGTCGACGGCCACGGCCTTGCTGGTAGTGCTGGGCACCGCCTGGCTGATGGAGCACGTGGGCGTGTCGATGGCACTGGGGGCATTTCTGGCCGGCGTGCTGATGGCCGAGTCGCCATTTCGCCACGAACTGGAAACCCAGATCGAGCCGCTCAAAGGCCTGCTGCTGGGGCTGTTCTTCGTTGGCGTGGGAATGAGTGCCGACCTGCGCCTGCTGTTTGGCATGCCACTGATGGTGTTGGGCCTGACCGTGCTGCTGGTCGCCATCAAGCTGCCCTTGCTGTATGGCCTCGGGCGTACGGTTGGCGGGCTCAACAAGGCCCAGGCGTTGTGCCTGGGCGTGGTGCTGGCCTCGGGTGGCGAGTTTGCCTTCGTGGTGTTCAAGCTGGCGCTGGAACATCAGGTGCTGACTCGGCAGGTTCATGACGTGCTGGTGCTGGCCATTACCTTGTCGATGGCGGTGGTACCGCTGGTGATGATGGCCTTGGCGCGGCAGTTACGAGTCGACAGCCCCGTGCAGGCCACCCCGGAAACGAGCGACTGAACCGTGGCACATGACGAACCGAATGTTCGGAGGTGAAGCATGCAACCGGGTATCAAGCTGGACAGCGCCCTGTCGCGGGGCTTGCTCGATGTGCTGATCAAAGCCGGCCTGGTGGCTGCCTTGGTGATCTTTGCCTTTCAGGTGTTTCAGCCATTTCTGGAGCTGATGCTGTGGGCGGTTATCCTGGCGGTCACCCTGTACCCGTTGCATAGCCGCCTGCAGCGCCGGACTGGCCTCAAGCAGGGGTATGCGGCGGCGCTGGTGGTGGTGCTGGTACTGGTGGTGCTGCTGGTGCCGATCTACCTGGTGGTGATGTCCATCGGCGAATCGGTGGACAGCCTGGTGACGTTGCTCAAAAGCGGAGCCTGGAGCGTGCCGACCCCACCTGACGCCGTGGCGGCATGGCCACTGATCGGGCCGAAGGTGCATGCCCTTTGGTTGGCGGCCTCCGAAAACATGGCCAGTGTGCTGAACCAGTGGATGCCCCAGCTCAAGGGCGCCGGGCGCACGGTGCTGGGTGCTGCGGCCAGTGCCGGGGGGGCCTTTTTGCTGTTCATCGGTGCGATCATCATCTCCGGGGTGATCATGGCCTTTGGTGACCGTGGTGAAATCGCGGCACAGCGTATCGCCATGCGGGTGTCGGGTGAGGAGCGGGGCAAGCCATTGGCCAAGTTGTGCACCGCGACCATTCGTGCGGTGGCCCAGGGTGTGATCGGCATTGCGTTCATCCAGATGCTGCTGATCGGCGTCGGCTTCGTGGTCAAAGGAGTGCCAGGGGCCGGCATGCTGGCCATCGTCATCCTCATGCTGGGGATTGCCCAGGCGCCTGCTACCCTTGTCACGGTGCCGGTGATCATCTATGTGTTCAACGTCGAAGGCTTTACCGCCGCGACCATCGTGTTTGCCATCTACACCTTCGTTGCCGGGCTGGCCGACAACGTGCTCAAGCCACTGTTGCTGGGGCGAGGGGTGGACGTGCCGATGCCGGTGGTGCTGATCGGGGCGCTGGGCGGCATGGTGGTCAAGGGGATCATCGGCTTGTTCATCGGCCCGGTGATCCTTGGTGTCACCTACGTGTTGTTCTGGCAATGGGTTGCACTGCAGGTGCCGGAGCAACCGGCACCACCTGCTGCCTGAGCCAGGGGCTGCCATGCCCACGCACGGCTATGGTCTGGGGCTGCTGGTAGTGCTGGCCGGCTGCACCCAGGTTGGCCCGGACTTCGAAAAGCCCCAGGCTCCTTGGCTGGCCGGCTGGAGCACGCCTTTGCTGGAGCAGGCAGGGCGCAGCGCTGCGGCGCCCGACCTGCGCCGCTGGTGGACGGTGTTCGCCGACCCAATGCTGGACGCGCTGATTGCCGAGGCCGATGCTCACAACACCAACCTTCGCGTGGCAGGCCTGCGCATCGCCGAAGCCCGGGCCCAGCTGGCCATCGTGCAGACCGGGCGTTATCCACAGTTGCAACAGTTGAGCGCGCAGAGCCTGTACCTGAAGCAAGACCAGTCCGGCGCTGCAGCCGCGCGCGACTCGGTGTTCTGGCAATCCAGCGTGGGCGTCGACATCGGTTGGGAAATTGACTTCTGGGGGCGCTTCAGCCGCGCCATCGAAAGCGCAGATGCGGCCTACTTCGTTTCCCAGGCCAATTACGCCGATGCCATGCTGCTGTTGCGTGCACAAGTGGCCGACACCTACTTCGCCCTGCGTACCGCCGAGGCACGGCTGGATATCGCGCGCGAGAACGCCGAGCGTCAGGCGCGTAGCCTGGAGATTACCGAGCGGTTGTTCCGCCATGGCGAAAATGACGAACTCGACTGGCAGCAGGCGCGCACCCAATACCTGGCGACCCTGGCCACCATCCCCGAATTCGAAAACCAGCTCAACGCCCTGCGCAACGTGCTGTGCTCGCTGCTGGGCCGCCCGCCCGGGCCGCTGCCGCAGCTGGAGGCCGGCCATGGCCAGCTGCCATTGCCAGACCGCGCCGTGCTTCAGGACGTACCGGCCAACCTTTTGCAGCGCCGCCCGGACATCCGCGCCGCCGAGCAGGCGGTGGCGGCGCAGTCGGCGCTGGTCGGGGTTGCCGAGGCCGATCTTTATCCGCAACTGAGCCTGCTGGGCAGCATTGGCTGGACCTTTTTATCCGGCAGTCACCTGCCCGACACCTTCGACCTGGCTGCTGGCCCGAGCCTGATCTGGAACCCGTTCGACTATGGCCGGCGCAAGAATGCCGTGCGCGTAGAGGATGCCCGCTTGCAGCAACTGATCGAGCTGTACCAGCAAAACGTGCGCGAAGCGGCCCGCGAAGCCGACGATGCCGCCAGCGGGCTTGTCCGCTCGCTGCAGAGCGCAACCATTCGCGACCAGGCCTCGCAGGCTGCGCAGCGTTCGCTGAACCTGGCCAGCTCGCAGTACCGCGAAGGCTTTGCCGACTTCCAGCGCGTGCTCGATGCCCAGCAACTGCTGTTGCAGCAACAGGACGGTTACCTGGTCAGCCGTGGCAACGCAGTCAGCAGCCTGGTGACCTTGTACAAGGCCTTGGGCGGCGGCTGGGATGCCCGCCGCGCACCGATCGACCCGGCCACCCGCCAGCACATGCAGCACCGCACCGACTGGGGCGAGTTGCTCGACGAGCCAGCCCCCACCGCACATGCACAAGGTGAAAACCAATGAGCGACAGCACGCCTACGCCACCTCCGTCGGCCCCTGATCGCGGCATGCGCTGGGTGCTGCTGCTGATTGCCGTGAGCCTGCTCTGGTACCTGCTGGCCGACCGCTTCACGCCGTACACCCAGCAGGCCCGCCTGCAGGCGTACGTGGTCCCGGTGGCCGCCGAAGTGGCCGGGCAGATCAAGCGTGTGGCAGTCGGCAACAACCAGGAGGTGCGCCAGGGCGATGTGCTGTTCGAGCTCGATCAGGAGCAGTACCGCATTGCCTTGGCCCGCGCCGAAGCCGACCTCGAAACCGTGCGCCGTCAGATCGGTGCCAGTACCGCCGGCATCGACTCGGCCCAGGCCGCGCTCGTGGCCGCCCAGGCCAACGCACGCAAGGCCCGGCAGGACGCCGAGCGCCTCAAGCGCCTGATCGATGAGGACCCTGGCACGGTATCGGTACGTCGCCTGGAAGGCGCCCAGGCTACCCGTGACCAGGCCATCAGCCAGGTGGCGGCGGCCCGTGCGGAGGTGGAGCGGGCCCGTGAGCAGCAGGGCGGGGCGCAGGAGGACAACGCCCAACTGCGCAGTGCGGCGGCCAATGTCGAAAAGGCTCGGCTTGACCTGGCGCGCACGGTGGTGCGCGCTGATGCGAATGGCCTGATCACCGACCTGCGCACTGACGTTGGGCATTATGTCGGGGCTGGCAGCCCGATGATGACGCTGATCAGTATCCACGATGTGTGGATAAGTGCCGACATGACCGAGAACAACCTCGGCCGCCTGCGCCCCGACACCCCGGTGCTGGTGGTGCTCGAAGCGCTGCCCGGTACCGTGTTGAAGGGGCGTGTTCGCAGCATTGGCTACGGCGTGAGCGTGGGCCAGGGCACCCCGCCGGGTACTTTGCCGACCGTTCAGAACAGCCGCGAGTGGCTGCGCTCGGCACAGCGCTTCCCGGTGATCGTCGAGCTTGAGCGCGACCAACTTCAGGACAAGACCGTGCTGCGGGTCGGCGGCCAGGCCGAGGTCATGGCCTTGCCCGGCGAAGGCAACCCGCTGAACCTGCTGGGCCGGTTGTTCATGTGGCTGATGAGCTGGCTGTCGTATGCCTATTGAGTTGCGCCGCCTGCGGGCCCTGCGCCTGGCCTGGGGCGTGGCGCTATGCCTGGTGGTCAGCTTCGGCATCGGCCTGCCCGTGCCGATCCTGGCACCGGTGTTCGCCGTGCTGTTGCTGGCCATGCGCAGCCAGCCATTGCCGTTGCGAGCGGCACCCGCCTTGGCGGTACTGGTGCTGCTCGCGTGTGGCAGCGGGTTGTTGCTGATTCCACTGTTGCGTCACGCCCCGGTCAGCGGAGTGTTGCTGGTGGGCGTGGGCGTTTTTCTCACATTGCGCTATGCCTTGATGGGCGGCAACGGCCTGCTGGCCAACTTGCTGATAGTCGGCCTGACGATGATTGCTGCTGCGGGTACCAGTGACTTCACCTTGGCTCTCTCGGTGGTCGAAGCGCTGGCCAAAGGCATGTTGCTTGCGGTGCTGGGCACGGCCTTGGCGCATGTGCTGTTTCCCGAACCTGCCAATGCGCCGGCACAGCCGGTACCGCCGCTGCTGGGGCGCGCGCATGTCAGCTGGGTAGCGTTGCGCGCCACGTTGATTGTGATGCCGGCCTTCCTGCTGGCGCTGATTGCCCCGGACCAGTACATGCCGCTGATCATGAAGGCCGTAAGTGTGGGGCAACAGGCCGGCGAAACCCGTGCGCGGCACGCCAGCCGTGAACTGGTTGGCTCAACGTTGCTCGCCGGGTTGCTGGCGATACTGATGTGGGGAGCGTTGAGCCTGTTCGTGCACCTGTGGATGTTTTTTCTGTGGGTGCTGCTGTTCGCGCTCTGGCAGGCGCGGCGGCTGTACCAGGTGGTGCAGAACCGGCAGAGCCCGGCGTACTGGGTGAGCTGCCTGACGACGCTGTTGATCCTGCTGGGGCAGTCGGTGCAGGACAGTGCTGGCGGGCAGGATGTGTACAAGGCGTTTGCGGTGCGCATGGCACTGTTTCTGGCGGTGTCGGTGTATGCCAGTGCCATGCTGATCTGGATTGACCGGCGCCGGGTTCGGGCTGCCTAGGGTTGCCAGTCAACCCCGCTCTCATCCAGGTAGGCATCCACCGCCGCGCCCACCGTTGGATGAAAGGCTTTCTCCCCCATATGCTGGAACAACCCGAACCGCCGCATCTTGTCCTTCACCGGGTCCTTCATCTCGGCAAACTGCAACTCCACCCCCCGTACCTCCAGCGCCCGGTCCAGCTCGGCCAGCATGTCGGCCGAAGTGATGTCGATACTGGTCACTGGCTCCGCCGCGATGATCAACCGCTGCACCGGTGTAGGCGACGCGTCCACTGCCGCCATCACTGTGCTCTGGAACTGCTCGGCGTTGGCGAAGAACAGCGGCGCGTCCCAGCGCAGCAGCACCAACCCTGGAATGCGTCGGGCCTGTGGATAACGCTGCACATCATGGTAGCCCCGCGTGCCATCCACCCGCCCCAGTACCGCATGGTGCGGCCGCCAACCGTCCCACAGAAACTCGATCACTGCGATGGCCACGGCGATGCAGATACCGGGAATAGCGCCAAATACGGCTACGCCAACAAAGCAGGTGAACGACAGCCAGAACTCCCATTGCTGCATGCGGAATATACGTTTGAGTTCGGTGAACTCGAACAGGCCCAGTGCGGCGGCAATCACCACGGCGGCCAAGGCACTGTTGGGCAGGTGCTGCATCAGATTGGGCGCCACCAGCAGCAACAGGGTTACCGCCAGCGCGCCGATAATACCGGTGAGCTGGGTTTGCGAGCCGGCTGCCTCGGCCACTGGCGTGCGCGATGAACTGCTGCTGATCGGAATACCCTGGAACAGCCCCGAAGCCAGGTTGGCTATACCCAGGCCGAACATTTCCTGGTTCGGGTTGACCGGCATTTTCAGGCGTGCCGCATAGGAGCGCGACAGCACACTGGTGTCGGCGAACGACACCAGCGCTACCGCGATGCCACCGAGCAGCACCTCCACCAAGTCGATGTCGCTGACCCAGGGGAAGACAAAACCGGGCAGCCCTTGGGGCAACTCGCCGAGCACCTTCACGCCTTGCCGGTCGAGCCCCAGCAGGCTCACCGCCAGCGTGGCCAGCACCACGGCAATGAGGATGCCCGGTACCCGCTTGAAGGGCTTGAGCAAAAGGATCAGCACCAGGCTGCCACCACCGACCATGAAGCTTGGCCAATGCCCTTGGCCGGCAAGCAAGGCCTGAATCAGGTTCCAGATGTCTCGCAGCGGTCCTTGGCTGTCCACCGACAGGCCGAACAGCTTGGGCAGTTGGCTGATCAACACCGTGAGGGCGATACCGTTCATGTACCCATAGCGGATCGGCTTGGACAACAACTCGGTGATGAAGCCCAGGCGCAGCAGCCCGGCAATCACACAGAACGCCCCGGCGACCAGCGCCATCATGCTGGCGATGGCGATTGCCCGCTGCGGGTCGCTGGCGGCGTACTGCACCACCACCGCCAGGATCGGCGCGGCCAGTGCCGAGTCCGGGCCCAGCACGAGGATGCGGCTGGGGCCGAACAGGGCATAGGCCAGCAGGGGAATGATGGTGGCATACAGGCCATAGATGCCGGGCACGCCAGACGCTTCAGCGTAGGCAATGCCTACGGGTACCAGCATGGTGGTGAGCACCAGGCCGGCGGCGATGTCCTTGGCCAGCCAGGCTGGCTTGTAGTGGAGCAGGGTGACCAGGCCGGGTAACCAGCGTTGCCAGTCGAAGCGAGTGGGTTCGGGCATGGTACGGGCTCGGGGGGAGGGTGCTGATTGACAGAATAGGTGTTGGAGCCGGGTAGCGCTTCCGGCGCCCTATCTATAAAATGCGATAAATTCTCATTAACTTCTGGTCCCGCCCGTGCCCGCATCCCACACCAGCAAGCTGGGTCTGTTTTTCAGCGATCACCACCGCTGGTTACTGCGGCATGTGCATCGGCAACTGAGCAACCGCCCGGACGCCGAGGACACGGCTGCCGAAACCTTTTGCCAGCTACTTGCCGCCCGGGTCGACCCCGCGTCCATCGAGCAGCCGCGAGCCTACCTCTCGACCATTGCCCGACGGCTGATCTCCGACCGCCTGCGCCGCCGACGCCTGGAGCAGGCCTATCTGGAGCGGCTGATGCTGCTGCCAGAGGCACTGGCGCCCTCGCCAGAAGACACCCACTTGCTGCTGGAGGCCCTGCACGCCATCGACCGTAGCCTGGCCGGGCTGCCACTGGTGGTGAAGAGGGCCTTTCTCATGAGCCAGCTCGATGGCCTGACCTACGCGGAAATAGGCCGACGTCTGGATGTATCCGAACGAACGGTCGGCCGCTACATGACACAGGCCTTGCGCCAGTGCTACCTGAGTGGGGCGCATTCATGAGCCGCCATGCACTGAGTCCGGCTGCCGAGCAGGCCATTGCCTGGATGGTGCGCCTGCGCTCCGGGCGTGACGACGCCCGGCAACAGGCACTGTTCCAGCAGTGGCTGGGGCACGACCCGGCCAACGCCCACGCCTGGGAGCAGTTGCAGCGCGGCCTGGGCGGGCACTTCGAGGTGGTGCGTCGGGCCCCCGGTACCTTGCGCGATACCTTGCTGGAACCGGAAGCAGGCCGACGCGATGTGCTACGGGCATTGGCCGGGCTTTCTCTGCTGGGTGGCAGCCTGTGGTTTGCAGTCCGCAGCGACACCGGCCAGGCATTGACTGCCGATATCCGTACCGGCACTGGCGAGCGTCGTAGCCTTACGTTGGCTGATGGCAGCCGGCTGACCCTGAATGCCGGCACGGCGGTCGACCTGGCCTTTTCCGACGGCCGTCGCCTGCTACGCCTGCACAGAGGAGGGCTGGTGGTGCAGGTTGCGGCAGACCCTGCCCGGCCGTTCATCGTGCGCAGCGACCAAGGTGATGTACGCGCTTTGGGCACGCGTTTTCTGGTCGAGCAATTGGCCGATGCCACACGTGTAGTGGTGCTGGAGCATGCCGTGCGCGCGTCGCTGCCCAGTGGTACCGAACGGGATCTGCAGGAGGGCCAAGCGGCGCTGTTGCATGCTCAACGCATCGAACCGTTGCTTACCGGCCAGGCCTACCGCGCCGATTGGGTACAGGGCCACCTCAGCGTGCTGGACGAACCCTTGGCGGCAGTGATCGACGCACTGCGCCCGTATCGCCCCGGGTTTATCCGCGTGAGCCCACAGGTGCGTGACTTGCGCGTGCAGGGTGTGTTCCCGCTGGATGACAGCGAGCGCACCTTGGCTGCCCTTGAAGAGACCATGCCGATACGGGTGGAGCGCTATGGCCCCTGGATGACCCTGATCGAAGCGCGCTGATGAGGTGTTCATGGGCGCGGATTTTGTAACGGGGACTGTCATTGAATGAAAATTTTTATCATTCGTGTCCGGTTTTTTTCGCTCGTCCCACCTCTCTCCTGACAACAGCAAAAATTCAGGAGTATCCACGTGTTCAAACCCTGGCCCCTCGCCCTTGCCATCACCCTGGCCGCCGTGCCAACGGCCTTCGCCTGGGCAGAAGGTTCCGCGCAGCAACAGCTGCTGCGTTTCGACCTGCCCGCCGCCAGCCTGGCGCACACCCTCAACGCCATTGCCCGCCAAGGCGGGCAGGTGATGTCGCTGGACCCCGCCTTGGTCGTCGGCAAACAGGCACCCGCCATCCAGGGTGAGATGAGCGCCCTGCAAGCTGTGCGACAGGCGCTGGCGGGCAGCGGTCTGCAACTGATCGTCACCGGCAGTGGCACCTTCAGTGTGGTGCCGGCGGTAGATGCCAAAGGTGCGCTGGAGCTGGGGGCCACCAATATCAATAGCGTGGGCCTGGGCGAAACCACCGAGGGTTCAGGCTCGTACACCACAGGGGCCGTGACCATCGGCAAAACCCCTCAGTCGCTGCGGCGCACCCCCCAGTCGGTGACTGTGGTCACGCGCAAGCTGATGGACGACAAGAACCTTGTGTCACTGGACCAGGTGATGGCCCAGACCACCGGTATCACCCGCGCCAACCGTGGTTATGGCAACCACCACTTCAGTTCCCGTGGCTTCGACATCACCGACGACAGTTACATGGTCGACGGCGTGGCCGGGCAGGCCTATGCCTACACCGGCTGGATGATCCCCGACATGGCGGTGTTCGACCGTGTCGAGGTACTGCGCGGTGCTTCGGGCCTGCTGGTGGGGGCAGGTAACCCCGGGGGCGCGGTGAACCTGGTGCGCAAGCGCCCGACTGCTGAACCGCGTTTGTCCGTGACCACCCGAGCGGGCTCCTGGGATTACTACCGCCTCGATCTGGACGCCAGTGGCAGGCTGAACCCGGAAGGCTCCTTGCGTGGCCGCATGGTGGCGTCCTACGAGGACCGTGGCTACTTCACCGATGTCAGCAAGGCCAAGCGGCCGTTGCTGTACGGCATTGTCGAAGGCGACCTGAGCGACGCCACTACCGTGGCCCTGGGCTTGCGCCGGCAAACCTCGCGCATCGATGGTTACAGTGTGCTGGGCCTGCCGAACAACCCCGACGGCAGCAACCCGCACCTCAAGCGTTCCACCTTCCTGGGCCAGGACTGGGCTACGCTGCAAACCCGTACCGATGAAGTATTTGCCGACCTGAACCACCGCTTCAACGACAACTGGACGGGCAAGCTGGCGCTGTCGCATTCCGAAAGCCGCTACAACCGCAGTGCCATCGAGTGGAGTGCAGAAGATACGCTGGAGTACGGCAGCCCCACGGGGCCGATGATCAACGACACCAGTTTTCACAAGTTCGATGTCACCGCCAACGCGGTGGACGGCCACCTGGACGGCGAGTTCGAGGCCTTCGGTCTGAGCCATCAGCTTTCACTGGGGGCCAACTGGTCCAGGCGCAAGATGAACGACAAGGACGCCACGGTAAAGCTGGACAGCCCCATCCCGCTCAATGTGTTCGACCCGGACCACAGCATTGTCCCCGAGCCTTCGCGGCAGGGCTGGGACTACAAGGAAGATACCTTCGATACCCGTTACGGCACCTATCTCAATGCCCGCCTGCACATGACCGAGGACCTGAGCCTGGTGCTGGGTGGTCGCCTGAGCTGGTACAAGACCGAGGCCTGGAGCGGCGGGCTGAAAAGCACCAACGAACAGACGCATGAGTTCACGCCTTTTGTCGGTGCCCTATACGACCTGGACAACAACTGGTCGCTGTACGCCAGTTACGCCGATATCTTCATGCCACAGGCCAGCTACCGCAGTGCCGGCGGCAAGATGCTCGACCCCGCCATCGGTTCCAACTACGAAACCGGCATCAAAGGCGAATTGTTCGACAAGCGCCTGAACCTGTCCTTTGCGTTGTTCTACATCGAGCAGAAAGACGTTGCCGCTCGTGACTACGAGAACGACGGCAACTGCCCGACCGACGTTGCCGGCCGTTGCTACGTGAACAGCGATGGCATCAGCCGCAGCAAGGGCTTCGAAGCGGAGGCCAGCGGTGAGTTGCTGCCAGGCCTGCAAGTGGCAGCTGGCTACACCTTCAACACCACGCAGTCAGAGACGGGTGGGCCGATCTCGGCGCAAACGCCCAAGCACCTGTTGCGGGTGAATACCAACTACACCCTGCCGGGTGAGTGGAACCGCCTCAGTGTCGGGGGTGGCGTGTCGGCCCAGTCCCATTACTACGATGCCTACAACGGTGTGAGCAACAGCGGCCGGGCGGTGTTCGATGCACGGGCGGCGTACAAGCTCGATAAGCACTGGACGGTAGGCGTGGACGTGGAGAACCTGTTGGACCGCAAGTACTTCGACTCGACCGGCTACTGGACGCGCGGTACCACCTACGGCATGCCGCGCAGCTACATGCTGAGTTTGCGCGGGGACTTCTAAGGCCAGGCCCCACAGCCATTCGTTGCTCTTGTGGGCACAGTCTGTCTGTGGGGGCCTTTGCCGCGTAGCGTCAAAACAGCCCTTGTTTGGACACCATCAGCCACACGATCACGAACATTCCGGCAAAACCTGCCACCCCCATCCACAGCCAGGGGCGGTAAAGCCTTTGCCAGTTTGCAGGTAATGGTGTGTTGTTGGCGGCGGCTTGTTCGGCAAGGCGTTGCATGCGCTTCTGCAGGACCAGCACCGGTAGCCATAACAGGCCGACAGCGACAAAAATGATCAGTGCATCACGTAGCCAGGGCAGGGTAGGTGGCATACCCGTCAGGTGCAGCATGCCCAGGCCGCTGGCCAGTTGCAGCACACCGGCCGGGGTGGTGATCCAGGTGTCGAAGCGCACCACTTGCCTGGCCACTTGGGCGATCACGGCGGGGTGGCGGGTACGTTGGGCTGCGATCAGGTACAGGTACGAGCCCATGCCGAAGCCGAACAGGAACACCGCCGCGATGATGTGCAGGTACTTGAGGTAGAAATAGCTCACGGCTGGCCCTGATGACGTATGTCCAGCTGTATGTCCTGTGGCGCGTCAATCGCGGCCAGGTACTCGTCCACGCTGATCTCGCCAACACAAGGGCGAGCCCCGGCAGCCGGGCGGTAGCCGTTCATCATCTTCAGGGCCAGGGCTACCGAGGCACAGCTGGGGATCTCCGGGCCTTTGTTGCGTCGAGCGGTGAGCTGGATGTTCAAGTGCCGGGGCTGGTCGTTGTGGTCGATACCGCTCGCCTCGATATACAGCGCGCTGAGGCCGTCACCAAAGCGTTCGCAGGCGCTGCCCAGGCGGTGCAAGCGCTTGGCCCAAGGCGTTGGGTCGCCGATCAGGCCGACGCGGCGCGCCAAGGCCAAGGCTGCATTCGCCAGTGCGCCGGGCATCAGGCCGGGGCCTGCCTTGAACACCAGGTCGGTGGCGCCGTAGCGCTCGCCGAACAGGTCCATGTCCGGTACATCGACATTGGCCAGCCAGCGCCAGCCCAGGCCCGGCAGGTTGCGCCGTTGCAGGCCGAGCCAGCCCGGCACTGCGTATGGCTTGCCATTGCGCCGTTGCAGGATCGGTTTGCCGGCATAGGCCAACACGCCTTCGACGGTCGCCAGGCCAGGCATTTTCGCGGAAGACGAGATGCCGTGTTCAATTCGGTCAATGCGTTTGAAGGGGGCGCGGTTTTCATCGAGTAACGCTGCCGCAAGGCTGGGCACCGAGCTGCAACCGCTGAGCACCGCCACGCCGGCCGCTTTGGCGGCTTGGTCGAGCACATCGATGCCGTTGACGAAGGTACGGCAGTCGGCAAGGTCGCAGTAATGCACACCCGCTGCGATGCAGTGTTCGGCAACCCGGTAAGGTTGGCCCTGGAAAGGCCCGCCCGTGTGTATCAGCAAGTCCACTTGCAGTTCTCGCAAGGTGTCGGCAAAGCCCGCACCTTGTGCATCTGTGCATACGGTTTGCAGTGGCAGATGCTCGGCCAGGGCATCAAGGCGTGTGCGATCACGCCCCGTGGCGATCACTTCGATACCGGCGGCCCCGGCGAGGTGCCGGCAGATGATCGAGCCAAAATTGCCGTAGCCACCGACTACCAGAACCCTGAATGACATTGTTCGTCCCTTTTCAATGAAGGGGGATTCTAGGGAGGGGCGGGCAAACTGAGCAAGTATCGGTGCCGGCTGCAGCCTGAACTCACACTGCAGCAGCTGCGTGACCCTGAAAACAAAACCCCTTGAGGCGCGAGCCTCAAGGGGTTTTTGGTTACAGCAGGCTAGCGCTTAGACGTTGAAGCGGAAGTGCATCACGTCGCCGTCCTTGACGATGTAATCCTTGCCTTCCAAACGCCATTTACCGGCTTCCTTGGCACCGCTCTCACCCTTGAACTGGATGAAGTCGTCATAGGCCACGACTTCAGCGCGGATGAAG
>JADHEF010000643.1_pt1 | contig 32282 bp, 29 predicted proteins | sample 8952391 | NCBI WGS metagenome assembly JADHEF01 (sample SAMN16124439, study PRJNA663245) | bioreactor sludge metagenome | isolation source: sludge (nitrite) | place: India:Bengaluru | collected 2019-02-28 | reverse complement strand
GCGGAAACCCGCCCGTGAAGGGAGCCGCTTTGCCCTTGAATCTCTGCCAGTTTACGGGTGGCATACGGGCGATGAACCGTCCGCACGGGTGTCAGCCGACCCGGCGGCCACAGATTTTCAGAGTCTGATTTGCAACCGTTGACGATAGGAGTAACGCCCCCATGCGAGTAGGAACCCTGATTGGTGCCGCGGCATTGCTGCTGGCGGCATTGCATCCCGGCGCGCAGGCCGTGTTCGCGCAGGATGCCGCCCCGGTCAAAGTTGAATCGGGGGTCAGCGAGGTGCAGATGCCTGATATCGCGGCCCCGCGCAAGCCGGAAGCCGGGGAGCAGACCGGCGTCATGGCGGGAGACAAGCCGTTTTCGCTCACGACGGATCCCAGCGGCGAACTCATCTACAACTTCAATGACGACAAGGAACTCGACAGCGTGACGGCCAAAAAGGGCGTGGTCTTCACCAGCGAGGACATGACTCTGAATGCCGACCAGCTGGACTACAAGGCCCAAACCTCGCAGTTGGTTGCCGTGGGAAAGAAGGTGGTTGTGAGGCAGGGCGAGATGGTCGCAACCTGCCAGTTGTTCAAGTACTTCCCCGACACGCAGCGCAGCGAGTTCCTGGGAAATCCCGTCATCTACAACAAGTCGAAGGACGGCAAGGTGAACACCACCAGCGGCGACAAGGTGGTGGTGAACATGGTGAACGGGAAGCCCCAGATCAAGGTGTCGGGGGTCAATGGCGCGCGGCCTTCCCTGCGAAGCGCCGGGCCGCAGACGCCGGGCGTGACCTCGGGTGTTGTGCCGCCGGCCGACCGGGCGAGGATGTTGACGATCGAGCCTCCGGGCGCCACGAATCCGGGTGCCGCGTCGGGCCAGTCGGTTCCCCCGGCCGTCGCGCCCTCCAATTCCCCGTCCGCCGGGACTCCGTCCATGGGGATTCCCTCGCCAGACCTTGGCGCCAAGGAAAAGACGGCTATTCCTGAAAAAGCGAAGCCGAATCAGGTTGACCCCTCCAATCCGGCGGACATCCAGTCATTCACCGGCGGGAAGAAGCAGTAACTCCCGGCGGCAAATCACACCCGCTCGCCCGAAGAGAGAGGATTCCTTGCGTTGCCTGATCACCGGCGTTGCCGGTTTCATTGGTTCCACGCTGAGCGAGAAGTTGCTTGGCGAAGGGAACGAGGTTGTTGGCGTCGATTGCTTCGTGCCTTATTATCCGAGAGTTCTCAAGGACAAGAACCTCGCGGCTTCGTTGGATAACAAGAATTTCACGTTCCACGAGACGGACATCTGCGCCGCGTTTGACACGGCCACGCCCGAGGGGGCGAAGCGGGCCGCGGAGCTGCTCGACGGCGTGGACGTGGTGTTCCACCAGGCGGCGCAGGCCGGCGTGCGCGCGAGTTGGGGGCGGGACTTCGAGATCTACGTGCACAACAACATCCTGGGCACGCAGAAGCTGCTCGAGGCCTGCAAGGGGCGCACAGGCTTGCGGGTGGTCTATGCATCCTCGTCGTCCGTTTACGGGGAAACCCCCAAGTTCCCGATGGAGGAAGGCGACGTGCCGCAACCGGTGTCGCCTTACGGGGTGAGCAAGCTGGCTGCCGAGCACCTCATGCGGCTCTACACGGCGAATTTCGGCGTTCACACGGTCTCTTTGCGCTACTTCACCGTGTACGGTCCCAGGCAGCGGCCCGATATGGCCTTTCACCGCCTCTGCGCCGCCGTGCTGACAGGACGCGAGTTCCGCGTTTTTGGCACGGGCGAGCAGACGCGCGACTTCACATTCATCGCGGACATCGTGGGGGCGAACATCGCCGCCGCGCGCCTCGGGAAGCCCGGCGGGGTCTATAACCTGGGGGGCGGCACGCGGATTTCCATGAACGATGTGATCCGGTTGCTTGAAAAAGTGGCCGGGCGCAAGGCCAACATCGTTTACGAGGGACGCGAAAAGGGCGATGTGACACACACCGGCGCCTCCGTGGAGCGCGCCCGGGCCGATCTGGGTTTCCAGCCCAAGGTGGGGCTTGAGGAGGGACTGGCACTCGAACTCGAATTCATCGAGAAAGTGGTGCTTCCCACCGGGGCGAGTGCCTGACGCCCGGGTTGTCCGGGACCGGGCAATAAAAGCCCGCGCGGGCCGATAATTCCAAACGCGAAACCATGAAAGGGGTGCTCACCGAGATTTTTGGGATGATTCTTGCCGGCTCAGCGGTCGTGCTGGTTCTTTGGGAGTGGCGCACTTTCCGCAACCGCGAGGAAGCCCTGTGGCTGATCACGAGGCGCCGTTTCCACCGTCGCCTGTTCGTGGCGGCGATCCTTGGTGCGATTGGCGTCGTGATGGCGCTCGAGGGATCGGGAGCTTTCGCGATTCGCAACCCCGGGGCCCTGATCGTGTACGCCGCCTCGCTGACCACCCTGAGCATCCTGCTGGTCATTCTCGCCGGGGTGGACCTGGTGGAGACCCTGAGAAGCGCCGCGGACCATTCCCTGAAGGAGTTCGGGCGTTCGGTGGAAGAGCAGCGCCGCGCAGGATCCGCGCCCGGAGACGGTCCCCCCGAGCCATGACCGTTCTCAGTTTTCGCGTCAAGGCATGGCTGAGCTTCGCGGGAAGCGTGCTGGCCCTCGTGTTCCTCCTGTTTGTCACGGGCACTTACTACATCGACCGGTTGCAGAAGGCCAACGTGGATGCGGCCATTCTCCTGGCGCAGGAGCAGGCGCGGCAGCTGAGGCGCGACATCCTGGAACTTCTGGCGGGGCAGGAGGGGGGCATGTCGAATCCGGGATTCCGGGCCGGGGCGCGGCGGGTGACCAGCGTGGCCGTGCGGCTCAACCGGAACATCGAGTGGGCCATGATCATGGACGCGGACGGCAACCGGGTAATCCAGACCGCCCGCAACGGCGAGCAGGTGTTGAAAGCCCTGCCCGAGGGAAGCAGCGCGATGGACTTTCCATTGCCCGATGGCGCAAAGGGCCAGGTCGTGGTCGAGTCGAAGGAGAAGGGGGCCACGGAAATCCGCGAACCGATCCAGCAGGACGGGCGCCGGATGGGGGAAATCCGGTTCAAACTGGCCGACACGCAGACGTTCCAGGCGATCCAGTCCACCAGCAGGCAGATCAGCGAGGCTCTTGTCGTCGGAAGCGTCCTGTTCCTTTTCTTCCTGGTCGTGGTTTTCCTGGTCCTGTGGCGGCTGTTCTCGAAACAGATCCGGCTGACGCAGAAGAATGCGGAACTGGACCGGATGGCCTATGTTGGCACGCTGGCTTCCGGGCTGGCCCACGAGATCCGCAACCCCCTGAGCGCGATGAGCGTGAACCTGGAGGTGCTGCAGGAAGAGATAGCCGTTGCCGGCGGCGGGGAACAGGCCGGCGCCCTGGCTTCGCGCGTGCAACGCGAGGTCCACCAGTTGAGCGACACGCTGACCTCCTTCCTGGATTTCGCCCTCCCCCAGAAGGACAGCTTCACCCGCTTCTCGCTCCGCGGCCTGGTGGAGGAGCTTGCGGAACTGCATGGCGAGGAAATGCGGCAGGCAGGCATCTCGTTTGAACTGAAGGCCCCGCCCGGTGGCGAGACCATGCTCGAGGGGGACAGGCGCCTGATCCACCAGGCGCTTCGCAACGTGCTGGTCAACGCCATCCAGGTGCTGCGGGGATCGGTCAAGAAGTCGCTGCAGGCAACCATCGAGCGGCGCCCCAAGGGCGTCTTGCGCCTAATATTCTGCGATTCGGGGCCGGGGGTGTCGCCGGAGAATCTCGAGAAGATTTTTGTCGTGTTCTTCAGCACCCGCCGCGGGGGGTCGGGATTCGGACTGGCCGTCGCACGCAAGGTCGTCGAGGAGCACGGCGGGCGGATCTGGGCGGAGAACAACCAGGGATCCCTTGGCGCCTCGTTCATTGTCGAACTGCCCGTGGAACAGCACTCGTGACGGCACTTGAAACCGGGCGCGGCGGGGCCGCACGCTGGCCCATGAATCTCCATCCGGGCGGGAAGCCGGAGAAGGCACAGGAATGACGCAGACCCTACTCATCGTGGATGACAACGAGGACAGCCTCGCAAGCCTGCAGGGCGGTTTCCAGCGTTCGGGATACGAGGTGCTCGGCGCGCGGAGCGGAGCCGAGGCCATCGAAATCATCACGTCGCGCGACGTGGACGCCGTGGTGACCGACCTGCGGATGCCGGACGGCGACGGCATGACCGTCCTTTCGGCCGCCCTCGAGCGCAGCCCGGTCCCCCCCGTGATCATCATCACGGCCCACGGCACCATCGAATCCGCCGTGGAGGCCCTGCAGACCGGGGCGTTCACCTACCTGACCAAGCCGGTGGTGCTTCGCGACCTGCGAAGCCAGGTGGAGAAGGCCATGGAGATGATGGCCCTGCGGCGGGAAAACCAGGTGCTGCGGCGCGAGGTGAACAGCCGCCTGGGTTTCGAGGGCATGATCGGGGAGACGCGCGAACTGCGCGAGCTGGTGGAGAAGATCCGGGCCATCGCCGACACGCGGGCAACCGTGCTGATCGAAGGGGAAAGCGGCACCGGAAAGGAACTGGTGGCCCGCGCAATCCACAAGAATTCGGGGCGTGCGAAAAAGCCGTTCATCCCCATCCACTGCGCCGCCCTGAGCGAGTCACTGATGGAGAGCGAGCTTTTCGGCCACGAGAAGGGCGCCTTCACGGGTGCCGTCGCGCGCCGCCAGGGCCTGTTCGAGATGGCGAACGGCGGCACGGTGTTCCTGGACGAGGTGGGCGAAATCCCGCTCGCCACCCAGGTGAAACTGCTGAGGGTGCTGGAGTCGCGCGAGTTCCTCCGCGTCGGCGGGACCGACCCGGTGAAGGTGGACGTGCGGGTCCTGACGGCGACCAACCGGGTGCTGTCGGAGGAGGTGGAGGAGGGGCGGTTTCGCGAGGACCTGTATTACCGGTTGAACGTGGTCCGCCTGTCCATCCCGCCCCTGCGCGCGCGCGCGGCGGATATCCCCGTGCTCATCGAGCATTTCCTGCGGGTCTTTGAGAAGGAGCACGGCAAGCCGCCCGTGCGCCTGAACCAGAAGGTGCTGAACAAGCTGACCCAGTTCCCCTGGCCGGGCAATGTGCGCCAGCTGCGCAACGTGCTCGAGAACATCGTGCTCTTTTCAGACGGGCGCGAGGTGGAACTGGAAGACTTGTCCCCGGAAATCCTGAACGCAAAATCCGACCAGATCGCGTTTCCGGTGGGAACGCCGATTGACCAGGTGGAACGGGTGATGATCGAACGCACGCTCGTGCACGCGGACGGCAACAGGACCCACGCGGCTGAACTGCTGGGCATCTCGCGCCGCACGCTGTTGCGCAAGATCAAGGAGCTGGGACTGGACGCGTAAAGGCCGGCCCGGCCCCCGCTCACTGGTCCTGTTGCGGATCGAGGGGGCGCCCGGTGAGTTTTTCCGTGAACCGGCGGATCTCCTCGATTTTGCGGAGCTGGGCCTCCTGCTGTTCGGCGATGGGGGCGTTTGCCTCGCTGCGGCGTCTCATGGTTTCCCGGACCCTTGTCCGCAGGGCGGAGGCCTGCCGGGAGACGCCGCTGCCGGCATAATCCACAGACAACCTGTCGAGGATGGCGATGGCCTCGTCGTTGCGCCCCTGGAGATGGAGATGCTCCGCATTCTGGAGAAGGGTGAAGGCCTGGGGCGCCTTCACGTCCCGTTCGCGGGTCATGCGGTACTTCGCCACCTCGACCAGCGCCCCGGCCTCCCGGGCATAGTCTCCGCGGGGGTAACGCTTCCGGAAAGCCTCCGCGGCGACGATGGCGTCGCGGAAGTTCCCGGTCTCGAAAAGGGCCGAAACCTTCCCGAACTCGGCCTTCTGTTCCTTCACCGAGAGGAGCTCGAGTTGGAGGCGGGCGTTCTCGCGCACGCGCACGCTGCGCGACGCGATGAGGAACTGGGAGCGCGCCTCGTCTTCCAGGCCCATTTCCAGCGCCCAGGTCCCGAGCCGGTATTGGGCCAGCATGTCGTCTGGATCCGTTGCAGCGCGGCGCTGGGCAAACTCCACGCGGTGGAGCCACGCGGCTCCGTTATCTGGGTCCACGCGGCCCAGCCGGTCGGCGGCATTCCGGGCACCCTGGAAATCCCCGGCCTCGATCCGGATCCGGACGTTGTTCGCCAGGATGGCCCGCATTTCGTCGGTTCCCGTGGTTTCAGGCAGGTTGGCCACGGCCGTGTCGTAAAGGCGGAGCAACTCCGGCCCGGTGGTGACTGTCTGCGCCGCCCTGAGGACGTCACCGAGTGACTCGGCCGCGAGCGCCGGGGCGACGGGCAGAAGATCGCGTGCGAGCAGCGTGACGGCTTCCTGCCACCGTCCGGCCGAGGCCAGGCGGTCGGCTTCGCCGATTTCGAAGCGGCTTCGCGACTGGCCGCTGATCTGCTCCGGGGCTATTGCGGCAAGCAGCCGCAGGTCCGCAAGAGCGGCGGACGTGTCCTGAAGGGCGATGAGGCGGGAAATGCTGCGGCGCAGGATGTCCACTGCCCCCGCGCGCAGATCGTCCCTGCCTGTCAGCCACATGGGCGGAATGGTGTGGATCTCGGCGGAGGCCCCGGCCACGTCGCCGCGCTGGACCAGGTACCGGGCAAGCAGGAAGCGGAGCGCGTCCGGTGCGCTGGTGGGACGATCCTGAACATAGGAGACGAACCGGGCGGCATCGGCCGGGGAGGCGCCTGCCGCCTGTTTGAGGATGTCCGGTCCCCACTCGAGGACCATCCGGTCCGTCTCGGCGGGATTCGCATCAGTTCCCGGACGGATGATCAGCGCCAGGGCGCGCGCGGCCTCGCCCTGACCAAAAGCATTTCGGGCGTCCACCGTGGCGTTGGCGCGGCGGGTGTCCTTTTCCACGCGCTCCACGTTCGACGCCGGGATGGTGACGCGGCCCTGGCGGGTGCGAACGGACACGCCCCGGCTGCCCTGCTCCTCCACGACACCTTCCACCTGTTTGCCGGACCGGAGGAAAACGGTATCGGCGGATGCCGGGAGCGGACAGCACAGGAAAAGCCCGAAAAGAAGGAGTCGCGGGACCTGCACGACACGGCATGCCTGGCGGGCTGGGTAACGCATCAGCCAGCGATCATGGACGGAGATGAGGGATTGTTTTCAATCATTTCAGCGCCGACCATGACATTCCCATGCCTGGGAGAATGCTTCAATGGCAAGGAAAGGCGTGAGGACTTGCGCGATCCGGAACTGCGTCAGCGCCAGGCCATGAGCGACAGCACGGTTTCGGGGAATGTTCCGGCGACAATCGTGGCGACGGCGGTTGCGAGCAGAACCCACTCCTGAAGGAGGGTGCTCTTCACCTTAATGTCAGATGCGTCGCTGGGCATCATGAAGAGGTGGACGATGATGCGCAGATAATAGTAGATGCCAATCGCGCTTCCCACCAGGCCCAGAAGCGGCAACCACAGGTAGCCCTGGTTCACCGCGGCGGCGAAGAGGTAGATTTTGCCAAAGAAACCTGCGGTGGGGGGCAGGCTGGCAAGGCTCCACACGAAAACCAGCATGCAGAAGGCGAGCAGGGGACTGCGCCGGCCGATTCCGCGCAGGTCGCGCAGGGTGACGTCGTTTTCGCGGTCCAGCAGGCTCAGGACGCCAAACGCCCCGAGGATGGCCAGCGCATAGGCGACGACGTAGAAGAAAACGGCGCTCACACCCGTGATTCCGGGCAGGAAGCGGGCTCCCACGGAAACCGCGTCGCCGGCCAGGTAACCCGTCAGCACATACCCGATATGGGCGATGGACGAATACGCGAGGATGCGTTTGACGCGGAATTCGCGCAAACCGAGCAGGTTGCCGCCGATCATGCTGAGGGCGGCGAAAACCCACAGGATCTGCCAGTGGGTGGCCCGCAGGAACAGGAACGGGATGAACGCGGCCAGCATGGCCCCCTTGGAGGCGGAGGCGATCAGTCCCGTCACCACGCCGGGGGAGGCCTCGTAAACCTCCGGGGTCCACATGTGGAAGGGAACCACGGCCAACTTGAATGCCACGCCGACAAGAAAGAGGCCAAAGCCTATGGCGGCGACATACGGCATGGGCTTGCCGACCGCGGCCGTCCGGATTTCACCGATGTCCACCGTGCCATAGTGGGCGTAAACCAGGGCCATTCCAAACAGCAGGAAGCTGCTGGCAAAGCCCGCGAGCACGAGGTACATCGCGCCCGCCCGCAGGGCGGCGCGGCGCTGGTAGAAGAAAGCGATCAGGATATAAAGGGCGATGGAGAAGAGTTCGAGGCCCAGGAAGACCGCCATCAGGTTGGCCGAGCGGGCAAGGACGACCATGCCGGCGGCCACGAAGAGCAGCGTGGAATACCACTCCCCGGCGTTATCCTCGGGTACCGACCCGGCGAGGACAGTCCAGGCGATGCAGCCGATGAACACGAGCGAGAAAAGGACACCGAGCGGCGCCGAGGTCAGCCAATCGAAGGCGAACAGGAGGTCCCTGGAATCCACGCCGCGGTTGACCACGACCAGGGTTACCGCGGACGCACCGAGAAGGATCAGGGCGAACCAGCGCAGGAAATCGCGCAGGGGCTTGCTGTCGCGCAACGGGCCAAGCAGCAGGATGACCGTCGCTCCGATGGAGAGGATAAAGTCGGGGATCAGGCGCGCGTAGTGTTCCATCAGCGCGCCTCCGGGGCAGGATGGGCTTGGTTGTTCATAGACGTTTCGGACCCGTGCGCCCCATTGGGGACTGCGTGGCCGGGCAGGGCGGGCGGGAGGGCCGGGGCCACGCCGGATTTCGACGCGATCGTGGCGCGGTCACGCCCCTTCGCGGGCACGGTGTCGTCGGGTTGGAGGAAAAGATGGCCTGTCACCACCGAGGGGACGAAGCCGATCAGCACCAGTGCCACGGCCAGCGAGCCGAGGGCGAGGTTCTCGCGGGTGCTGGTGTCCGCCAGTCTCTTGAACGCGGTGCTTTCCACGCCGTGCATCGTGGCGAGGAAAACGCGGAGCGAGTAGATCGCCGCGAACAAGACCCCGAAGGCGGCGACCACGCCGAGCCACGGGTTGAAAGTGAACGCCCCGCCGATGACATAAAGCTCACCGATGAAGTTGCCCGTTCCCGGGATGCCCAGCGAGGCGAAGGCAAAGAAAAGCAGGAATGCGCCCATCACCGGGGTCTGGCGCCACAGTCCGCCAAACATCTCAAAACTGCGAGTGTGCGTGCGCTCGGCCAGCATGCCGGCAACAAGGAACAATGCGCCGGTGGCGAGCCCGTGGTTGACCATCTGCAGCACGGCTCCCTGGTAGCCGGAGGCATTGCCGACGAAGAGCCCGAGGATCACGAATCCCAGGTGGCTGATGGAGGAATAGGCGACAAGGCGCTTGAAGTCGCGCTGGGGGAAGGCCGCGATCGCGCCGTAGAAGATGCCGAAAACGGCGAGACCTATCACGAGGGGGGTGAACATCTCCGTCCCCTGCGGGGTGAGGGGCATGGCGATCCGCATCAGGCCGTAAACGCCCGTCTTGAGCAGCAGGGCGGCGAGGATCAGGCTGCCGGCCGTGGGAGCCTGGGTGTGGGCGTCGGGGAGCCACGTGTGGAACGGGAAAAGCGGGACCTTCACGGCGAAGCCGACAAACAGGCCGAGGAAGACCCACCATTGCTCGGTGGCCGTGAGGCGGGTCTTGAGGAGTTCGGCCAGGTCGAAGGTCAGAACCCCCGTCTGCAGGAGGTGCTGGTAGTACACGTAGAGCAGGGCCAGCAGCATGAAAACGCTGCCGACGAACGTGAACAGGAAGAATTTGATCGCCGAGTAGAGTTTGTCCTCGTGGCCCCAAACACCGATCAGGAAGAACATCGGCACGAGCATCAGTTCCCAGCCAAAGTAAAACAGCATCAGGTCGCGGGCCATGAAGACCAGGAGGATTCCCGTCTGCAGGAGCAGCATCCAGACATGGAACGCGGCCACCCTCTCCTTGATCTCGTTCCAGGAGATGAGCACGGCCAGAATGCCGATGAAGCCGGTCAGCACGATGAGAATCGCGCTGAGGCCGTCGACATAAAGGCTGAAGGAAACGCCGAAACTCGGGATCCAGGGCCGGTTGACCGTGACCGGCGCGCCCGCCACCTGGGCCAGCAGGGCGAGCGAGACCACGAAGCCGGCCACCATGGCCACCAGGGCGATGACGCGGGGGAACGTGCGGTCCACATGCCCGCTGAGGCCGGCCAGGGCCGCGCCCGCGAGCGGGATCAGAAGAAGGGCAAGAAGCGTCGTCATCGGTGGGCGTTACCTCCCGAACCCGTAAAAAAGGATGGTCGTGATCGCGACCGCGCCGAACAGCATCACCAGCGCGTAGCGCGACACGCGTCCGTTCTGGAAGAAAATCACAAGGGCGTGCAGGCCGCGGACAACGGCCCTCAGCAGTTCGAACAGTCCGTCCACCACCACGCGGTCCACCCAGGCCACCACACCTGCGAACACCCGGTAGAAGCGGACAAAGACGGCCATGTAGAAGGCATCCATCTTCCATCCGTGGAAGAGGAGGTTCCCCGTGACGGAGCGGAACGGCACCGGCGTGTCAGTTTCGATCGCGCCGATGTCCCCCGCGGCTGCCGGAATGGGAGCCTTGCCCGGACCGAACAGTGCCCACGCAACACCGATGCCGGCAACGGCCAGCGCCGCGCTGCCACCGAGCGCCATCCATTCGGCGGCGGCCGAGTGGTTCAGCGAATGGGATGTCCACGGGCCAAAGACCGGTCCGAGAAAGTGTTCGGCAAACGGGGTCACATGGAAGACAACCGGCAGGTTGAGGAAGCCGGCGGCGAGGGCAAAGAAGGCGAGGATGTAGAGCGGCCAGGTGAGCAGGCGGTCGGGCGCGTGCACATGGATGTCCTTGCGCGGGGCGCCGTGGAACACGACGAAGATCAGCCGGAAGGAATAGACCGCCGTGAGGAACGCCGTGAACAGCGCCAGCGAATAGATGGCGGGGTTGCCGTGCTGCGTGGTCAACGCGCTCCACAGGATCGCGTCCTTGCTGTAGAAGCCGGCGGTGATCAGCGGGAAACCCGCCAGCGAGGCTGCACCCGCAAGGAACGCGAAGTACGTGCCCTTCAATTTGTCCTTCAGCCCGCCCATATTGTAGATGTTCTGCTCGCCGTGCAGCGAGTGGATCACCGTTCCCGCCGCCATGAAGAGGAGAGCCTTGTAGAAGGCATGGGTGAAGAAATGGAAGATGCCGAGGGAGAACGCCCCAACGCCCAGGCCCAAAATCATGTAGCCGATCTGGCTGATGGTGGAGAAGGCGAGGATGCGCTTGATGTCCGTCTGCACGAGGGCGCATGTGGCGCCGTAAAACGCCGTCAGCACCCCGACAAGCGCCACGCACATCATCAGGGCGGGGGAGAGGGCAAACAGGACGTGGAACCGGGCGATCAGGTAAACGCCCGCGGTGACCATCGTTGCGGCGTGGATCAGCGCACTGACGGGCGTCGGGCCGGCCATGGCGTCGGGCAACCACACCTGCAGGGGCAACTGGGCGCTCTTTCCGGCGGCGCCGAGCAGAAGCATAATCCCGGTGATGGTGATCAGCTGCCGGCCGGAGAGACCCGCGAACTCCGGCACCGTCTCCATGGAGGCAATCTTCGCGAAGTCCCCGACGCTGGAGAAAGCCACCCCGACCATCTTCGCCGTGAGCAGCAGCCCGATCAGCAGGAAAATGTCACCGAGGCGCGTGACAAGGAACGCCTTGGTGGCGGCGGCACAGTTGGCCGGTTTCTGGTACCAGTGGCCGATGAGGAGGAACGAACAGGCGCCCACGCCCTCCCAACCAAGGAACATGAAAAACGCGTTGTCCGCGGTGACCAGGACGAGCATCGAGGCAACGAAGAGGTTCAGGTAGCCGAAATAGCGGCGTTCTCCCTCGTCACCGTGGAGATAAGATATGGAGAAAAGATGGATCAGGAAGCCGACCCCGGTCACGATCAGCGTGAAGGCCAGGGTGACCCGGTCGAACAGGAAAGCCACGCTGGCCTGCACGACGCCGGCGTCGAGCCACTGCCAGAACGACTCGCGGAATGCGGGGTTCTCGCCCTTTGCCAGGACCAGGTTGCCCCCGCAGCAAAGGACCCACATGAAGCTGAGCGCGACCGAGGTGCACGCGATGCGCCCGGCGGTGCGGGCCGAGATGAACTTCGCGAGCACAAAGATGAGGACCGCCCCGGCCGCGGGAAGCGCCGGGATCAGCCACAGGGCGGGAATGCCGTTGGTGTGGAACAAGGCTGGTCTACTCCTCCTTCGCCCGGGCGATGGCCCAGAGATCGAGGGTCTTGTGGCGCTGGTACAGCATCAGGGCGATGGCGAGGCCGATTGCCACCTCGGCCGCCGCGACCGGCAGGATGAAGATGAAGAAGATCTGCCCCTCGGGTTTGCCGTGCATGGCGGAACCGGCCACGAAAGCAAGGCCGGCGGCATTCATCATGATCTCGATGCTCATCAGCACGAAGATCAGGTTGCGCCGCGCCACCACGCCGACGGCGCCGATGACGAAAAGGATCGCCGCGAGGATGAGGGCGGGCTCAGACGGAAGCATCGAGTGGTTTCTCCTTGGTGTCCGCCACGGACGCGCCGCGGCCGATGTGGATGCCGCCGACCGTACCGATGAGCAGGATCAGCCCGGCGATCTTGACGCCGAGATAGTGGCGCGAGAAGAGCGCCAGGCCGAGATCCCTGGGGCTCTGGACCAGGGCGCCGGCCGCCTGGGCCGTGCCGGCCGAAAGCGACGCCACGGTGAGAACCAGGAGGACCAGGGTCAGGAGGCCCGGCACCGCAAGCTGCTTCCAGGACGGGCGCCTCAGGTCCTCGTCGTCGGGGTTCTTCCCCAGGTTCAGCATCATGACGACGAAGAGGAAGAGCACCACGATGGCCCCGGCGTAGACGATCATCTCGACCAGCGCGAGAAAGGGCGCCCCGAGCGTGGTGAAGACGAGGGCCACACCGCCAAGCGACACCACGAGGTTCAGGACCGCGTACACGGGTTTGCGGCCGAGCACGACCAGCAGGGTCGCGATGACAGATATCGCCGCAGCGGGATAGAAGATGAAGTTCTCCATCAGGGGTGGTTGCTCCGGTAGTTCGCGGGCGGCCGCTCGTTGATCCCGGCGCCCTTCTCCTTGGTGCCGTCGAGTCTCACGCCGGACACCTGCCAGAAACTGTACTCGGGATGCTTGCCGGGGCCGCTGATCTGCAGGTCTTCCTTGTGATAGAGCAGATCGGTCCGCACGGTTGCCCCCATCTCGAAATCGGGGGTCAGCTGGATCGCGTAAGTGGGGCACGCCTCCTCGCAGAAACCGCAGAAGATGCAGCGGGCGAAGTTGATGTCGAACTTCTTCGCCACGCGCCGCCCGTCGGTACGGTTTTCGGCCTGGAGGTCGATGCACTGGACCGGGCATACCGCCTGGCACAGGTAACAAGCCACACACCTCTCCTCACCGGTGGGGTCGCTGGTCAGCACGATGCGGCCGCGCCAGCGCGGCGGGATAAAGGGTTTCTCCTCGGGATAGTTGATCGTGATCGGCTTTCGAAACAGGTACTTCGCCGTGATCTTGAGGCCGGTCAACATGCCGCGCAGCATCTAACGGCACCTCCATGTGGTCGGTTGGGCAACCCCGGCCAAGGCAGCGGCCGCGCCCCGGGTTTCAGCGGATCGCATGGGGCACCAGGTTGGGGAACGACAGGCAAAGAGCCGCCGTCAGGATGAGGTTCAGCACCGAAAGCGGGATGAGCCACTTCCAGCCAAGTTCCATCAGGTGATCGTACCGGAACCGGGGGTAGGTGGCGCGGATCCAGATGAAGAAGAAAAAGAGCGCCGCGATCTTGAGGACCATCCAAAGCGGGCCCGGCAGGAACGGGCCGCTGTATCCGCCCAGGTAAACAGTGGCCACGATGGCGCACAGCAGGGTCACGCCGATGTACTCGCCGAGGAAGAAGAGGGCGAACTTCATGCTGCTGTACTCGGTGTGGAAGCCGGCGACGATCTCGTTCTCGGCCTCGGGGAGGTCGAACGGTGTGCGGCGCGACTCGGCGATGACCGAGATGAGGAAGATGACGAACCCGAGAGGCTGGAGGACGATGAACCACAGCGGGTTCTGGGCCTCGACGATCTCCTTGAAGTTGAGGGTGCCCGCCATCATCACCACCGCCAGCAGCGCCATGCTCATCGAGAGCTCGTAGCTGATCATCTGGGCCGTGGCGCGCAGTCCGCCGATGACGGCGTACTTGCTGTTGCTGCTCCAGCCGGCCAGCACGATACTGTAAACGCCGAGCGAGCTGAGGGCGAGAAAGAACATCACGCCCAGGTTCAGGTTGGCGATGACACCCCAGGTGTCGCTGGCCGCAAACGGCACGATGGCGAAGGAGAGCATCGCCGTGATCGAGACGATGGCCGGGGCCAGCATGAACAGGAACTTGTCCACAAACGGCGGGAAGGACTCCTCCTTCGTGAGGAGTTTCAGCACGTCGGCCAGGGGCTGCAGCAGGCCGAGCGGACCGGCACGGTTGGGGCCGGGACGCCCCTGGAGCCAGGCGATGACCTTGCGTTCGAGCAGCACCAGCCAGCCGGTGATGCCCAGCAGGACGCTCATCAGCACCACCGCCTTGATCACGGCGATGCCCAGGTCCATCCAAAAGGGCTGCGCAGATGCGAGGGCCAGGGTGTCGGTCACGCTTGAACCTCCTCGGGGACGACGGCGGTGTTGGTCAGGATCACCGGGAGGCCGATGGTACCGGGGGCCAGCCCGGGATTGAGTTTCGCGGGGGCGGAAACGCCGAAGTCCCTGGTGAAGTCGGCCACCTTGCCGTCCTCGATCCCGCGCGAGCCGGCATCGGCCGGGTTGAGTTCCACGACGGGGGCGGGCGCCAACTCGGCCACGGATGCGGAGAGGGCGCTCAATTCCTCCGATCCGAAGGTCGACACGATGTCCCAGGGCACCAATCCGCCCTTTGCGGCGGACGCAAGGTTGCGCTTGGGGCTTTTGGAAACCGGCAGTCTCGAGGCCAGGCGGACGCGGATTCCGGCCTCGCCGGTCTTCAGCGCGTCCAGGGCCTTGCTGCTCCCGGCGGTGACGTCGTAGATGTCGTGGTACTCGGTGCCCTTGATCCGGTCCTCGGCCCCCGTCTGCTGCAGCAGGGTGAGGAGCACCTCGCCCGCGGAAAGGTTGGCCGCCGAGGGAACGGGAAGGCTGTCAAACTTCTGGGCCCGCCCCTCGTAGTTCAGCAGGGTTCCGAAGGACTGGTAGTGCGACGCGCAGGGAAGCACGGCGTGGGCGGCCTGCGTGGTGGAATGCGAGAACGAATCCACGGCCACGAGCAGTTCCAGTTTCGAGGCCGCGCTTTCGAACGCGGAGACCGAATCAAAATCGAGCGCGGCGTTGCGCTCCAGGACGACCAGCGCCCTGATCCTGCCGGAGTGGACGTCGGCCCAGAGCATCTCCGGATTTTCGTCGCCGTGGACGAGGCCGGTTCCGACGGAGTTGACGGCCGGAAAAGCGTAAGCCAGCAAGCACTTGCGGTCCATGCGCGAGGCGCGCTTTGCCAGCCAGAAGGCGGCGTCCACGACGCCCGAATCGGCATGGGCTGCGCTCGCAACCACCAGCGGATGCCTGGCCGCGTTGAAGGCCGTCACCAGCTCATCCACCATGGCCTGCTTCTCGGCGGTCAGTTCGCTCTTGTTGAGCAGCGAACCGCTGAGAACCTGGTCGAGCACCACCGGTTCCTCGCCGGGACGCACGCGCAAGGCGTGTTTGGCGAAGCGGTCGAGCCGGCCCTCGCGGGGCGACAGGATGTACAGCGCGGCCCCGGCCCGGATTGCCTGGCGCAGGGAGAGGTCGAACATGGGGGCTTCACCGGTCATGTCGCCCCCGGCGATCACGATCAGGTCGGCCTTCTCCATTTCGGGGAGCGACGCGATGGGCACCTCGCCGCTGGTCGTCACGGCTGCCGCGCGGCGAATGGCGTCGCGCTCGGACGAACTGCGGAAGAAGGCGGCCGGTCCGCCAAAAGCCCTGGCGAGAAGCGCGAGGGCGCCGTTCGCCTCCAGTGTTGCGCGGGGGGATCCGATGAAGGCGACCGATCCGGGACCGTGGGCCTCGTGAATTTCCCTGAGCCGCGCGGCCACCCGGGTGATGCCCGCGGCGAGATCCATCTCCTCGCCGGCAACACGGGCAAACCTGATGCGCGCCCCGGAGTTGACGAACTCGCCGCCGAACCTGCCGCGGTCGCACATGAAGAAACGGTTCACCTCGTCGTTGCGCTCGGGCTTGATGCGGCGGAGCAGGCCGTGGCGGAAGCCGGGCAGCACATTGCAGCCGACCGAGCAGTTGGCGCACACCGACCGCGCGGTCTGCAGGTCCCACGGGCGCGAGTAGACCTCCCGGAAGGCCTTGTTGGTGAAAACGCCCGTCGGGCAGACATCCACCAGGTTTCCGGCAAACTCGCTCTCCAGCACGCCCTCGTTCACGCGGCCGAAATAGACGCGGCTCCGCGAGCCGAAGACGCCGAAATCCGTTCCCTGCGCGTAGTCGTTGTAATAGCGCACGCAGCGGTAGCAGGTGATGCACCGGTTCATCTCGTGGTGGATGAAGGGGCCGAGGTACTGGTTCTCCCATGTGCGCTTGGGGAAGCGCGTGCGACGGTGGATGTGCTCGGTGGTGACGGTCATGTCCTGCAGCATGCACTCGCCCCCCTCGTCGCACACCGGGCAGTCGTGGGGGTGGTTGAGCATCAGTTCCTCGAGCACGCCCTTGCGGAACTTCTCGGCGTACTCGGCGTTCACGGTGATGACCATGCCGTCGGTGGCCCGGAGCATGCAGGTCATCTCCAGGCGGGCGGGCTTGTCGGCGGCGGGGGCCACCATGGCCGCGCACAGGCGGCAGGCGCCCGCGGGGCCCAGGGCCTCGTGGTAGCAGAAGTGGGGGACCATCACGCCGCGGTCCAGGCACAGTTGCAGCACGTTCTGGCCCGCCTCGGCCTCGTGAACGGTTCCGTCTATGGTTACCTTGATCTTGTCAGCCATGCGTCAGCCTCAGGCCACCCTTCCAGCCCGGATAAACTCCTCAAACTCGCCCCGGAACTTGGTGATGGCGCTCTGGAACGGTCCCTGCGCGCCGGGTGCGAACGCGCAGAAGGTGTGGCCGATGTGCCGGCCGAGTTCGTCCAGGACATCCAGGTCGCCGTTGCGGCCGTCGCCGTCGCCGATGGCGCTGACGATCTCCCAGATCCAGGGAATTCCCTCGCGGCAGGGCGTGCAGAACCCGCACGACTCCCGCATGTAGAACTTCATGATGTTGGCGGTCACCTCAACCATGTTGTCGCCCTGGTCGAAGGCGATGATGCCGGCCGTGCCGAGACGGGAACCGGCTTTGGCCACCGCGTCGAAATCCATCGGCGTGTCGAACTGGTCGGGGGTCATCATCGGCGTGGAAAGGCCGCCGGGGATGACGGCCTTGAAGTCCTTGCCGCGGGACGGCCCGCCGGCGTGCTCGAACAGAAGCTCCTTCATGGGCACGCCCAGGGGAAGTTCCCACAAGCCGGGATTCTTCACCCGCCCGCTGGCTCCCATGATCTTGGTGCCGGCGCTGCCCTCGCTGCCGATCTTTTTGAACCATTCGGGGCCGTTGGCCAGGATATGCGGCAGGCACGAGAAGGTCTCGACGTTGTTGACGATGGTGGGCTGGCCCAGAAAGCCGCGGATCTGCGGGAAGGGCGGCTTGCTGCGCGGATTGGCCCGCTTGCCTTCCAGCGAGTTGAGCAGGGCGGTTTCCTCGCCGCAGATGTAGCGGCCCGCGCTCAGGTGGGTCTCCAGCTTGAAGTCGAAGCCGGTTCCCAGGATGTTCTTTCCCAGGAAGCCGTTCTTCTCGGCCTCAGCGATGGCCTGGTCCACCCGGTCCGACCCCTTGCGGTACTCGTAGCGGATGAAGATGTAACCCTTGGTCATCTGCATCGCGTAGGCGGCGATCAACATTCCCTCGATCAGCTGGTGCGGGTCGCCGTAGATGAGGGCGCGGTCCTTGAAGGTGCCCGGCTCCATCTCGTCGCAGTTGCACACGAGGTATTTCTGGCTGGAGAAATCCATGGGAACGAAGCTCCACTTCATGCCCGTGGGGAATCCCGCGCCGCCGCGTCCGCGCAGGCCGCTGTCCTTCACGGCCTGCTGAACTTCCTGGGGTGTTTTCTTGAGAGCGGCCTTGGCGCCCTCATAACCCCCGTTCTTCACATATTGGTCGTAAGTGCAGGCGGGGCCGGGGGTTGCGAGGTCGATGTTCTTGGTCAGGACGCGGGTCGTCATGCCTTCACCTCGGTCTTGAACTCGGCGTCGAGCCGGTCGAGGACCTCGTCGAGCTTCTCGGGGGTCATCCGGTTGTACAGTTCGTCGCCGATCATGAGGCTGGGAGCCTGATCGCAGTTGCCGAGGCAGACCACGGGCAGGAGGGTGTAGGCGCCGTCGGCGGTGGTTTCGCCAACCTTGATCTTGAGGCGGTTCTGGAGGTGGCCGATCAGGCGGTCGCACCCGCACAGGTGGCACGAGATGGAGTCGCAGACGACGATAATGTTGCGCCCGACGGGTTCGCGGAAGAACCAGTTGTAAAAGGTCGCAACGCCCTCCACCTCGGGCTCGGGGATGCCCACGATCTCGGCCGCCTCGCGGATCGCCTCGTCGGGCAGCCAGCCGCCGTAATGCGCCTGCAGCTTCTGCATGACCGTGATCAGGCCCACGCGGCGCGATGCGTAATGCCCGCAGTATTCCGTCAGTTGCTGTTTGAGGTCGTTGGGGATCATATCACCTGTCAATATCCGCCAGGACGAAGTCCATGGCTCCGATTACCGCCAGAAGGTCGCTGAGAAGGTGCCCTTCGCAGAGCGCGGGCAGGGTTTGCATGTGGGCGAAGCTTGGTGCCCGGATGCGCATCCGGTAAGGCGAGGTGCGTCCGTCGCTGACCAGGTAGTAGCCCGAGTTGCCCTTCGGGGCCTCCACCATGGCGAAACTCTCGCCGGCGGGAAGGTCGAGTCCCCATCCAACCGCGAGGAAGTGGTTGATGAGAGTCTCGATATCCATCATGGTTTCAGCCTTCTTCGGGGGGAAGGCATAACGGTTGTCGCGCGAGATGTAGTCGCCCTCGGGCATCAGTTTCAGGCACTGGCGCAGGATCTTGGCGCTCTCATACATCTCGGCGTGGCGCACCGCGCCGCGCGACCAGCAGTCGCCGCCCGTGTCGCTGGGAATGTCGAATTCGAACTGCTCGTAGCCGCTGTAGGGTGCCACCTTGCGCAGGTCGAACCGGGTGCCGCTGGCGCGCAGGTTCGGGCCGGTCACGCCCCACTCCCAGCACTCCTCGAGCGACATGACGCCCACGCCCTTGGTGCGCGACTTGAAGATCGGGTTCTGGAGCAGGAGCTGGTCGTACTCCAGCAGGTGCTTGTCGAAATCCTGCAGGAAGACGCGGAGGGGTTCCTGCCAACCGGGGGGCAGGTCCATGCTCATCCCGCCGATGCGCAGGTAGTTGGGGTGCATGCGCCCGCCGGTGATCATCTCCACGATCTTGAACAGGTTCTCGCGCTCGCGGAAGGTGTAGAAGACGGGTGTCATGGCGCCCACGTCGTGGCCGAGGGTGCCGAACCACACCAGGTGGTTGCAGATGCGGTAGATCTCGTTGAGCATGACGCGCATCATCTGGGCGCGCTCGGGAACCTCGACGCCGGCCAGCTGCTCGCAGGCAAGGACATAGGGCATCTCGTTGTTGGTGCCGCCGAGGTAGTCCACGCGGTCGCAGTAGGGGATGTAGGTGTGGAAGGTCTGGCGCTCGGCCATCTTTTCGGCGCCCCGGTGGTGGTAGCCGATCACGGGGTATACCGTCTCCATGTACTCGCCGTTGAGCGACAGGACGACGCGCAGGACGCCGTGGGTGCCGGGGTGGTTGGGGCCGAGGTTGAGGATCATCAGGTCCTCGCCGTTGTCGCCCTTGCGCCGGATCATCGAGTCGCCGGTGGGGGAGAATTGTTCGTAGCCCTCGAAGTCCTTGAGCATCTCCTCGTTGATGACGAGGGGTGGCATCTCGGTGGCGCGGTTGGGATGCTCCTTGCGCAGGGGATGGCCGGTCCACCAGTCGGGCATCAGGATGCGGCGCATGTTCGGGTGGCCGTCGAAGGTGATGCCAAACATGTCGAACACTTCGCGCTCGAACCAGTTTGCCGCCTTGTAGGCGGGCACGGCGCTGGGCAGGCGGGGGGAATCGCCGTCGAGCGGCACCTTCACCAGCACCTTGCGGTTCTTTTCGGGGTTCCACAGCAGGTACTGGACGGTGAACCGGCTGGTTTCGTCGTCCGCCCGCTTCCGGCGGTCGCTCTCGTCGATGGCGGTGACGTCGAACAGGACGGGCAGCGGGCACCCGGGGTCGGCCTTCAGCTTGCGCAGGGTCTCCACGATGCGGTCGGGCGCCACGGTGCGCACCTCGTCCACGCCGAGGATGCCGCGGTTTCCGCCCTTCAGGACGTCATTCGTCCCCGATTCCCACAGGGGCTTTTCCACCGTGCGAGAGAATTTCATGACTTGGCCTTCACCCACTCTTCCTGAGTCTTGCCGCGGTACGCGAGTTTGTCGTCAATCTTGATGCCCAGCGGGCGCTGGCGCGTGTTCTGGATGGTCTCCTGGAGGATGAGCAGGCCCTCCAGGAAGGCCTCGGGGCGGGGCGGGCAGCCGGGGATGTAAACGTCGACCGGAAGGATCGTGTCGATGCCCTGCACCACGCTGTAAATGTCGTACATGCCGCCCGAGTTGGCGCACGAACCCATGGAGATGACCCACTTGGGCTCCATCAGCTGCTCGTAGAGGCGCACGATGGACGGCACCATCTTCTTGAAGACGGTGCCGGCGATGACCATGAGGTCGGCCTCGCGGGGCGTGCCGCGCAGCACCTCCGCGCCGAAACGCGACACGTCGTACTTCGACGTGAAGGCCGTCATCATTTCCACATAGCAGCAGCTCAACCCGAAGTTGAACGGCCAGACCGAGTACTTCCGGCCCCAGTTCACCAGGTCGTTGAGCTTTGCTAGGACGTATGTTTGTCGGATGCTTTGCTCGAAAGATGGCGCCACATCAGCCCTCCACGGAGCCAGAGATAAACCAAGCCTGCGAATACGAAAAAGATGAACACGAGGGCCTTGAAGAAACCCTCCCACCCGAGCCGGTACATGGCGACGCCGTAGGTGTAGAGGAAGAGCACCTCGACGTCAAAAAGGATGAAGGCGATGGCCACCAGGTAATAGGGGACCGCGGTGCGGACATGGGCCTCGCCGGTCGGCACAATGCCCGACTCGTAGGGGAGGTTCTTGGTGCGGTTGCGCGAGGGCCATCCCAGCAGATAGCTGAGGCCGATCACCACGAAGGCGTTCGCAATCACGAACACCGTATAAACGAGGAAACTCGTCATCACGGTCGTTGCCTGCACCTCGAAACGGAATCTGGCGGCCGGCTCGGCTGCCTTTGCCCGCATTTCCAGAAAGGAATGCCCGCGGGCGTGGCGACTTGTGCAAATGGTTTCCGGCCTGCCGCCGTTCCCCCGAAGGTTCCGGCAGCACTCCCTTGCCACGAGCGAAGTCGCGCAATTCTGGCAGTCCACTAGCCCCCGGCAAGCGAAAAATTTCACAAGGTGGGGGAGAAATGCGGATGGGGGGGCGCGATGGGGGCTTGGCGGGGATGGCCGGACACATCCGCCTTCGCCAAGGCTTCGGCGGACAGGTTAAGATAGCGTTGCGGAAGACCGGTTGGCTACTTCCGCGTCAACAGTTTCCACCCCCATGGGGGAAGGGTGACGGAGCCGTCCGGGACGAGTGGGGTCTTCACCCTGATTTGGGCGGGGGATGGGGAGAGGTTCAGGACCAGGACGACCCGGTCCTGACCGGACTGGCGTTCGTAGGCCAGGGATTTGTCGGCGGGGGTGGATTCGAGGATCTTCAGGGTGCCGGTTTGCAGGGCCTGGTGGCGGGACCGGAGGGCGAGCAGGTCGGTCCAGAAGGGACGCATGCCGTGGGGATCGCGGGTGAAGTCCACGGGGGTGCGGACCATGAAGGTGGCGTCGCGGTCGGCGTTGGCCCCGACCTCGGTGCCGGTGTAGAGCAGGGGCACACCGGGGAGGGTGGCGGTGAGGACGGCGGCGAGCTTGGCCTGGTCGGGCCCGCCGAAGACGTTCAGGGCGCGGCCGAGGTCGTGGTTCTCCACGAAGAGCATCTGGGTGGCGCCGCGGGGGAAGCCGAACTCGGAGGTGAGGAGGGCGGTGCGGAGCAGCTCGGCGGACTGGCCCTCGCGGATGACCCCGGCGGCGACGGCGCGCACGTCCTGGTTATAGGTCATGTCGAAGCCGTTGAGGTGCTGGACGGGGTTGCTGCTCTCGGCGAGCATGAAGATGCCGCCGGGTTTGATGCGGTCCAGGCGCGGGCGGAGCTGGCGCCAGAAACCGTCGGGCATGAGGTCGGCCACATCGCAGCGGTAGCCGTCGATGTCGTAATCGCGCACCCAGGTCTCGAGCATCCGGGAGTTGTATTCCCACACGGCCCTGTTCGCCCAGTCCAGGTCCACGATGTCGCTCCAGTCGGCATTGCGGGGGATGGGTTTGCCGGCGGCGTTGCGGATGAACCAGTCGGGGTGCTCGCGGGTCAGGACGCTGTCGGGGGAGGTGTGGTTCATCACGCAGTCAATGATCACCTTCATGCCTTCGGCATGGGCCGCCTTGACCAGCACACGGAAGTCCTCTTTCGTGCCGAGGGCGGGGTCGATACTGTAGTAGTCCCTGATGGCGTAGGGGCTGCCGTCTTTCCCTTTGCGGGCGACGGTGCCGATCTCGTGGATGGGGAGAAGCCAAAGGATGTTGACGCCGAGCGCCTTGAGTTCCGGCAGGCGGGCCTGCAGGGCGCGGAATGTGCCCTCGGGCGAGAAATTGCGGACGTAGACCGAGTACATGACCAGGTGTCCGTTTTGCGTCAGGTTGGAATGCGGGGTTCGGTCGTAAAACTCAGTCTTGTACAGGTCGACGGGGTTGGAAACCTCGGTGATCTCCACGGGGCGCAGGATGCCGCCCGGTCCGCCGAGGTTGCGGACGCGGACGGCGATGGTCAGCGTGCCCCCGGGGGGCGGGACGAAACCCGCCAGCGAGGTGAAAAACGGCGTGTTCCACTGGGTGTGGCGGACGGCCAGTTTGCCGTTCAGGTAAACCTGGGCCTCGTCGTCCACCTGCCGGAAGAGAAGCTTGGCCCGATCCTCGGCGGCGATGCGGGCGAGACGGGATGTGACGGGGATGGTGCGCCGGTACCACGCGGTGCCCACGTAACCCGGGGGCAGGTTGCCGGGAACGGTGGTGGTGGACCAGTCGGCGTCGGGCAGGATGGGGGATTGCCAGTTGTCGCGGAGGCCCGTGTCCGCGGGGTCGAGACGCACCTTCCATTCGCCGGACAGGCTTTGTGCCGGGGCCGCCTGCGCGAGTGAGGGATCGGAAAGGGCGCAGGTGGCGGAAAAGGCCAGGAGGACCAGGGAGACACGGTTCGGGAAGGGAGCCATGGGCGGGCATTCCTTTTGGTGGCGGTTGGTGCCGGATTGAGCAGCAACAATAAGACCGATCCAATTCGTCTGGCAGAAAAGACCGATGTTCAAGCGATTGTTGAGGTGCGGCGGGCAAATGCCTGATTTCAGATTGGTGGACGGGCTGGCAGGCGGCGCGACCCGTCGAGGGGGCGATGCACTCAATGGCCAGAAGCAGGCGCAAGCGTCGGGTCAGTTTCAGCCCTGGGATTCCGTGAGGTGCTCCCAGTCGGGGATCGTGTTCACATTCCTCAGGCACGCCTGAAGGTGGACGGGAAGGGGTGCCACTGCAAAGCCGCTTTCGGAGATCATCCCATGGAGCGAGAGTTTTCCCCTGACCACCCGTTCCCGGGCAACGGCCAGCGCCTCCGGGTGATAAACAGAGAAGAGGGGTTCCAAGTGGGGGCCGTTTTGGACCGCGATTCCGTGCCGGTAGCCGGGGATTTCGGCAACCTGTCCCACCAACCAGGTGACTGCCTCCCGTGTGATAAGGGGTGTGTCGCAAGCCAACGCCAATACGCTGGAATGGGCGGAGACCAGTGCCGAAATCAGGCCCCCGAGCGGGCCGAGGCCAGGTTCTTCGTCGGGGATGAACGCCACCTGCGGGCGCGGCCATCCGTCCGGTGCGTCGCGGCCCACCACCATTGTGGGCAGACCCGACCCGAGCGAGGCCTCGACGGCGATCTGGAGCAATGTCTTCCCGTGGAACCGGAGGAGGGCTTTGTCCCCGCCCATCCGGAGGCTCCGGCCGCCCGCCAATATGGCGGCGGTCAGGGGGTGAGGGGAGGAATCGACCATGTCCCTGTTACTCCCGATGATCCCGACCTCCGCGGCCGCGTCAGGCGCGGGCCTGCTGCTCGATCTCGCGGACGAGCTGCGGGGCCTCGCGGCGCATCATGCGGCGCACCGTGATGTGCATCCAGCCGAGGCTGAGGATTGCCAGGGCGAACAGGAACATCCAACAGCTGGTCCAAAGACCGGTGGCCTTGAGAAGGTTGCCGAAGATGATGGGGGAGAAGTAGCCGCCCAGGCCGCCGAGCACCCCGACCAGCCCGCCCACCGTGCCCACATCCTGCGGGAAGTACGCGGGGATGTGCTTGTACACGGCGGCCATGCCGATGCCCATCGCCAGGCCCAGGACGAGGACGATCAGGAAGAAGATGCGGAGGTTCGCCTGGAAGGCAATACGGGTCGTGCCGGAGGCGAGCAATTCCTGCTGCCCGACCTTGTCACCCACCACATAGGAGCGCACCGACTGCGTCCCGTCCGCTGCGGTGACGGTCTTCTGTCCCCAGGTCTGCCAGCTCTGCGCGTGGGGCAGGACCACCACCCGGCTGTCCGGCGGGAGCGCCGACACGGGCGGCTGGGGGGTGATGGTGTAGATGGCCGTCTTGCCGGTTTTGGGGTTCAGTATGGACATGGTTTTGTCCGTGATCTGGGTCACGGTGCCGGGCGCCTTGGCCAGCACACCCTCGCCGGGCGTCAGGACCTCCATTCGCGGGAAGGAGAGCAGCAGGCACATCAGCATCATCACCGAGAAGACCCCGTAGAGCACCGAGCGCGCCCCGTACTTGTCCGACAGCCACCCGCCCACGGCGCGGAAAAGGCCGCAGGGCAGGGAGAAGCCCATCGCGAACAGCCCGGCCGTCACAAAGGGAACGCTGTACGCCTTCACATAGTAGAAGACGAGCCACTGGGAGAGGGCGACGAAACTTCCGAAAATCGCGAAGTAGTAGAAGCCGAAGCGCCACACGCGCATGCTCCTGAGGGGGGCGAGACGCTCGCCCAGGCTTTTCTGCACCGCGGGTTTGCGGGGAAACGTGAACGCCAGGTAGACAAACGCCATGATCACCAGCGCACCCGCGTAGATCACGGGCAGCCTGCGCCAGTTGTCCAGCGCCGTGAAATCGTTCGTCAGCCACCTCAACAGGCGCGGCGCAAAGAACAGGGTCAGCGCCGTGCCTGCATTGCCCACACCGAAGATACCAAGGGCCGTGCCCTGTTTCTCCTTCGGGAACCACACCGACGTGTAGGTCACCCCGACGGCGAACGAGGCCCCGCTCAGGCCGAACCCCAGCCCGGCAAGGAGAAATCCGCCGTAGGAATCCGCCATGGAATTGAGCCAAAGGGCCGCCGCGGACAGCAGCATCAGGACGAAGTAAACGGGGCGCCCGCCGAAGCGGTCCGCGAGCATGCCAACCGGCAGCCGCAGCAGGGATCCTGTCAGGATGGGCGTGGCGATGAGGATTGCGGTCCGGGAGGGATCCCAGTCAAACACCCCGTTGGTCACCAGGAAGGTGACCAGGACGCCGTTCAGCACCCAGGCGGCGAAACAGACCGCAAAGGCCAGGGTGTTCATCGTGAGGACCAGCGTCGCCCTCGACTTTTCCGCAATCATTGTTTCTCCATGTCCTCGAGGATGCGGCGCGAGGCGGCTTCGCCGGTGATCACGAGCCCGACGGCGAGAAGGAAGCAGACCACCGAGGCGAGCAGGGCCGGCAGGGGCACGGCCTGGTTTCCCGCATGATAGGCCTCCATGGTCGAGGTGAGGAGCCAGTACTGGAACATGCACAGCATCGCGACGATCCAGAGCCGGGCCGTCGCGGAGGCCGCGCTCCCCGCACGGCGGTCAAACTGCGGTCTGCCGATGGTCATGGGGTCGTTATCTCCTCACGAGGTTTCGCGGTCGGCCAGGCCCGTGGCCATGACCTTTCCGTCGCGGATTTCCAGGACCACGCGGCGCAGCGGACGCAGTTCCCGGGGAGGACCCGCGACTCCCTTGCCGGTGGCAATGTCGAACCGCCCGTTGTGGCAGTGGCACGCGATGCGCTCGGGCGCACCGTCGCCGCCCGGGGAGTAGGCCACGGGGCAGGCGAGGTGGGGGCACTTCTGGAGGAAGGCGATGTACTCGCCGCTGAGGCGCCGGATGAGCATCGCCGGCGTCTGCTCGTCGGGGTAGTTGAACAGGCGCCACTGCCCCGGCCGGAGCGAGTCGGCTCCGCAGACCTCGAGGGTTCGGTGGACCGCCGGGCGCTCGGCGGCGCTCTTGGCCAGCACGAAGGCATTTCCCGCCGCCAGGCCGCCGCTGACGAGCAGCAGGAATCGCAACAGGTCCCTCCGCGTCACGGAGTCGTCGGCCTCCAGTTCCACCGGAAAATCCGTCAGCCATTTGCGGTCGGGTTTATCGTTTTTCGTCACAGGAAGAACCTCTCCGTTTCCTCCGCCGCTTCCGGTGTGGGAATCTGCGGTGGTTCGGCCGACGGCGACCCCGGGGGGAGGATCGTTGCGGCGGCCTCCAGCCGTTTGCGCAGTTCCATGGCAAGTTCCGCCGGTCCCGGCGCGGTTTCCATCAGGGTGGGCCAGTCCACCACCATTTCCTCCACGTCCGGCGGCACCATCACATGGACCCTGGTTTCCACCACCTGGTTGCCGAAGCGCCACCGGTTGATCGGGTGGCTGAGCGGACGCGAGGCGCGCATCTCCTCCAGGGTGCCGTAGTGGAGCGCCCCCGTGGGGCAGACCGTTGCGCACATGGGTTTCTTCCCCGAGCTGGTCCGGTCGAAGCACATGTCGCACTTCTGCATCTGCTGGATGTCCTCCCGGATGATGGGGATGCCGAAGGGGCAGCTCAGCTCGCAGTTGCGGCAGGCGATGCAGCGGGGCTTGAGGCTGCTGTGCACGATGTCGTTCTCGTCCTTCTTGATCGCGTCGGCGGGGCAGGACATGGCGCAGGTCGGCGTCTTGCAGTGCATGCAGACCATGGGCACCGTCTGCGGGGTGAGGCCCGGGGCCACCTCGTCCACATGGATCATCGGCGTGCCGCGGTGCGTGTGGCATTCCGCACAGCCGGCCGCGCACGCCTGGCAGCCTATGCAGCGCTGGAAGTCGATGAAGAACTCCCGGATCGGCCCGCTCATCCCTCGCCGCCCTCCAGGGTGAGAGTGGCGTAGTCCGCACGGAGTTGAAGGGCCTCGTCGCGCGTCGCGCCGCGCACGCGGCACGCGCATACTTTGAACTCGGGCATCCTGCTGACGGGGTCGAGCGCCCGGACGGTCAGCTGGTTGACCGAAAGCCGCTCGGCCCAGTGGTAGGGGACGAAAACCGTGTCGGGGCGGATCGCCCCGGTGATCTCGAGGGGCACGGTCAGCCTGCCCCGGCGCGTCTCGATGGTCACGATCTGGCGCCCCGCGAAGCCCAGCTTCGCGGCGAGGTCGGGGTGCATCTCGCAGCTGGGTCCCGGACACTTGTCCACCAGGAACTTGATGCGCCGCGTCTGGGTGCCGCTGAGGTAATGGAAGACGCTGCGCCCCGTCGTCAGGTAGAGGGGGTACTCGGCATCGGGCACCTCGGCGCTGGGGCGGTGGGGCGTGGGGATGAGATGGAACTTGCGGTCGGGATGATAGCTCCGTCCGTCCTCAAACAGCCTGGGCGTGCCCGGGTGACCCTCCTCCGGACAGGGCCAGAACACCCCCATCTCCTTCTCGATGCGTTCGTAGGTGATGCCGGCGTAGTCGGCGGTTCCTCCCGCGCTTGCGCGGCGCAGTTCGTTGAAAATGTCCTCGCTCGTCTCGCAGGGGAAGAAGTCCGACTTTCCGAGCCGGCGGGCGATCTCGAGCAGGATCCAGGTGTCGCGCCTGGCGTTGCCCGGGGGATCCACGGCGGCCCGGATCCGCACGACGCGCGCCTCGGCGGTGGTCGACGTTCCCTCCTCCTCCTCGTGGAGCGAGCCCGGCAGGACCACGTCCGCGTAGCGCGCCGTCTCGCTCAGGAAGAAATCGATCACCACCAGCAGGTCGAGGCGCTCCAGGGCCTCCCGCAGGTAGTTGGTGTCTGGATGGCTGACCAGCGGGTTGCAGCAGATGTTCAGCAGCCCGCGGATTTCGCCCTCGTGAATCGCCTCGAACATTTCCACGGCTGTCTTGCCCTTGTGGGGTAACTGGTCGTCCGTGATCCCCCACACGCTGCAGATGTGGGCGCGGTGCTCGGGGTTCTCGATGTCGCGATTGCCGGGCAACTGGTCGCACTTGTGGCCGTGTTCGCGCCCGCCCTGGCCGTTTCCCTGGCCGGTGATGGTCCCGTAGCCGCAGCCCTTGCGACCGATGCGGCCGGTCGCGAGGACGAGGTTCGCGAGGCTCACCACGTTATCGACGCCCTTTGTGTGCTGCTCGATGCCGCGCGCATGAAGCAGGAAACTCGACTTCGCCCTGCCCCAGGCCGATGCGACCTCGCGGATGAGCGCGGGCGGCACGCCGCAAATCTCACCGGCCCATTCCGGGGTGCAGGACTGGACGGAAGCGGACAGTTCGTCCCAGCCGGTGCATCTCTCCGTGACGAAGGGCACGTCCACCCAGCCGTTGCGGATCAGTTCGTGGAGGATGGCCTGGTTCAGGGCCGTGTCGGTGCCCGGGCGGACAGGGACATGGTACTCCGCGGTCCGGGCAATGGGCGTCACGCGGGGGTCCACCACAATCAGCTTGGCTCCCCGGTCACGGGCCTGCCAGATGTAGTGCATCAGCGTCGGGAAACACTCGCTGACATTGGAACCGGCGACGAGAACCACTTCGGCTTCCGAGATGTCGGCCCAGGAATTGGCCACCCGGTCGATGCCAAAGACCTTCTTGTTTCCGCCGCCGGCCGACACCATACAGAAGCGCCCGTTGTAATCCAGGTTCGCCGTGCCGAGGGCCAGCCGGGCGAATTTGCCGACAAGGTAGCTCTTCTCGTTGCTGAGGGAAACGCCGCTCATCATCCCCATGGCGTCCGGGCCGTGCCGGTCCTGGATTGCGCGGATCTTCGATGCGATGAAGTCGAGGGCCTCGTCCCAAGTGGCCTTCCGGAAGCCGTGTTCGGTCCGGATCAGGGGGTCGGTCAGGCGGTCCGGGTGGTGGGTCTGCATATAGCGCTTGACGCCCTTTGGGCACAGGCGGCCCTCGTTGAACCGGAACTCCTCCCACGGCTCGAATCCGATCACCTTGTTGTCGGCCACCAGCAGTTCGATGCCGCACTGCATCCCGCAGAAACAGCAGTGGGTCTGGACCACCTTCTCGACATCCGGACGCTGGGCCCACCCGAACACGGGCGAGTCCGACACGTGGGGGCCAAACCGGCCGATGTACTCTTCCTGCGAAAGCGTGGGCTTTGCCATTGTCGGTGCTCCGTCAGCTGAACCGGTTGTTTCTTGCGGCCGAATGCGCGCGCCCGATGAGCATGCGCCGGCCGCGCGGCGAAATCTCGTTCCACGCCCGGCTCTTGCCGTCCGTGGCCTTGTAGTCAAAATCGAGTTCCTGGAGGACCTCGTTGAGGTCGTCCGTCTGCATCTTCGGTGCGAACGCTTCGCCGGTGACCGGGCATTTTGCCTGCTCGAGCGTCTCGTTCGCGTGGCGGTACATGGCAACGCCCAGGCTAGCCGGGCGCTGGAAGATGTGGAACAGCTTGCCAAAGGGCAGGTAGAGGAGCGTCCCGATCACCGTGGCGGCGTGAAACTGCGCGAGGACGCTGTAATAGTAGCCGTCCATCCACTCATAGCTGACCCAAAGCAGAAGCCCGCTCACGCTGATCGCGAAAAGGAGGATGAGGGGCAGGAAGTCGCGTCCGAAGCGCTGCACCGCCAGCGCCCCCCCTTCCGCCATCCGCCGGTACATGGCGATCATCACGCCCGGTGTGACCATGAACGCGCTCACCACGAGCGCGTGGAACACGAACCAGCTCAGGACCCCCTTGAGCGGAAGTTCCTGCACCTGGAAACCGAAGAAGATCACCCGGTAGGTGGAGTTCGGACCGATGGCACCCTGCTCGAAGTGGATCCAGCCAAACACGAGCGGGAACGTCACTGCCGCAGCAAGGACGCAACCCCAGCAGATCAGCATATGGGCGATCCACCTGCCGATGCCCCTCCGCCACACGAAGTCCTGGGCCAGGATCTTCGACCAGACTGCCCCGGGGAGCATCCGCGGCGTGCGCAGGGTGCGCCACATCGAGGGAGAGGTGAAAATCTGGACGCTGCGCCTCCAGTACTTGCGGGTGGGCGGTTTGGTCAGCCAAACGGAATAGCGGTAGACGATGCCGAAAGTGGCGAAGAGGCAGGCGAACGTGTATCCGACGAGCGCGGAGTCGAAATCCAGAAGGCGGCGGCTTCCGATCACGATGAGCGCGCCCAGGCCGGCCACGGCGATCAGCCCCGTGCGGACCGCACCCCAGTGCAGGTCGCGCAGGAAGTCCCGCGTCAGCGACACCGTCTTGCGCACCATCTGCCGGCTTTCCTCGATGATCTCCGGGGCCATGTCAGTCCTCCGCACGCTCGGCGGGAATGGGGCGCGTTTCGCGGCTGCGCCCGGGAATCTCCTCGTAAATCCACGCCTCCGGTTTCTCGCAAGTGGAACCGGGGCGGTCTTTTTCGACAAAGGCCAGGGAACGACGGGGGGTGCCCGACCCGTCGCTCCATTCGTTTCGGATGTAAACGCCCTCTTGGTCCGGCAGGCAGAGTACCGCGAAATCCGGGGCCGAGAGTTCCAGTTCCATCCCGAAGGGGTGGAGGCGCAGTCGGCTCAGGGTTGCCGCCGGGTTCGCGCAAACCGCATACAGGAACTGCCGCGCGGTGCCGGGTTCGGAGGGAACTTCGGTGCGGGACTCCAGCCTCCCGACGGCCTGAAGAGTCTCCAGTTCCTTGAGCGTGATGCGGAACCGCACGGAGTTGTCCTGGATTCGGATCTTCATCGGCCCTTCGCCTTGGCGGTTCGGGTTCCGGGATTCGCCGCCGTCGCGCAGCGCGTCATTTCCGTTTTCCGCAGGAGAAAAGCGAGATGGCATTCGCCGTTTCCGGACAGCTTGCCGGTCGGTCCCGGGCGCCGTGCGAGGTCCTCCAGGGACCACCGGGCCAGCGCGTCACGGGTCGCCATTCGAACCTCCCACATCGCCCGGTGGAAGGCGCAAACCGGTCCATCCTCATCGCCGATGGATTGGCAGTAGTTGGAGATGAGGAGTCCCTGGCACGCCTCGACAATTTCGAGCAGCGTGATGGCTCCGGGTTTCCGGGCCAGTTCGACACCGCCCTGCGGTCCGCGCCGCGATTTCAGGATTCCGCGACCGGCCAGTCTGCCAAGGGTCTTGGCGAGATAGGATGGGGCACAGCCAACCCGGTCCGCAAGCGCCTGCGTCGTGACGGGCTTGCCCTCGTGGTGGAGCACCATGGTGATCAGCGCCTTGACGGCGATTTCGGAAGTGCGGGTCAGCATATTGAGTTATTTAAGATCATAATTATCCGAAATTGGGACAAGTCAACCGCAAAGGTCCGGTGGGAAACCGGTCCGCGGTGAATGGGGGAATGGCCGCCGCGGTCAGCGGAGGGCGGTTTCGCAGGCTTCGATAACCCGCAGGAAGTTCTCGCCGGCGAATTTGCGGATGTCTGGTTCGCTGTACCCGCGGCGCCGCATTCCGTCCAGCAGGTCGGGAAGGCGGGATGCGTTTTCGAGCCCCCTGGCCGGCTGGATGTCGCCGTCCCAGTCGCTGCCGATTCCCACATGGTCGATGCCGGCGACCTTCACCATGTGGTCCACCTGGTCCAGGACGGTCTCGATGTCGGCCTGGTTGGCCTTTCCGAACCACCCGCCCCTGGGGCGCGGCTTGAGAAAATCCTGGAAAAAGTTGACCCCGATCACCCCGTTGTTTTCGGCAAGGCCGCGGAGGAGGTTGTCGCTGACGTTGCGCGGG
>JADHEF010000642.1_pt1 | contig 32446 bp, 33 predicted proteins | sample 8952391 | NCBI WGS metagenome assembly JADHEF01 (sample SAMN16124439, study PRJNA663245) | bioreactor sludge metagenome | isolation source: sludge (nitrite) | place: India:Bengaluru | collected 2019-02-28 | reverse complement strand
CTGATCTGGATCGCGTCTTCGAGAGGTTCTTCCGCAGCGACGCCGCCCGCACGCGCCAGGCGGACGGGGGCGCCGGCCTCGGCCTGGCCATATGCGCCTGGATCGTGCGCGAACACGGTGGGACCATTCGCGCCCTCAATCGGCCGGAAGGCGGTACTCGGATGATCCTGTCGGTACCGACATTCTCGAACCGGCCGCGCTGAGGAAAGCGCCGCTCCTCTAAGGCGGCTCTAATCTCGCTCGCGCATATTCCGTTCCGAGACACCGGGTCCATTGGGCTCCGGTCGCCTGAGATCGTCCGGCGGCTCGCAGCCTGCCCTGAGGTGTCAACCATCCCCGAACGCTCGGAAGCTCCGGGGACGAATGAGCGGAGGTACTGGCAGATGGCCCCCACGAACCGACACCGCGTTCCCCGCCTCGGTCGCGCTGCTGTCTTCGCCCTAGGCATGGCGCTCTCCGCCCCCGGCGCACTCGCGTTGCCGCAGTCGGTCGCGCCCCCGCCCGAGAGCGAGCAGCCCCCCAAGGTTGCCGTCACGGCCGAAGACCACCTCGCGAAGGCCGCTGAGTATCGGAAGAAGGCGGCGGCCTACCGCGAGGAGGCTGCCATGCACCGGAAGATGTACGCCGACTACAAGATGACCGTCGCCATCAATCCGAAGGCGCCCGAGAATCCGTGGCTGCGCAAGATGCGCGACCACTGCGACCGATACATCAAGGACGCCGAGGCCCTGGCCCTTGACGCGGAGAAGTTCGCCGAGTACCACGGCTTCCGCGCCGCAGAGCTCCAGGGGAAATGACCAGCGGACAAACGGCCGCATCCTGCGCCACGCAGGTAGCCCCTGACCCGGGCCAACGGCAGTTCGACGCTGTCCCGACAGCCACGGTCGCAGACCCTACCGTCCTCCCCATCAAAGGAGGACGCCATGCACACCCTCACCATCTCGATCCAGGGCGCCGCGAACGACTCGACGAGCGTCGAGCTGCCGGACGACCAGGCCCTTCCCGTCTACGTGAAGCTGAAGGAGGTCCTTGCCGGGACCCGGGCGGCCCGGCGGGCGACCCGGAAGGACTCCGGCAGCACCGCCTCTGACAGCCAGAACGGCGACGCCGGGAGGAACGGGATCGGCGACAGCTCGGCTGACCTCGACCGCTGAGGGACCGGTGATCTCGCTCCTCATCGCCGCGGCATGCGTCGTCTTCGTCTTGTCGCTGCCGATTTCGGCGACGAAGGCCGGGCAGACGCTCCGGAGGTGGGCCGGAGTGCTCTTCCTCCTGGCGCTGGCGCCGGCGCTCTTCATGGGGTTGATCGGCGCCATGGGCGGCGCGGCCGGCGCACCGCAGGCCGGGGCCGGCGCCGGTCGCGGCGTCGACGCGCTTGCAGCGATCCTCGGGTTCCTGATCCTCTCTCCCATCGCCTACGGAATCCTCCAGCTCCGCAGGCGCTTCAACCCGAAGAGCCGCGACCCGTGGGCGGACTATGTCGACCGGAAGGCGGCCGGGAAGAAGGTCGTGGACCCGAAGGCGGCCAAACCAGTCCTGCCAGGCGGGACGTTCGGCCCGTTCGGAGGCTCTCCGTGACCTTCCTCGACTTCGTCGGGTCGATCCTCCATCGGGAGCGGAAGCGCGCCTACGAAATGGCTGTCGCCGCCGAGCTGCCGAAGCTCGCGCCGCCGAAGCCCTCGTCGGAAGTGATGGAGGAGGTCCGCGGCAGGCTCGCCGGGCCTGGCGCACTCACCTTCGGAAGGCTGCCGTCCGGCCAGATCGTCCGCGTAAAGGGCGACACCTCGATGAAGAGCGCCCTCGTGATCGGGGCGCCCGGGTCGGGGAAGACCCGGTTCCTCCTCGGGCTCCTGATCGAGTTGATCTCCCGGGCCCTCCGCGACGAGGTGGAGATCGAGCTCGTCGACCCGAAAACGGAGACGTACAGCCTCACTTGCCAGATCCTCGCCGCCCTCTACCTCGGCGGCGACTTCGCCCTCAGGGAGGCGATACGGCGGCGCGTCCGGGTCATCGACTGGTCCCGCGATGCCGTCTCCCCCGTCACGCCCTTCGACAACACCGAGGGCATCGTCTCGAACGCCTACCTCGCCCACCTCCGAACCGACGCCACGGTCCAGGCCAGCCCGCAGACCTACACCGAGTCGCTGAAGCAGGCCCTGTTCATGCTCTCGTGGCTCCTCACGGAAAAGGGCTTCCCGCCGAACCTCCGGTTCGTCTCGAAGCTCTACTCCGACCCGGCGTTCCGGGCGAAGGTCATCGCCGACGTCGCCGAGCCCGACCTCCGCAACTACTTCGCCGAGCTCGAACGCCACATGGCGCGGCCCACGGCCGACGCTCTCCTCCGCCGGTTCCAGCACGACCTGTCGTTCCCCGAGGTCCGGCTCTCGATCGGCATCCCGCCCGCGTCACTCCGGAACATCCTCCCGGCCGGCTCCCCGCGCATCACGCTCGGGAACTACGGCTCCGGGATGGCCCTTCCCGCTTCCGTCGGGAAGGAACGCGCCGCCCACCGGGTGACCGACGTCCTCCTCCGCGCTCCGCGCCGGAACCCGAAGCGCCCAGGGCTCCTCTTCCTCGAGGAAGCGCCGACGCTCCTGGCCGGCGGGAGCGAGCTCGTCGAGCCCCTGACGACCGCGGCCCGGACGCTCCGCTCGGTCGGCTTCGGCGTCGTCTTCTGCGGACAGGACGTTGCGAACGCCCTGCCTGGACCGATGGTCAGGACCCTCCAGCTCAACACGTGGTGGTGGGCGATCTTCCGCTCCCACGAGGAAGCGGACTGGATCTATCCCCACCTCCTCGTCGACGAGGCCGGCGCCGCGCTCTCCGAGGGGGACCGGCAGAAGGAGTTTCGTCGCCTCATGGTCGGTCTCCCGTCCCGGAAGTACTTCCTCCACGTGAAGGGCGAGCCGGCCCTTCCGATGCGCGCCCCGACCGTGAACGACCCCTCGGACATGGCGAAGCGATCCGAAGCCGAGCTCCTCGAGGTCTTCCGCCGCGAGATTGCCTCCGTCTCGATGGTCCCGGCCGCAACCGCGGCCGACCTCATCGCCCGCTTCGAGGCCGAAGTCGTCGACCGCGCCACCATCCCGCCGGCTCCGCCGAAGAAGGCCGCCCCCAAGGGTGCGGCGCCCGTCCGCGGAATCGCGGACCTCCTTCGGATGATGGGTGGCTCACCAGGGACGGGAGCATAGACGTGGGCCCGTCGATCGGCACCGCGCTCCGGCTGTCGGCGCTGGCGACGCTTTACCTCCTCGCCGCGCCGGTCTACCTGGTCCGCGCGATCGGCGAGTGGCGCAGGATCGCCCGCGGCCTCGCCATCGTCCGGCGCGGGACGATCGCCTGTCCCCACTGCTCCTTCGTCAATCCGATCAACGTGCTCTCGACTTGCCACCGCTGCGGCGTCACGGAGTTCGGGAGCCGACTCTACTGCTCGAACTGCCGGCAGGTGACGCGCTGGTTCGACTGCGCGCGCTGCCACGCCACCGTGAAGGTCTTCTGATCGTGACGACCTCGTCATTCGCTCGTGCCAGGAAGGAAGCTGCCGCCCGCTACTCCACCTACACCTCACCCCTATGCCCCAGAACCACTTCGGAATCGTCGTCCCCGCCGTCCAACCGCCAACAGGCGTCCTCGATCTTCACGACGCCGATTGGGAGAACCTCCGCTCCATCGTGCGCGAACACCTCGACGGGCGAATCGAAATCACGACGCACACCGGTCTCCGCGTCCTCCTCTTCGGGAGCGTCGTCGAGATCCCGGTCTACCTCGTGCGCGTCTGGTCCGAGCACCCGATCGAGGATATCGCCACCGTCGTTCAGCCGGAGCTCGTCCGCATCGCGAACACCCACACCGAGAACGTCTGACGGTACCAACCGGACGGCCCCTTCCCCCTGGACGTCGCCACCGGCCCCGCCGGGACGGGACGCTGCACGAAAGACCTGCCGGGCCCCACGCGCGAGCTGCGACGTGGCCCCCGCAGCACCTCCGGAGTGCGGCCTCGTCCCGGCGGGGCACGGAGTGACCGTCGCCCCTTCAGAATTCGATCTTGGGCGGACGCCCGAGCCATGTGCGCTGCTGATCCCGGTACTACTTTCAAATCGTCACCCCAATGGACCAGACCCCTTCGATCGCACCGGTAATGTCGACGAAGCGTCGGCGCCGCCGATCCGTGTGGCTTCGGCTCACGCTCCGCGTTCTGCGCGTGCTCTCGGTCACGCTGTTCGTGTTTCTCAAGTTCGTGGAGCGAGCGGTCCGCGAGCCACTCACCTGGTTACTCGTCGGCGCCGCTTTCTTCGCGCGGAGTGCCTACGTGCACTGGCCGCACTGACTGCCAGACCGGATACCGACACCGACCCACTCTCCCGGACCGGCGCGCACCCCGGCTCACACGTCGTCTCGCTCAGGTTGCTCTCGACCCCGCCAGCCCTCTGGCCTGCAGGAATGCCCCCGACCGTTGCCGTTCGTCTCGAGCGAGAGACGTCCGTCCCGGACGGGATCGGCAGGACGGCAGTCCACGGCTGGCGGGGCACGAGGCATCTCACGTTCACCGAAACACCTCTCTCCCGGAAGGAAGCCCTCGGTCCGAAAACGCGACTCTCGCTGGCTGCCTGGTATCCCCTTCCCCACACCCCAATGCGCGACACGACCCGACTCGAGCTTCTTCTTCCGCTCGCGGACAACGACACCGTCCCGTTCTCCGACGCGGCCTTCACCGCCTTCGAAGACTTCCTCGTCCAGCTTGCCGGCGGCTTCACCCGCCGCGGCGACGTCGAGGGAGCCTGGAGGGCGCCCGACGGTCGCGTGATGCGAGACCGGTCACGGTCGTACGCTGTGACCGTCCCCGAGCACCTCACGGATCGCGTGGCGTCGTCTATCGATCACTACGTGCGTCGCCAGTTCAGGCAGCAGGCGACGTTCGTCGAGACTCTCCCGGCGCGAGCCGTCGCGTTCTAGGACCATGGTGCCTTCCGACCGGGCGGGCGCCGACCCGGGGCCGACCCCGCACGAACCGCCGGACCGAGGAGACAGCGCTCGAAGCGACCTCGTCATCCTCTCCGGAGCAACGGGAAGTTCGGGGCGGCCCCGGTCCGCGGCGATCGGGCCGCTCGACCCGCGACGTCCTCCCGAGACGCTCACCGATCGCGACGTCTCCGCGCTCGCGTTCATCGGCCGGTCGCAAGAGGCCGCGCAGTACCAGCTCCACGAAGCGGTCTTCCCCGGACTCGGCGAGGCCGTCGTCTCACGGCGAATCCGGAAGCTCGCTGCCCGGGGCCTCCTCGCCATCGAGCGGTGGAACAAGGTCGGCATCAACCGGCTGCGTCTCCGGCCGGCCGGCCGCGATGCCGTCGTCGAGAGGAAGGGCGCCCGCGACGACGAACTCTTCCTCCTTCGCGCCCCGCTCGCCCAGTCGGCTGTCGCTCACCATCTATGGGTCGTCGACTGCCGCCTCATCATCGAGAGGCTCCCGGCCCCTCCGACCTCGGCCCAACCGTCCTGGGTCCTCGAGCGCCGGTGGAACCCGCGGCCAGCCGCGATTCCGGACGTTCTGGCCATCTGGCGGCCCACGCGTGAGAGCCCCGGACATTTCCTGGCCCTCGAAATCGACATCGGGACGGAGGCGATCCGGCGGACGTTCGTCCCGAGGCTCGTCGCCCTCGCCGAGACGCTCGTCCCCTTCGCCGGAACGTCTCCGGCCTTCATCTCCGTCCTGACCCGGGGCTCCAGGCGTGTGGCGGCCATCCAGCAGGCTGTGGCCTCCGCCTCGATCGCCCTTCCGGTCGTCGTCGACTCCCTGCCCCCAGCGGCCGGCCGGCCGGCATTCGCCGCCCTCCGGACCCTGCTCACGGTGGGTGCAAAGTCGCCTTCGCACCCCGGTCCGGCGTAAGCCCGCACGCCACAGACATTTCGCACCCTTCGGCTTCGCGGCGCTTAGGGGGCGCGAGCGAATGAGTGAGCGGCGAAAGGGCGCTGGGCGCTGCAGTGGCTCTTCAGCACGCCGAAGTGAGTCAGTTCGACGGAGTGCAGGGCAGGAGAGTCCCTTCGGGTGAAGGTCGCAGGCGCACCGGACCACACCGAAAGGAGATCCACATGACCACCTTTGCTCCCTCGAAGAAACCCATGACGCTCTGCCCGTCGTGCCAGTCCATTTTCACGGGGACGCTCCCGCCGACTTGCCCCACTTGCGGGGCCGCGCTCGGGGCGTCGATCGGCGCCAACCGGAAACAGGGCTCCCTCCTCGTCCCGAAGATGTCGTCCATTCGCCCGGCCGCGCGGCCGAAGCTCCCGGTCGAGGTGACGCTCGGAATCGAGATCGACCGCACCGGGTCGTCCGCCGCCTTCCAGGCCGGAATCGCCTTCTCGTCCGAGGTGCTCCTCGAGACCATCGCGGCGAAGGTGAAGAGCCTTACGGTCTACGTCGGCACGCACGGCGACGAGGAGTGCGGCGAGGCGCCGGTCCTCCACACTGCCGGCGGCACGCGCGAGCAGGCGATGGCCGACATCCGCGGCATCACCTTCGGCGGCGGCGGCGACGCACCCGAGACCCACCTCGACGGCATCCGCAACTTCCTCGAGACGGTTCCCTGGCCCATGGACAAGAGCCGGACGCGCGGCGCCTTCGTCGCCTTCCTCACAGACGACACGAAGCCCGACCGGACCGGGGCGACCGCGACGCAGATCGGGAAGGCGATCCGCGACAAGGACCTGCTCTTCTACGCCGTCTGCCAGAAGACGACGGAGCTCGAGGCCCTCGTGAGCGCGGCAGGTGGACTCCTGATGCCGATCTCGAACACGCCGGATCGCACCGAACTGCAGAATGCGGCCGCCCAGGTGAGCGCATCGCTCATCGCGACCTTCGGCGCTGGGGGCACGCTCCCGATGACGATGCCGGGGGGTGCGCGGTGAAGAGCGTCATCCCCACCCTCCAGCGCGTCGCCACCTTCTCGACCGGACTCGCCCGGCCCGTGACGGCGTGCCGCAGGCAGCAGCTCGCGATCCTCGTCCGGGACTCTTCGTCGTCGATGTCCGGCGAAAAGGCGCGGGAGGCGGACGCCGCTTCCCGCACGCTCGCCGCCGAGCTCGCCGCCCCCGCCAGCGGAGGCGCTTTCACCATCGCGGTGATCGACTTCTCGACGTCCGTTTCCAACGTCCAGCCGCCAGAAGCCGCCGACACCCTCGTCGGGCACCTTGCGCCGCTCACCGCCTCCGGTTCGACGAACGTCGCGGATGCCCTCTCCGAGGCGGAGCGAATCGCCCGCAACGCTCCGGCAGACCTCGCCGCGTCGCGCCCGGTCGTCCTCCTCTTCTCCGACGGCCGGCCCAATTGCGGCGGCGACGCCCGGACGGTCGCCGCCAGCCTGAGGTCGGTTGCCGACGTGGTGACGGTCGCCTTCGGCTCCGACGCCGACGAAGCGTTCCTCCGCGAGATCGCTTCCTCGCCGGCGCACGCCTATCGATGCCGCGACGGTCGAGAACTCCGGAAGTTCTTCGCAGCCGTTGGTGCCACGCTCACCCGATCCATCGCCGCCGGCGTTCCGGCCGCCGGCCCCCTCGGGACGATCGCCCGGTGAGGGCTGCCGTGAGCCGCGCCGTCCCCCCGCCGGAGCACCTGGACTACCTCCAGCAGATCGGTGTCGACGTTCATTCGCCGAGCCTGTCGGTCGCCGTTCCGCGTACTCCCGCGGCGTCGGTTCCGGCTCCGGCACCCATCGCGCCACTGCCTACCTCCCCGTCCCCCGCCCGCTCGCCATTCGCCGTCTCGGTCGGCCGGCGCCCTGCCCGCCGGCCGGCCGACCGGCACCCCACCCGCCCCCAGCCGGTTCCCTCGCCTCGGCGCCTCGCCACGCCGCGTCACCTCCCTAAGTGGTGGCCGATCGTCGAGTGGGCCGTGGCGCTCTTCGCCGTGGCGGCCGCCGTCGTCCTCCTCGTGATGCTCCTTATGGCGCGCGGAGTTCTCGCCCAGGAGCTTCCGGCCCCGACTCCCGTAGCCACTTCCGCCTCCCCGTCTCCCGAGGAGCTGCCCGCCGTGCAGAAGCGCCCGAGTTCGAAGTCATCGAAGCCGAAGGCCCCGTCCCCGAAGCCACAGGACGGCGAGCGCGCCGCCCTCCCGGTGCAGGCGTCGGCGGAACCGAACGTGAAGGCCGAGGCGGGCGCCCACGGGGAGAGCTCCTCGCCAGAGTCCGATGCATCTGAAGCGCGCGCACCGGTCCTCGTGCCGGCGCCAAACGCCGTGGCGCCGGCCGGTCGGCCCGCCGCGGGGAACGGGCCGCAGCAGAAATCCTCTCCCGGCATAGAGACCGTCGTCGGCATGGCGTTCCTCTCGGGGCTCGGATACCTCGCGTGGGACCGCCGAAAGCTCGGCTCCCGGCTCGGACGCATCGAGGCGGCCCTCGGGCTCGAGGCCGAGATCACTTCTCCCTCGATCACGCCGGTGGAGGGCGAAGTGCCGGTCACCCGCTCCTCGGAACCTCCGGCCCTCTTGAACGCCGAGAGCCCCGAGGCCGCCCTTGGCGCCCTCATAGCCGAAGCCAAACGCCGCGGTGTCGTGACGCTGCCGAGGGCCGCCACTCGCCGATGGGGAACGGGCGTCGCCTCGATCACGGGGAACGTCCGAAAGGAGAACCAGGACGCTGCGATCGTCTTCGAGGTCAACTCGACGGCGGTGCTCGTCGTCGCCGACGGCCTGGGTGGCCTCCCGCACGGGAAGGAGGCCGCCCGGCTCGCGGTGGGAGCCGCCGCTCTCTCGGCCGCCGAGGCGCTCGGTGCGTCACCGGCGGCTCCCGCCCACCCGGAGCTCGTGGCCGAGCAAGCCCTCCTCGACAGCGCGGCGGCCCTCTGCCGGCAGGCCCGTGCTGCAGGGCGGGCCGAACCCCGGGACGGCTTTCGCTCGACTCTGATCGTCGTTGTCGGCACTCCTTCGACCTACGGCTACTGCTACCTCGGTGACGGCGGAGGCGTCGTCGTCCGGCAGGGGGGCACGATCGATACGTTCCTCGTCCCCCAGAAGGCCGACGGCATCGCCAACGTCGTCGCCGGGAGCCTCGGTCCCGTCCTTCAGGGGACGCCCGTCGTCGGCAAGCTCCCCCGCCGCGCTGGTGACAACCTCCTCGTCGGCACGGACGGTGTCTTCGACCGCGTTCCCGAAGGCTTCGCCGCTTCCGTCGTTCGGCTCCTCGGCTCCCACGACGGCGACGCCCAGGCCGTGGCCTCGCTCGTCGTCTCCGACTTCGCCTCCGCCAAGGACGGCACCATGTACGTCTGCGACGACAACCTGAGCTTCGCGATCCTCTGCACGCCGGCTCCTCGCGCGTCGGCCCCGGCTGTCACCATCCAGCGGCCGGCGCTGGCCAGGAGGTGATCCGTGCTCGCCGCCGGAACCGTCATCGAGTGCGCCTCCGGGGAGTCGGTGACCATCAAGAAGACCTTCACGCCGGGTGGCCAGGGCTGCGCCTATCTCGTCCAACGGTCGCGGACCGGCACACCCGGCGTCCTAAAGCTCTTCCACGACCGCTTCGACCGCGCCGAGACGCAACGGCGCCTTGAGTACCTCATCGCCCAGCGCCTCGATAGGCTCTGCCCGGTCCTGATCGGGCCCCGCGACCTCGTCGTCGGCCCGTCGGGCGTCGGCTACGTCGCCGAGCTCTTCCCCGGAGAACCGCTCGAGGAGGTCCTCTCCCACCCGGGCCTCACCATCTTCCACACCCTCACGCTTGCGGTCGCCCTGGCCCACGCGGTCAACGCGCTCCACAGCCGCGGCATCGCCCACGGCGACCTCCACGGCTCGAACGTTCTCGTCGCTGTGGCGGGCGACACACTCCAGCCCGGGATCATCGACTTCGACAACTTCGCCGGGCCCAGAGTCTCTCCCCCGCCCATGGTCGGTCAGATCCTCTACATCGCCCCGGAGCTCCGGGCGGCCCTTCGCGACGGCCGCCCGGCCATTCCCGACCTGCGCTCCGACCGGTTCGCCTTCGGCGTCCTCATGCACGAGGTCGTTCTCCTCCTGCACCCGGCCGGCGGCGCCGACGCGACGCCGGAGATGTTCGAGCAGGCCATGATGGGCGGCTGGGTCCACGACCCGGCCCGCGCGAACCGGCCGAAGAGCGCCGGGGGCGTGCCCCGCGAGGCGATCAACGCCGACCTCCAGCGGCTCTTCCGCCTCTCGCTCAGTCCGGACCCCGACGAGCGTCCGTCGACCAGCGCCTGGAAGTCAGCACTCCTGGCGGCGCTGAAGACGGTCCACATCTGCGACAACTGCTCCATGCCCTTCCTCGTCGATCCGTCCAAGATCGCCTGTCCGGCATGCGGCGGCGGATTCCCCGACTGGCTCCTTCGCCTCCGTGACGGCCGGGCCATTCCGATCGACGAGGCCTCGGTTCGCGTCGGGCGGGCGCACCTCGGCGGCAGCCCGAAGGTCAGTGGCACACATGCGGTCTTCCGGAAGATCGGACCGGATCTCCTCGTGGAGTCCTGCGGGCGGAACGGGACGTGGCGCATGAATGGCCACGGATGGGTCCGGCTGCCGGACCGGACGCCCATCATCCTGTCCGGAGGGGATCGACTGCGCCTCGGGGATGTGGAAGTCCGAGTGGAGTGAATGCGAGCTTCCTGGGGGGCGTCGGGGTCGCGAGCGGCCTGTGCTGGAGCCTTCTGACCCGCGTCCTCGCGAAACGCGTGGTCCGCGCCGCGGGAGGCGAAATAGAAGGCTGTTTCGGCCCAATGCCGGCATCGGAACGCCGGCCTCCGGAGGGGGCGCGACTCAGGTCATCATCAAACGCGCTGCGACTCTGGGCCTGCTACGGGTGGATCGTCGGTGGGGGGAGTTCTTCATGAAAGAGGCGTGCGAAGTCCACGTTCCGAAGTGCCGCTTCGTCAAACGTTCCTAGCCGCTCTGCCAACTGCCGCGCAGCGCCACCCGTGCTGGGTACCAGCAGGACCTTCCCATCAGGCCGGAGTGCCTTGAACAGCGCGTATTCAATCTCGACACCCTCCATTCCGCCAATGAACACAGCGGCCTCAAGTCCAGGGCGGGCGAGCATCTGCGTTCGCATAGCCCGCAGGCTAGCGTCGCGGTCGCCAGGCACAGCGTCTACGAACACTACATTCTGAAAGTGCCGATTCTCCTCGGGAAACTGATCCTCGAAGAACCGACTCTGATACAGAACCACCGCGTCGCGATAGCTCACCCCGAGATCGTTGCAGATCGCCCAGATCATCGGTGTGATGGCCGGATGACCGCCCCAGACAATCTGTCGCTCTCGGATAACGGCCATCACGAGTTCTCGTACTGCGCACTGGATCAGGAAGGGGTTCGCGGTCTCATGGTAGTTCCCCCTTCCGAGGATGGGGATACTGGCAGACAGAAACACGGCACTGTCCATGTTCACGCCTCCCAGCCGGCAAGCTGCCACGCGGCTTCTGTCGACTTCACCCATCGGGCGCCTCGTACGTGACTGCCCAACCAGTCCAGATGAGCGAGCCACTCGGGAAGCAGTCCCACGGGATCATAGACAACCGCAACCGAGCAATCAGGGGCGTTCGTTGCAGCATCCTGTAGAGCGGTCGATGTGGGGACGCCCACACTGGGAAACATGACGATAGGCCGCTCATCGGGGAGCCGAATATGAACGGCCCTGTTTGAACCTACGGCCACGACCCTGCCGCCCACCTTCTCAGCGGCAACGCGCAGCGTGCTGACTAGGTTCAAGCTCCTAACGGCATGGCTCTGGCTGCGAACCGCCTCTAGCTGCAGGCAGATACGCTCTATGGCCGAAGGCGACAGTTCGCCAGTAGTAGGACTTACTTCGGTTGCGAGCAGTTCAGCCCGGCTCGCTGTGGCAGTTCGGACAGATGGAGTCGCGTCGGGCCAGCCGACTCGTAGGACCGATATGCCTTTAGCGAGTGCCCGGCCGAACTCAGCGCTTGTCCATCGACTTTCAAAGTAGTGCGGCGTGTCCAACATTACTAAGACATCCGAGTCGCACAGGCGATGCCAAAGAGTGGCCTGAAAGTCTTCCGCAGGTGCTATGCCGTGCGTGTCCAAGAACACATCGAAACACCGTGCGGACAGCGCATCAAACAGCTGCAGTGCCGCCTGCCGCGCCTCATCTCGCCGATAGCTCAAGAATACTCGGCGCTGACGGGGCAGCATGCCGGCGCACTCCAGCAATGCCGACGCGACCCGCTCCGCTCCTCCCGCGCTGTACGCCAGGCAGTTCAACGGCCGCAGGACTAGCGGTATCTCTTCACTCACTCTCGCCAGCTCAGATACGACCGGCACTACTGGGATCGACTCCTTGATCAACTCCGGGAGGTTCGCCTGCGAGGCTCCGACACCTCCGAAGAAGACCGCCGCGGCCGCCGTCTGCTGAACCGGATGAAATGAAGGGGGCCGCACGTGCCATCCGACGTCCCGGCCAAGCCTCAAGCCGAACCCTTGAATGGCGCGTGAGACTGCTTGCTCAAGGTCGGAGACCTGAGTGTCTGAGGGCGCGCCAAGAAGCGCCAGGTCATAGAGGAGCGTCACTGGCTAGTCTCCCTTTACGTCTGGGTCGCAGGAGAGGGACGAGCGGCCCGGTCGGCGCCGTCCTCGCAGCAAAGCGCTAGCGGCCAGCCGCCTTCGCCGCTTCCTCGATCCACTTGGCCAGCGTTTCATGATCGAGGTACTTATACGCCTTGTAGCCATTGGACGTGATCTTCGAGGGGATGGCTCCCGGGGGATCCGTCTTCTTGTCTTTGTCGAGGAGGTGATGAATCTGAACCGCCACGATGCCGTTTCCGCGCTTCATCGACTGTTCGATCTCGTAGTTAACGTAGGTGCGCCCGGCGGTCTGGTAGCCGACGCACACGACAGTGACTGACGTGTTCTCGAGGCCCTTATCGATAAGGGCCTTGATGGTCGCGTCGCCCTTCTTCTTCGCTTCCTCCCAAACGGATGCGTCCTGGAAGCCGGCCGCGGCACAGCCGGTAATGTTGGGGATGCTTCGAATCTGATTTACGCGCCAGATGTCACGCTGGTAATGAAAGCTGAAGAACACGCGACGAGCCATCGATACCTCCTATGCGGTGGTTACGGAAGTTGGGGGGCGGGGGCGATAGAGATCGGTGCGCGCCGGGATGGAGCTGAGACGTAGGGAGCGGACCCCTCTGATTCGAGCGCCAGGAGACCATTGAGGTAGGCGAGTGTGAGCTTCATCTGCAACTCATCATGCTAGTCCGTGCCCCAGATCTGCCCGAGCTGATAGACGAGTGCCTTGTCCTTCAGTTCGAACGAGGTCGTCAGCCTGCCTAGCCGCTCGCCCATCGGGCCTAGTCTCTCGAGAAGCCTGCCGAGGCCCACTCGGCGGGAGCCCTTCTTTCTTTCGACGAATACCATCACACGGCTGCTACTTCTAGCAGGCTGCTGAAAAGATCGGTTCGAGACCGTTGACAGAACGGCCACTGGAGGCGACCTTGTCGACGTGCGCGGAGACATCGAGAAGCAGCCCGAGTTGATCGTCACGGTAACCCCGGAGGAGCTGGTGCCCCGGGATCACCCGATCCGAAACGTGAAGGCCGTCGCCGACGAGGCCCTCCGACGGCTTGGGCCGCGGCTCGGCGAGCTGTACTCGGAACGGGGTCGCAAGTCCGTTCCGCCCGAGATGCTTCTCAAAGCGCAGATCCTGATCGCCCTCTACAGCGTCCGCAGCGAGCGCCTTTTCTGCGAGAGGCTCCAGTACGACTTCCTGTTTCGCTGGTTCCTGGATCTGCCCGGCGTCGGCACGGCTTTCGACGCGACGACGTTCTCGAAGAACCGCGAGAGGCTGCTGACGGCTGACGTCTATCTCGACTTCTTCACGGAGGTCGTCGAGGAGGCCCGGCGTCGCCGGCTCCTTTCGGACGATCACTTCACGGTCGACGGCACGATGATCGAGGCCAATGCCTCCCTGAAGAGCTTCCGGTCGCGGCAGGGCGGGGGAACGCCCCCGGCCTCCGGCGGTCGAAACGCCGAAGTCGACTTCAAGGGAGAGGAACGGAAGAACGACACCCACGCTTCGACGACAGACCCCGACGCCAAGCTGTATCGGCGCGGAAACGGCCAGGTCGCTCAGATGGCCTTCCTCGGGCACGCGCTCATGGAGAACCGACATGGCCTCTGCGTGGGCGCGACCGTTACGGAGGCCGATGGATATGGAGAGCGGGTCGCTGCCCTGGAGCTGGTCGAGGCCGTCCGCGGCAAACGACGCATCACTCTCGGAGCCGACAAGGGGTACGACACACACGACTTCGTCGAAGAGCTTCGTCACCGAAACGTCACGCCGCACGTCACGCAGAACACCACCGGCCGTCGGAGCGCCATCGACGGCCGAACTACGCGGCATTCGGGATACACAGTCAGTCAGGTCCGACGAAAGAGGGTCGAGGAGATCTTCGGCTGGATGAAGGCCACGGCCGGGAAGGCGAAGACCCGATTCCGAGGGATTCGCCGGGTTACGGCAGACTTCCTCTCCACGATGACCGCCTACAACCTCATACGCATGGCGCGTCTGGAGCCCGCCGCCCCCTGAGGTACGGTCCCACCCGAGGCGCCTCCCGATCGGATCGGGCGGCGAAGGCGGGCGATCGGGACCGGAACACGAGCGAATCGTCGCCCTCGCGGCGTCCCCTTGATCCTTCTCGACGGCGATTCCTCCGAAAAGTGGCATCTCTTCAGCAGCCTGCTAGCCCGGTACCGCTGTACCCGCACGACACGGTACGGGGCCTCCGCATACACGTTCCCACTGTTCTCCTCGACGATCTGGAGAACCCGCTGCCCAACCCGCACCTTCCTGCCGAACCCTGCGGGCGTCCAGACAAAGTCGTCCACGACGTAATGCCGACTGTTCTTCAATTTCTTCCGTGCGAGGGGCTCCCCGGCTTCTTGCTGGACGTAATCCTCGTCTATCCAGGCTCCCGTCTCGACCTTCACCGCCCAGAGCACGGACTGGCCAGCACCCCGCTTCGTTTGTTGAGACCTCGGCTTCCCGGCCCCGAGGATCCTGGGCGGCACGTACATCTTCTCGAGCCGCTTCGCATACTGGGGGGTGACGACATCTCCCCTGAGTGACCGGACGAACAACGCTGCGGCCGAGACTGCCCGGCTATCCGACGTCTCCACCACCGCCTCCAGGAGATGCGCCTCGGAAGTCGTCGAGACGTTCGTCGAGCCGATCACGGCTGTCTTCCCGAAGACGAACACCTTCGCGTGCAGGTTCGACTGGGAATGAACTTCGACGCCCCTCCGAAGGAACTTCCCGACCTCGAACGGCGAGGTCTGACCGCTCTTCACCGTGGCTTCGTCGAGTCTGACGATGAGGAGATCGCCGGCCTGAAGCGGCAAGCGGCGGATCGCTCCCTTCCCGAGGAATGGCACGGCCACTAACCGCCGGCCCCTCTTCTTGGCCAGATCTCGGATCCGCGGCCAGGAATCGTCCGAATGGAACTTCGTGGCCATCTCCCACACCTCCGCAGGCCGCTCACCGGCCCGGACCGCGGCTGCCCGGCCCGGACTGGCCTCTCCCGGCCCCCCTACGCCATCCCCAAAACCTTCATCGCCGCCGTCTTCGGATCCCCATAGAACACCGGATCCACGTGCTCAACGACATCCGCCGCAACCTCGAGGAAGCTCCGCTTGTTCTCGATCGGCACGAGCGCACGCCGCGCCCCGTTGTCCATCCCCACCCGGAGTGGCTCGGCGAGGGAGCGCGCAGCCTTGATGTTCCCCTGAACGCTCATGTCGCCAAGGACCAGCAACGCCGGGGCCACCGAGGTCTGCCGTAGCGCCGAGCAGAAGGCGACGAAGACGGCGACGCCGATCTCCGCCTCGACCCGATTCCCGATGAGGTCGATGACCTGGACGTGGAAGTCCGAGGTGTCGACGTCGCGGCCGACACCGAGCTCCGTCTTCTTCGAGTTGAGGTAGGCGAAGGCGCGCTGGGCCGATTCCTTCATCTCGCCGGAGAGGCCGCCGGCCGTTTTCAGCTTGCCGGTTCCGGAAGCCACGGAGACCTCCACACGGTAGAGACCGACGATGCTCTGGTCAGAGACCCCGGCGGTATAGACCGTCCCGGGGCCGGGCGGGTCTGTGGGGATCAGGTTCCGGCCCCCCTGTTCGGGCACGCCGACGAACCTCTCGTGACCGGTCTCGCGGTCGATGTAGCTGAACGACGTCTGGTGGTACTCGAAGGAGCCGAGCTTCTTCAGCTGCTCCTTCACCCGCCGGCGCATCTCGAGGGAGAGCTCGACAAGTTCCGCCATCTCCTCCCGGGTCGCTTCGCCGTGGGGGTGGATCAGCTTCATCAGGCCGGAGAAGGTCTTCTGGACGGCTTTGCGGTCGCGCTGGACGAGGTGGCTCCCGAAGGCGAAGTCGCGCTCGACCATTTCGGTGAAGTTCAGCTTCCTCAGCTCGCGCAACGCCTCGGCCAGGTAGTCGACCACGAAGCCATAGTGGCTGCTGAAGAGCTCGGGCCGCATCTTCGGGATCTCCCAGCCGGGGACGTACGCGTGGAGCCGGTCGAGGAAGGCCATCGTCCGGACGTTCTCCGGAAGGGGCTCGAAGAGGTGGCTCGACTGGACGAGGACGTCCACCGGCCGGTTCGTGTTCCCGAAGAGGGCGAGGCTCGCTTCCCCGCTCGTCGCCTCCGACCCGCGCTGGAACTGCCCCGACTCGCAGTAGGTCTGGAGCATCGGGATCAGCTCCTTCGGCATGTTCTTCAGCTCGGCCACCTCGTCGAAGGCGACGACGTCCCAGAGCTGCACCAGCCCCTTCTGCTTGCCGGTGACGTAGCCGAAGAGGGTCGCGACGGTGGGCGAGCCGGTCAGGAGGGCCGCGTAGGGGGAGATCTCCTGGACGACGTAGCTCTTGCCGGTGCCGCGCGGCCCAAGCTCCACGAGGTTGAAGTTGTGCTCGCAGAGCGGGACGAGACGGAGGAGGAAGAGGAGCTTCAGCCGGCGCGTCATCTCGGCCGGCTCGTACCCCATGCTCCGAAGGACGAGGTCGATCCACTCGTCCGTCGTGAACTCCCGCCGGAGGCGCCGGTACTCGTCGAGGTCGAACGTCGCGATCTGGATCGGCGTCAGCCGCTCGATCCAGAACGGGTTCTTCCCCTTCCCCTCCTCGTCGTACTCGAACCGCATGTCAACCTGGGCCCAGATGCCCCCCATGAGGAGCCGCTCGTACTCCTTGACGTAGTGGTTCGGCACGTGGAGGAACTTGTTCCCGAAGTTGACCCCTTCGCCCCAGTAATCCGAGTCGACGAGGCGGACCTTCACCTTGTCGATGAACGAGTGCCGGCCGTTCTCCTTGACCCGGCTCTGGGCCTTCTGCCCCTCGTCGGGCCGGATGTAGTTGTTCGCCAGCGTGTCGTTGACGACCTGGAGCCCCATCTGGATCGCCGCCTCGTCCGACGAGGCGCAGTACTTGCCGAGCAGGAACTCGAGGACGAAGACCGGGACGTTCGTCCCGACCTTCACCTTCCGCACGAGGTCCTTTCGGACGACCTTCCCGCTGAAGTGCCTGTTCGCCTTGTCGTCGAGAGCGTCCCGCGCGGGGACGGCCACGCCGGCCTGTTCGTTCGTCATCTCAGACTCCCAGCTTCACCGGGATGAGTTCCCGGGATCGATAGAGCTCGGCATCGGTCGCCGGGTCGAGGAGGGTCAGGCGGACTTCCTTCACCGTGTCGTCGGTGAGGAGGAGGACGAGGGCCGCCGTGGAGGCTGGCGACAGGGTGACCGTGCCGGCCTCCCGGTCGACCTCGGCGGTCCCCTTGCTGGGGACGGCCCCAAACAGCTTCCCGACGCGACGCCCCTCCGACACCCACGACACCCCGAACACCCCTCCGAGGAGGCTGGACACCGTGACCGTCATCATCCGGTTCGTGATCGCTGCCGGGAGACCACTCAGCTCGACGGCCGCCTGGGCTTCGGGCTCCGCCTCCACGCTCGGCATCCGGACCGTCAGGACCGGGATCACCATCTCCTGGAGCGACGTCCCACCGTGGTGGAAGGCGAGGTCGCCCCCGGCCTTCAGGACGCCGCCTCCCTCGGGGAAGACGAACTCGAGGTCCGAGGCGTAGCCGAGCGCCGATGCGGAGACTCGGATCGTCCCGGCGGGAGTGGCACCACCCCGGCCGATCCAGCATCGGCGGTGAAGGTCGACGGTCACACCGCCCGGGGCCTCGGTCTTCATCGACTCGTCCCGCGCCACCGGGAAGAAGACGTGCCCGTGGTCGGCCGTCACCACCGCCCTTCCGACCCCCGCCGCCGCCAGCTTCCGGATCGCCCGGGCGAGGTTGTCGATGACGGTGTCCATGACCCGCCGGGCCTGGAACGTGAATCCCGACTCGCCCGCCTGGTCGATCTCCTGCGACCTCACGAGGACGACCGGCGCCCCCTCGAGCTTCTTCTTCAGCTTCCCCGCAGGAAGGCTCAGGAGCTCGTCGAGAGTGAGGTCGACGAGCTTCGGCACCCTCGCGATCGCGTGCTTCCGGCGCGCCACCAGGTCGGGCAGGAACGACCCGTCGACGCGGACGCCGAGCTTCTCCCCTTCCTCGACGACGGCGAAGCTCCCCGAGGCTCCGGGCATGAGCGCCCCCATCCCCACCGGCGTGATGCTCGGGAGCGCGCAGAGAGCAGGCCGGAGTTCGACCTCGGCCCCCTTTGGCAGTCGCGAGGCCAGCTCCACGCCCATCTCGTACCGCATCGCGTCGACGAGGAGGTAGGCCACCGGCCTCGGCTGGGGCGTCACGACGTCTGCGAAGACCCGCGTCTGGTGGAGCTTCCCGCCCACCGTGAATCCCGCCCCCCGAAGCGCCTTCGTGAACCCCAGCGCCATCTCGTGCTGGGCGTCCTCGTAGGCTCGCCTCACGACCCCGAGCGCCCGCTCGTCCGGGTCCTCGTCGAGGCTCGTCATCAGCGATTCGAGGCGCCGCTGGAGGAGGTCCAGCCGGTGCCAGCCCGCCTCTCGCACGTAGCCTTCGACCCACGCCTCCGGGGAAGGCCCCGCGGCCGGCAGGGCCGCCCGCACCGCACGCGCCTCCCGCCCCAGCTCGGCCATCAGGTGGCAGGCTTCCCAGTGGGCCTTGCGCACCACGTCGCGGTCGAGCCAGAAGCTCCGCTCCCGCTCCGCCACGATGGCCAGCGCCTCGTCGAACCGCCCTGAAACGATGAGAGAGCCGCAGTGCGAGAGGAGCGCCCGCTCCTCGAACCGGAACGTGTCGATCGACCCGAGCGCCTCCGCGGAGACCTTCGCCCCGGCGAGGCCCAGGAGCGACTCGACCTTGTCGGCGAGCGCCACGTAGCCCTCGGCATGTCGCTCCCGGAGGAGCTGCGCCATCCCCCGAACGGCCTCCTCGTCCGCCTTCGACGGCGGAACCGGAACTGCCTGGAGAGACGCCGGCGCCTCGCACCGAAGGTCGAGCCGGAACTCCCCGGCCAGAACGTAGCGGCCGACGATGGCCCTCAGCTTCGTCGGGTCCGCCTCGGCCGGGACCTCGAGCCCGAGCCGGGCCTTCACGAGCTTCGCGAGCTCCGGCACGGCCCCCTTCTCGACGATCTCGGCGTCGCGCGCGTCGCTCATGAGCCACGAAGCCAGGATCGCCTCGCTCCCCAGGATTCCGTGGAAGACGACCTTCAGGAGCGACGGCGGCTCCGCCCCGCTCTCCGAGGCGGCCCGGGCCAGCTCCTCGTACGTCACCTTCTCCGGTGCGAGGAGGTCGTCGATCATCCCGTCCGTGTACTTCTGGCGGAGGACGTTCCGGGCCATGCGCTTGAGCTGTGGCTCGTAGGCCTCCCCCGCCGCCTCGAGCTCCATCAGGAGCGATCCCTTCCGGTCCCTCTCGACGCCAGGCACGTAGACGAGGAGCGGACCCGGCGCATCCACCGACACGAGCGGCTCGACGGCCACCCGGACCGCGAGGAACGAACCGTCGAACTCGGCGAGCGTTGCGGCCTGCCCACCCAGGGAGAGGGTCGACGTCCCCGGCACCGGCCCCGGCCCGCCCCGGGCCTCGCCGATAAACGTCTCGAACTCCCGCCTCGGGTCGTACCAGACGACCATCCGCCGGGTCTTGAGCTGATCAGCCACCTGGCGGGCGACGTAGTCGTGGAGGGGATGCATCAGCCGTTTCTCCTCTTTCCGCGGCCCGTCGCGCGCGCTGCGCCCCCCGGAACCGGCGCCTCGAGAAGGTCCTTCAGAGCCGCCTTGACGGCCGGAGAAGTCCGCTGCGCGACGAGAGCCGCGACGGGAGTCAGCGGCTTCTTGCGGGCCGTCCACTTCCCCTTCGCGTCCTCCTCCCAGAACACCTCCTCGAGGCCGTGGGCGATCGCGAGGCTCCGGTCGGTCGCGCACTTCGGCACGACCCGCTCGGGCCAGAGGTGCATCGCCAAGTGGGCCCAGTCGTACTCGCCCGCACAGAGGAAGTCCCACGCTGCCTTCAGCTCCTTCTGCCATGCGCGGTGCTGCGGCACGAGGCGCCAGAGCGGAGCCATGGTCAGGACGACTCCGTCGTCGAGGTCCGGCTTCCAGAGAGGTGCGACGCGCGCGACCTCGCCGCGGAAGGCCCTGAGCTCGTCGACGAACGCTTCCTGGCCTGCAATCTCCTTCCGCTGACTCGCGGTGGGGTTCGGGCCGGACTCCTGCGTCAGGGAGAGGAGCTTGCGCTCCTCGAGGCCGAGCTTCGGGGTGACGACGTCGTGGAGGACGTGGAAGAACGTGTCGGGCGTGAGGCGGTGGGCGTAGAGCCAGACGGCGTAGCTCGCAGAGGGCGTCGCGAGCTGCCAGTAGATGGGCGCCCTTCGGCGGCTCTTCGAGTACCGCTTCAGGTGCAGCTCGAAGAACGTCCGTGCCACGAAAGCGCGCAGGTCGTGGTTCTTCGGGTCTAGGATCCCAGCCGCCTCCTGCCAGCGCGCGTCCGCGTCCCCGGCGAAGACGATGTCGAAGACCGCACGGGCGGAAGCGGTGAGGTCGCGCGGGTGGCCCGGATCGTCGAGGAGGACCCCGTCCGGCGGGATATCGATCGGGTAGCCGGGTGGCGGTGTGGCGCAAGGGAGGCCGTCCGCACCGGTGAGCATCCCGAGCGAGCAGACGGGGAGCGGGTCGAAGGGGTCGGGCTCGGGCGGGAGAGCACGCTCGCCGGTGGCGAGACGGAAGTCGAAGCGGCCGAAGGCGACGCCGATGGACCAGGAGAGGAGATCCGCGGTGAGGGCGGTGGCGTCAGCGGAAATCGCTTCGTCGGAGTCATCGGGATCGGAGTCGTCGGCGGCGGGGCGGGCGCTGGTTGTGGAATCGGAAGCGTAGTAGGAGCCGAGGGCGGGTGCCGCGTCACCTTCAGCATCGCCGGCGGGCGGGGCCGCGGCGGTTCCCCCGAATCCCTCAGTGATCGCTCTTCGGTCTTCGTCGTTGATGCCGTAGAGAGCGAAGCACCGATCGTCGATCTCGGCCTGGATGGCGGCCAGCTCGGTGGCGGCAGTGCGAACGCGGTCGGCCCAGGCGGCGGCGCGGTCAGCCAGTTTGCCCGCGGGGGCCTGGACGAGGGCCGGGACGCTGAATGCGTGAGAGTTCTCCGTGCGGGTATCGAGGGAGCGCCGAAGCGAACATGCGTGCCGAGCCAAAGAGGCAAGAGTGGACGCACCTGCGGGATTGAGGCTTGGGACGGGTGTGCGCTGAATCAGTCCGACCTCGTAGGACTGCGCCAACTCGGTTCGAGCCAGCTGAAGCGAAACGAGGCAGCCGAATGCGCGACTATTCGCCACGGCGAGCAGGCCGAGCAGGCCCTCGTGATCATCTGAGCCAACGAAGGCGGCTGGACCTTTGTGGCTAAAGATACATCCGGCGGGAAACACTCGAAAGGACAGGCCGTCCGTACGGAGTGGCCAAGTCAAGCCAGGGCGGAAGTAATGCTCAGAACACTGTCTCGACCTCGCGGCGTTGCCCTTGATTTCGCCAAACGCCTCGAGGCCCCGCTGCGCTACCCCCCAAGAAACGAGGAGGTTCAAGTCAGCATAGTACGGAGCGTAGGCTCCACCTTTTGCAAACGGACGCCATCGCCCGGTACGAATTGCGGAGGTCGGAGCCTCGAATGACAGCCGAACAAATCGGAAGTCGTCCGCGGTAACGAGACCCTGCCTCGCAACGCGGCCGTGATCCTCGAAAGGTAGCGCCTCAGCAAACAGGCGACGGACAGCGGCACTTACCCAGTATGCGAACAGAGACCGAGGCAGAGCTCTGAACGCCTGCGGATCGACGGCAAAGCGGCGCGCGTCACGAGCATCCTCGATGCCAGACGAGGAGTATTGAAGCGCCCGTTCCTTGTCGTTCGCCTCTAGCAGGCGCAAGAAGACTGCCTTCACTGTCCCGCCTCCAGACAATAGGCCGCTACCTCAACCATAGCCGCATCCAGCACGCCGTATCCCAGATCCGCAACAACAACCGGCGGAGCCTCCCTCAGTAGCACTTCCTCTCGCCACTGCTGGAAGCTCGAAAGGAAGAACCCAGTCCGAGACGTGATGGCTCCCAGCATTCCCCGCTTCTGGAGTCGCTCCACTCCCCGCTCGACAAACGCCGCGTAGAGGTCGTTCCTCGTCCGGGGAAATGCCTTCTCGAACTCCTTCTTCGACCCGAGGCTGCACGCCCCGAACGGCGGGTTCATCAGCACCACGTCGAACTTCGTCCTCGCCAGCTCGATCAGCGCGATTCCCTGAGCCGCGTCGCCAGCGAAGAGCCGCCTCCGCACGCCGGCAGCTCCCGCGGCCGACTCGGCGAAGCTCCTGAGCTCCGCGAGGAGCAGTTCCTCGGCTCGGTCGAAGAACGTCTCGTCGTCGATCTGCGAGAAGTCGAGCTCCCCCTGGGTCGGCGGCGGCTCAAATCCTGGCAGGTATCCGGTCATCTTCTTTTGCCGGTTGTACTCGGCGTTGGCCTTCCGGATCTCGTCGGCGAGGAGCGTCTCGACCTTGAGTAGCGTCCCCAGCTCCCCCGCGAGGCGCATCTCTGCAACCATCTTCCGGAAGAGCGTCCCGAGAAGCGGCGGGTTCAGCGTCGCTGCGAACTCCTCGACAAGATGGGCGTCGCCCGGCATCGGCTCGGCGACGACGATGTTCGTCTTCGTGATCCGCGGCCGCAGGCTGGCCGGGAGGCCGGCGTCTTTCCACGCCCGCTGCGCGCGGAGCCACAGTGCGAGGGCAGCGATCTGGGCGCAACGGGGGTCGATGTCGACCCCGTGGAGGTTCTGCTCGAGGATGAGCGCGGGGGCTGCTCGACGCAGGGCTTCAAGGTCGGGGTAGTCGTCGCGGAGCGTACGTCCCGTCGTGGCGGAGACGGCGGCGGTGGGGTCGGCCCAGGCCTCCTCGTAGATCGCCAGGAACAGGTCGAACGAGTAGAGGAGGAAGTGCCCCGAGCCGCAGGCCGGATCGAGTAGCTTCAGGTCACGAGGGTCCTTCTTCGCCCGAGGGCCGCGGCTCTCGGCGTCGCGGACGAGGAATCCGCACCGTTCGGCGATCCGGCTAGCACCGTCCGCCCCGCCCATCATCTCGATCCAGATGCGGGCGAGGGTGTTCTCGGTGAGGAAGCGGACGACGTAGCGCGGGGTGAAGAACTGGTTGCGGACGGCCAGCTCGCGGCTGTTGCGCGGGGCCTGCGAGGCGTCACGCATGGCGCGCCGCTCGTCGCCGCTGTTGAAGTACTGGTAGACCCAGCCGATCGTCTCGTCCTCGCCCCAGACGGCGGCAAGCTCGGGAGCGTTGAGGACGCCGAGCAGCTCCTCGAACGCCGCCCGCCGCGGCCAGAGGGCCGAAGCGGGGTCGCGGCGGTCGAAGAGGACCTTGACCTCGGTGGAGAGCTCGTCGAAGAGGCACTCGAGGTAGAGGCGGTAGCCGTCCCCGCCCGGGAGGAGCGCGACCCCGGGGGCGAGGCCGATGAACTCCCGGTAGCCGCTCGACTGCTCCCCCTTGCGGACGCACTCCTGGGCGAGGCCGCGGGCCTCGATCATCTGGAGTGCCGCAAACCGGTTGAGCGCGGTAAACGCAGCGTCGCGCAGGTACGAGGCAACGGCCTCGGCCTGCTTCTCCCCCGCCGCCCGCCGGTGCTCAATGGAGGCGACGATCCGCTCCCTCACCGCGTGCTGCCGGGGCGCGAGATGTGCCCCACCCCGCGGGGCGACCACCCCGCTCAGGAGGACCTCGAAGGTCCCCTCCAGCTGCTCGGCAAAGTCGGTCTCGAGAACTCGGCGGGCCTTCTGCGTGGCCCGCTCGATGGCGCTACGGGTTTCCTTGTCCATGCTGCGGCCTACTGCGCCACAACCTTCTTGCCCCTGGCTATGAACCTGCCGCATTCCTCCCGGATTCCCTCGAGGGCCGCCGAGAGCTGCTCCTCTGTCTCGACGCCGGCCCCGAAGAAGCCGCCGACGTCGATTGTGACGAGGCGCTCGCCTTCAATGAGACGACGGACCTCGGCGATCGCGGCCTTCAGGCGGCTCGCGCAGGCTTCCGTCTCGGACCTCAGCTGCGGAATCGGCGTCCCCTTGCCGTCCCTCGTGGCGCCGCTTCGGGGGGGCGCCGAGATGCGCGCCCGCTGATTCTCGTCGAGCTCTTCCCATCCGGGCGTCTTCGCCAGCTCGACGAGAGCCGCTGAATACGCCGCCACGCGCGCCTCGAGGGCCTCCTTGTGGCGACGGGCGTACTCGTCGTCGAGGGCTCGTGCATTCTGCTGGATGGCCGGCAGCTCGCGGAAGAACGTCTCCCGGGCGAGAAGGTCCTTCAGCCCGGCCGCCTTCGCGGCCAGGCCCTCGGGCAGGTCGGGCTCCTGCTCGAGGAACGGCCAGCAGCTGGCAAGAACCCGCTTTGCCGAATCGAGGAGCGCGAGATTCGTGTCGGTGAGGGCGACTTCCAGCTCACCCGCCCGGCGGACGGCGTCCTTGATCGTCTTGTGCGAGGCGTTGAACGTCGCGACGGCCTCATTCTCGGTGCCGCGGGCGATCGCCTTCATCTGCCCTTGCGCCGCTTCGAGGAGCTCCGTGCCCGGGAGGCCGTGGGACCGAAGGAGCCCGAGAACGGTGACGACGGCGTCCTCCGCCCTTTCGATCGCACCCCGGATCTCGGACGCGAGGGGCCCGAGTGCGATCTCGCGAGCCTCTACCCCGAAGGTATCCCGGTAGGCCTCGGCGGCCAACAGGAGCTCGGCGAACTCCACGCCCTTCTTCGGCCGGAAGGAGGCCGCCCGGAAGAGGTTGTTGTTCCCGAACGCCTCGCGGGCCTTCGGGCCCGTAGCAGAGTCGATCGTCTGCCCGGCGCTCGTCATCTCGACCTTGCCGGCCCTGAGGAGGCAGAGGGCGAAGAGCCGGACGGCCTCGAAGTCCCAACCGAAGGGCTCCTTCTCGAACTCGTCCGCCAGCCAGCGCCCGCTCGTCGTGTCCCCGTATCCGGAGCGTTCCTCGATGCGGCGGAGAACCTCGGCGAGAGGACCGTCGTCGAGGTGGAAGACCGTCTTCCCCTTCTCGTCCCGGAGAAGGTGGAGGGCGTGGAAGGTTCCGGGCAGACCCTCGAGGCTCGTGGCGCCGAGGAGGGCGTCGAGCGCCCTCTTCAGCTCCGCCGTCCGGGCGGCAGCCTCGCCGAAGCGCTCGAAGAGCTCGGGAAGGGTGGCACCCAGGATCTCGGCCGCCACCTTGCCGACGTCGGACCCGTCTCGCGGACTCCGGTCGTTCCCGCGGAAGCTGACGCTGCCGGAAAGGCAGGCAGCCCTGAGGAGCCGGCGAAGCTCGTCCTGGTGGCGCTTCAGGCGGCGCTTCTCCTCACCGACGAGGGCCGACTGGTCGGCCGTTCGGGCGTCCCGCTCTTTCCTGTCGAGCATCTCCTTCGACCGGTAGAGCTCGACGGTTTCCCGGTCGATGGCCTCGTTCAGCCCGACGGCCCAGAAGACGTTCCGGCGTTCCTCCCGACTCCTCTGGCGAAGCTCGGCGGCGAGAGTCTCGAACGCCTTTCCGTCCTCGGCGAGGTGAAGGTGAAAGACGACGTCGCCGTCGGTGTCGATCCGGCCGTGAATCGCCAGGCCGGCCTTGAAGGCTTTCGTCTCGAGGTAGGTGGTGGACGGCTGCGGTTTCCAGAACGCGGAAATAGTTTCCGAATGGAGGCGGTGCACGTCGCCCGGACGGGGGCTGAGGCCGTTCCGGGTCTTCTCCCAGTCGTCCTCGGCCGGCGTGGGAATGCGGTAGCCGTCGTCCCCCTGCCGGACGAGGTGGGCCTTCTCGAGGGCGAGAAGCGCGTCGCGGACGGGGGCAAGGCAGGAGTCGGCTTCGACCGACGTGTGGAGGCAGGCAGCGATGTTCTCGGCGGTCCGGGGAACGCTCTGGACGTACTGGAGGAGGCAGATGGTCTTGGCCACGGCCTGCGCGAAGGGATGGTCGACCCTCTGCGGGATAGCGGCGATCCTCGCCCGGACCTCCGAGCCGATGTTCTGGTCCACGAGGTCGTAGACCTGGTCGAGGCGGACGAGGGCCCCGACCGGTTGGTCGGCGAGGTTGACGGCAGGGTTGATGAGGAGCTGCTGGGCCAGCTTGATGATGGTGCGGTTCGCGCCGCCCACCTGGCGCCCGGCTCCACCCTGGGTGCGCAGGCCCGAGACGACCTGGATGACGAGGTCGATCTGGTACGGAAGGAGCGGGTAGAGCTCGACGAACGCATCGCGGGCGAGCTCGGGGAGGCGGATGTCGGCCGAGACGCGCGTACAGGCGGCCAGGCGTCCCCGATGCTCGTCGAAGAGCTTCCCGAGAGCCGACTGTGCGCCAGCGTTCTTCGCCAGGACCCGGCGGCTCGTGACCTCGGTGATGTCGGAGGGCTCGAGGTGGACCTGGAGCGGGAAGCGGTCCATCAGGCGGGCCAGCTCGATCTTCTTGTCGTCGAGGCCAGAGACGATCTGATCGAGCTTCTCCTGCGACGTGACGACGACCCAGTGCCTGCCGCGGCCGACGCGGCCGAGATTCTGGACGATGGCCTGGAGGTCGAGCATCTTCTGGACGTCGCGAGCCACGAACTGCCCCACCTCGTCGACGACGAAGACGAGGGAGTGCCCGGGTTTGCGGCGCTTCATCAGCTCGGTGGCCCGCTCGGCGAGCTTGCCGGGGGTGATGTCGGCTTTGTCTTTGACGGCCTTCACCCACGAGTCGGCCATCGGGAAGGTGACCGAGTCGAGCTCGTGGAGGACGTTGCTCGCCTGGCTCAGCGCGAAGGCGACCTTCCCCTTCTCTGCGCTCCAGCTCTTCTTGTAGATGCGGGCGTACTCGCTCTCGAACTTCGCGAGCTCCCCCTTCTCCTCGAGTGCGATCTCGAGCTCGGAGAGGTCGAGGTCCTTCGCGTAGCCGAGGCTCTGGAGGAAAAGCCCGTACATGATCTCGGTGAGGGTCTGGTTGCCGCTCCGGATACCGCGGTCGGTGGAAACGTCGAAGATGACGGCATGGGTGGGGACCTTCTCGGCGATCGTGGCGAGGAGGACCTTCAGCTTCGTGTTGCCCGTCCGTTCCCCGAACTCCTTGCCGGCATAGCCCCCCGCCAGGGGTCGGTTGGAGAGGGCGAGGCCAAGGATCTTCGCGAAGCTCGACTTGCCCGACCCGAAGAAGCCCGAGACCCAGACGGCGATTCCCTCGTGCGGCTTGCCGGGGGTCTCGGCATACCGGTCGAGGACCTCGGTGTAGTGCTTCCGGATGGCGTCGGTGACGACGTACTCGTCGATCTCCTCCCGGAGGATCGTCTCGTCGGTCTGGTCGACCTTGATGACCTCTTCGATCTGGCGCCGGATGTTGCTCGCAAACAGGGACTCGATAGCGGCGTTCGTCATAGCTGGGGCCTTTTCATCTCGGGGGCCTCTTCAGAGGATCTTCGGTCGGTAGTTGTGCTCGGCGTCGAGGACGCCCATGAAGCGAAGGCCGGCAGCGCCGTCGAGCGTCCCCGGGTAGAAGAGGATCGACGGGACGCGTACGCGGCCCTTGAGCTGCTCGAGGAGCGAGAAGGTGCGGTAGACGGGAAAAAGGGCGCCCGTCCGGAGAAGGAAGACGACGTCGCGGAGCGGGTCGGGCTCGGCCGGCATCCGCGAGGCGACGAGGTCGACGAGCGGGGCGTACGAGGAGAGGACTTCGTGGATGGTGTCGACGAGCGTCGAGGGCCCCTGTTCGCGCTCGGCACGGATCCAGTCTTCGAGCGGGTTCTGCGAGCGAAGGGCCTCGTCGAGGCACTCGGCGAGGGAAATCCGCGAGACGCGCTTCCCCTTCTGGGCGAGACGGGTCGCCAGGAGGCTCACCAGGCGGCGCATCTCGAGCTCCTCTTCCGGGTCGTACCGGAAGATCGCGTACGGCATGTCGTGGTAGGCGCTGAGGCGGGTCCGCGGGTCCGGGAGTTCCAGGATCGGCTCGAGGACGGTCTTGATGCGCTGTTCGAGGTCGCTCATGCGGCCATCCTCCCGGCGTAGTCGAGGGCGCTCGCACACGGAAGCGTCAGCTGCGAGAGACTCCCGGCGACGTCGTAGTGCAGCTTCTGGAACTGGTGCAGCCGGAGGAGCTCCCGCTCCACGTCGGCGGGCTCCATGAGGAACATCCGCCACTCCGGCGACTCGATGAGGCGGCGAGGGTTCGGCTCGGTGTCGCGAAATGCGTGAAGGAGGTAGAGGAAGCTCCGCTCCGGAAGGTGGTACGAGGCGAATTCCCGAACGGCCGTGCCCTTCAGGAGTCCGAAGTCGGCGGCCATGCGCAGGAGCCCGACGGCGACCCGCTCCAGAGTGGCCTCTCCCCAGGCATGTTCCGTGACGCCGCCCCGCCTGCCGACCTCCTGGAGGAAGCCGTAGAGTTCCTCGGGACGGAGGCGATGAGCCCCCTCAGCCCAGTTCGGGTAGAGCCAGCCGACGAGGAAGTCCCGGAACAGGAATTCGTCGCGGGTCATGTGCCAGAGGAGCGCCGGCTTCCACTCGTCGAGGCCCCAGCCCGCCTTCGCGAGGAGGGCGAGAGGCCGGTCGCGGCCGGCAGGGTCGAAGCGGCGGTTGAGGACTTTCCCGACGTCCCGAAGCCAGGTCTGGCTCTTCGCGCCGACGAGGTTGACCTCCCGGACGTGGTCGAGGTTCTGGCGCTTGGTCCGGTCGAAGTCCCAGGCTGCCAGGGCCGCGAAGCTCTCGTCGATCATCGTCCCCTTCACGATCGTGAAGGAGGAGACGACGTTGGCGCGGGACGCTTCTTGGCCCCGCTTCGTCAAGCGTCCGCCTTTCTCATGTAGGGGACGGCGAGGGCGCCCGGTTCCCCCCGGGCGAAGCCAAGGGCGAGGAGGGTGAAGTCGGCGTCCGTACCGGTGAAGACGCCGGGGAGTTGGACTGCCCTTCCGTCCGCGCTCCGTCGGAGGCGCGCGAGCGCCTCGAGGTCCCCGTCGGTTACGAGGCCGAGGCCCCGAAGGACGGCGCCGAGGTCAGCGCCTGCCGGCTTCTCGAGGGCTTCGAAGATCGGCTTCCACTCCTCCGCCTGCTCGAGCCAGTGCTCCCACATCCCATCGAACTCCTCCTCAACCGAAGCCGGGAGGTCCCACAGGGTGACGCACTGGGGCGGCTCGAAGACTTCCCGGCAGCGGTGCCCGGCGACAGCGAAGACCGCGCGGGCCTGAGCGAAGCGGTGCGTCCGCGGGAATCCGCGCCGGAGCGCCAGAGTCCCGAGCTTTCCGAGCTGCCCGTTCGTGTTCCACCAGCGGGCTCCGTCCATCTCGCCGAAGCGGGCGACGGCGAGCCGGAGCTTCAGAAGTCGTTCCATCCCAGCGTGCATTCAGGGACTCCAGTTCAAGGGCTCGAGAACCGCATACAGGGCCTCTCCCGTGGAGTTGCCGCGTCGAGACGGCAAGAGCGCCCGCGCCATGTTGCCACTGAACCGAGAAGTCACGCCAACACCTGACCTTCCGGGCTCCACGCTGAGCCGGGGTCGCCGAATTGACATTCCCTGGCTGCCTTCCTTCTCCGCCGCAGCGACCTGTTACGACGGGCCCGCGGCCCGGGAGAACCGAACTCGAACTCCGCCGTCACGCGGACGCAGACGAGGGCCACAGGCTTGCAGGCCTCCAGGCGCTGGGGAGGCACCACGCCCGAGTGAGGATCGACCCAGGAAGGGACAGATGGTGTCCCGGTGGTCCGATTCACGGGGGATTCTCCGAGTCGGTCGCCGTCTACGCCTGGACAGTGCGTGCGGCAAAAGCACCCCATCGGATCAGATGGGGTGCTGGAGTTGGGTGCCTCTTCTCAGAAGAGGTGAATGAGGAGCGGTAGAACGGTATCCGGGTCGAGAGGCTGAGCGTCCCCCTCTCCCGGCGGGAGAGGAGTGCCTGCCTCGAAGAAGTCGTCGAGGATCCGGTTCACGAGCGCGGTCATCGGGAGCTTCCTTCCTGTTCGCGCGTGGTGCGTGACCTTGAGCTGGTAGAGGCGCCGGACATTCCGGTCCTCGATGAACGGCTGGTATAGACCGAGGCGTGCCACGGGCGTCCTCAGAAGGATTCGTCGATACCGTGGTCCTCGTCGCTCTCGCCGTAGAGCGACGGGACCGACGTGTGGCAGTGCTCGCACTCGCTCGGCGGCCCCTCGTAGAGGAGCTCGTAGTCAACGACGCACCAAGCGCGCTCTTCCGTCGAGAAAGGATCGAGGAAGGCCGAGACGGCATTCATGCACGAGGCGCAGCGCATCTCTCCGTCGACGGTGATGTAGAGGACCGGGACCATGTCGGCGGGAATGACGGAGCGGAATCGGCCGTCTGGCTCAAGGAAGGACTCCGGAAAGTCGAGCATCAGTTCACCTCCCTCCAGTGGACACGAGCGTCGAGGAGCGGGGACCAGTCGCCGTGGCGCATCGTCGCGAGGTCGATGACCGAGGCGATCGTCAGGACACCGCTCGAGGTGACGACGAACTCGATCGCGATGTGCCGCCCGCAGTTGAGGCAGGGGGTGAGCAGGCTCCCGTCAGGCGGGAACCGGCCCTGCTCCCCCCAGTACCTCCCGCAGGCAGGGCAGCGGATGAAGAACCACGGGGTCGCCATCAGTAACCCTCGTCGGCGCGCATGTAGTCGGCAGCGGTGATGCAGGCGTCGGCGAACTCGCTGTCGGGATCGTCGTCTGCGGAGACGAGGCCTTCGGTGACGTCCTCGACTCCGGCGTGAAGGTCACGGGCACAGGCCGCGCAGAGAAGCACCTCCTGCTCGGTCTCGGGGTCGTCGTAGGTTCGGATGCCGCCCGTGGCGCCGCAGTCCTCGCAGTGGGTCGAGGTCGCTTCACTCATAGCGCTCTCCCCTACTGGCACGAGGGGGTGACGAAGAGGACGAAGGGACGCTCGGCGTACGTGATCGTGGCGAACGGGCCGTAGGCCCCGCAGGCGAGGTGGTGAAGCCGGACCATGGCGTCGAGGTCCTTCGACACGGCGTGCTGGACTCCGTGGCGGCCGACTCGGACCGAGACGAGGTCGAGGAAGTGCTGGACACCGTCGATGTCGATCGGCGCGCGGAACCAGGCATCGGGTCTGACCCCCAGGTGGCCGCCGGCCGGCGAGAGCGGGACGGAGGAGAGGTCGAGCCTCATGCGGCACCTCGCTCCGCGGCGCCGGGTACGGCTTCGCTTCGACCAGCACGGAGGATCGTGTCGGCGGCCTTGAAGATCCGCTGGGCGGAGTGCTCCGGGAGGGGGTTGCCCGCGCCGTACCACGACTGGATGTAGCCGCGGGCGTACTCGGCGCCCGGGAGGTGGAGCGCCTCGAGACAGAGGAGGCCGACCGCCTCGGCTTCCGCTTCCGTGAGCGTCTTCGGAAGGTCCGGACGGTCGTCGCCCCGCTCGGCGGTGTGGTTGAGGAGGACGTGGCCGAGCTCGTGGAAGAGGGTCTTGGCCGGGAGCGCGGCGATGGGGCTTACCGCGACGGAGCGCCCGTGGGCGAAGCCCTGGACGTTGCCGTCGGGCAGGTCGAAGGGGATGCGCTGGACCGCGAGGGCCTCGAGGGCACGCGCCTCGTCCCACGACGGGATCTCGACGGCGTTCGTGAGGGGCTCTCCGTCGGTCTGGGCCAGGACGAACCACCGCGGCTTCCAGACGAAGATCGTCTTCAACCGCGGAGCGTCGCCCTCGGGCTCCGACCGGCGGCTCCGCTCGTCGTCCTTCACCCGGACGCTCACCGGCATGCACAGGACGATGGCCTTCTCGCCGGCCCGCACGCGCCGTTTGAGCTCGTTCCATCGCTGGAGTGTGGCGATCGGCCCTGGGGCGAGTCCGCGTTCGCGGCACTGGAACATGACCGCGAGCTGGTTTCCGAGGCTGTAGCCGTGGAAGAGGCGATACGCCTCGAGGATCTGGCCGGGGCGGGAGACCGCGTCAGCGAGGAGCTCCGCCCAGCGAATCGAGACGGGTTGTCCGGCGTCAATTAGAAATACCGCCTGACGACAATCAGAAATACCGGGTCGGG
>JADHEF010000640.1_pt1 | contig 32484 bp, 41 predicted proteins | sample 8952391 | NCBI WGS metagenome assembly JADHEF01 (sample SAMN16124439, study PRJNA663245) | bioreactor sludge metagenome | isolation source: sludge (nitrite) | place: India:Bengaluru | collected 2019-02-28 | reverse complement strand
GATCGTGAACGATTTTTGGCGTGGGTTTACGACATCTGCGTAAGCGATTGCCGTGACTATGGGTGCGCACTTTGCATCCGACGAAAAAAATCCCGCGCCGGTCTGGCACGGGATTAAAAGTCCCATCGTTGCGATGGGTCAGGGAGGGTCAAACATTGTCAGCGGGGGGCGCTGAAGCAACGACTGCATTGTGCGATCGCGCGGCGCGGGTGTCTGTTGGGCTTGTGCAGACGTTGCGTAACAGACTGTAATGCGCCGTGGGCGGGCTACTTGAGCCGTTTCCGGATCTCGCCATCGCAGCTCTTCGCGACGCGCTCGTATTCGTCGGTGCTGTCAATCAGCGCCTGGGTCGATTCGACTTTCCCGATCTCGCGTTTGATGTAGGGGAGCCAGCGATCGTTGAGTTCGCGCTGAAGCGTCGCTTGCGTGTTGCCCACCGGACCGCGCCACGGGCCGCCGGTCGCAAAACGACGCCGCAGTGTTTCGGCGACTTCGTTTTCGATCGCGGCGAGGTGGTCGTGGTACGTCTTCACGTGGCGAAGTTCGTGCGCGTAGATCTCGTTGTGCGCGCAGCTCTTCTCGGGAAACTCGCGGGCGATGTAGACCGTCATCGGGTCGTAGCCGTAGGTCACGACGAGCTGCGGGCTCGTGCATTCCCAGCGTCGCGAGCGGTCGACATAAGACGGCGAGCGGATCTCGGCCCGCACCGTCGCCGTGCCGCGCGTGAGCCCGAGCACACGCGTGCCCGGGCGAGCGATTTCGGCGGCCAGATGGGTGATTTCGCGATAGCCGTAGCGCGTGTCGATGCTGAGTTTCTCGGGCAGCCGGCGTAGCGTGACCGACGGCGGCGGCAGTTGATCGCATTCGTCGGCGAGAGCCGGCGCACTGGCCAGGAAGCCAAGGACTAAGGCGAAGAACTTACACAGGCAGCTGGACATGCCCCTCCGAGTCCAGTGTGACGAAAGGGTTCCAGCAGACTTCCCAGAGAAAACCGTCCGGGTCGGAGAAGTAGCCACGGAAGCCGCCCCAGAACACCTTGTCGGCCGGACGAACCAGGGTGGCGCCGACGGCGACGGCCTCGGCAAGGGTACTGATGACAGCATCTTCGGACTCGACATTGTGCGCGAGCGTGAAGCCGGAAAATCCGTTGCCTTGTGCCGTGACATTGGCGTCTTCTGCGAGTGCCTCGCGCTGGAACAGGGCAAAGGCGACCGAACCGGCCTGAAAGAAGGCGATATCCGTATTGCTGCTGCCCGACTCCTTCCAGCCGAGCGCAGCATAGAACCGGCGGCTGCGTGCGAGATCGCCGACGCCGAGGGTGACGAAACTGATCGCTTGTTTCATGACTTGTCCGTTGTCGATGAAGAGTCGGGGATTGTTGCACGGCGCCGGATGATGCGGTCGGTTATACTCGCGCCGCCTTACTTTCCTTCCGGTACTTCGCATGGCTCTCGCGCTTTTCGACCTCGACCACACGCTGCTTGACGGCGATTCCAACTCGCTCTGGATGCATTACCTGATCGACCGCGGTCATCTCGACCCGGCGGCGCTGGAAACACAGGCCGAGTATCTGCTGCAGTACGCCGCCGAGACGCTCGACATCGGCGAGTACCTGAACTTTCACCTGGGCTTCCTGCGTGAGCTTGCGCTTGAAGACTGGCTACCGCTGCGCGACGCGTTTATCGCTGAACAAATCAAGCCACGTCTCCCCGAGGCGGCGATCGAGGTCGTCAAGAAGCATCGTGTGCAAGGTGATCACACCGCGATCATCACCGCGACGCATCACTTCCTCGCGGCAGGCATTGGTGATCTCTTCCAGATGCCAGTGATCGCGCCGTGCCCGCGCCTGCGCGACGACCGCATCGTCGGCGTAATCGAAAGCACGATCTGCTACCGCGAACGGAAGATCGACTGCCTGGAGGCTTTTGTCGCGCGCGAGGACTGGGAGACGGAGGCCGACGACCGGCATTTCTATTCCGACTCGATCAACGACCTGCCGCTCCTGGCCGCCGTTGGCCATCCGCACGTCGTCAATCCCGATGCGCGCCTGGCTGCCGAGGCCGAGGCGCGCGGCTGGCCGGTTTTGTGCTGGAAACTCTGACCGCGTTTGTCTGCAGTCCCTCAGTGCGCCTGATCCCAGTTGGCGCCGACGCCGACTTCGACGACGAGCGGTACGCGCAGCTTGGCCACCTGAGTCATTAGCGGCGGCAATTCGACGCGTACGCGCACGAGTTCGTCGTCCGGCACTTCGAGCACGAGTTCGTCGTGCACCTGCATCACCAGCTTCGTCTGCAGCTTTTCCCGGTCGATCCAGCCCTGCACGGCGATCATCGCCAGCTTGATGAGATCCGCCGCCGTGCCCTGCATCGGCGCGTTGATCGCCGCGCGCTCAGCGCCCTGACGCCGGCCGACCTGCGCCGCGCGAATCTCCGGCAGCCACAGGCGGCGGCCGAAGACGGTCTCGACGTAGCCGTTCATCTTGGCCGCGTTGCGCGTGCTTTCCATGTACTTGGCGACGCCGGGATAACGCGCGAAATAGCGTTCGATGTACGACTGCGCTGCGCTGCGTTCGAGGTCGAGCTGGCGCGCGAGGCCGAAGGCACTCATGCCGTAGATCAGCCCGAAGTTGATGACCTTGGCGACGCGCCGCTGGTCGGGGCCGACTTCGAGCGGCGTGACGCCGAAGATCTCGGCAGCGGTGGCACGGTGTACGTCTTCGCCGTGCGCGAAAGCGTCGAGCAGGCGCGCGTCTTCGGAGAGGTGCGCCATGATGCGCAGCTCGATCTGCGAGTAGTCGGCGGAAACGATGCTGCTCGCGGCGGGGGCAACGAAAGCCGAGCGGATGCGCCGCCCCTCGGCGCTGCGCACCGGGATGTTCTGCAGGTTGGGGTCGCTCGAGGCGAGCCGCCCGGTGACGGCGACCGCCTGCGCGTAGCTGGTATGCACGCGGCCGGTCTGCGCGTTGACCATCTTCGGCAGCTTGTCGGTGTAAGTGCCTTTCAGCTTGGCGAGCTGGCGCGATTCGAGCAGCACCTTCGGTAGCGGGTAGTCGAGCGCCAGTTCGGAGAGCACCTCCTCGTCGGTCGATGGCGTGCCCGACGGCGTCTTCTTCTTCACCGGCAGTTCGAGCTTCTTGAACAGGATCTCCGCGAGTTGTTTCGGCGAGTTGACGTTGAACGGTTGGCCGGCGAGTTCGTGCGCCTGCTGTTCGAGTTCGAGCAAGCGTTTGCCGAGTTCGTTGCTTTGCTGCGCGAGCAGGTCGGCGTCGATGAGCACGCCGTTGCGCTCCATCCGGAAAAGTACCTCGCGCGACGGCATCTCGATTTCGCCATAGATGCGCGCTAGTCCCGCATCGGCCTGGATCTGCGGATATAGCCGCTCATGCAGGCGCAGGCACAGATCCGAGTCCTCGGCGCCGTAATCGGCCGCCTGTTCGACGGCGACCTGGTTGAAGCCGATCTGGCTTGCGCCCTTGCCGCAAAGCGCCTCGAACGGGATCGTCTGCAGCCCGAGGTGGCGCAGCGCGAGCTGACCGAGGTCGTGACCGCGCACCCCTTCCTTGCCCGATTCGAGCACGTAGGATTGGAGCAGCGTGTCGTGCGCGATGCCGGCCAGCACCGGGCCGTGGTTGGCAAAGACGTGCTGGTCGTATTTGAGGTTCTGGCCGATCTTGGCGTGGGCGGGTGAAGCCAGCCACGCGGCGAGGCGCGACAGTGCTTCTTGGCACGGCAACTGAAGCGGCGCGCCGGCGTAGTCGTGACCGAGCGGCAGATACGCTGCTTCGCCCGGTGCGACGGCGAAGGAAATCCCGACGAGGCGAGCCGTCAACGGGTCGAGGCTGGTCGTTTCCGTGTCGAGCGCGGTGAGCGGTGCCGCCTCGATCTTGGCGAGCCAGCGCTCGAAGGTCGGCCAGTCGAGGATGGTCTCGTAACCGGCGCGATGCGCGCCGTCGTTGGCCAGCAAGTCCGGTAGCGGTGCGGCTGCCTCGACCTTGGCCTGCGCGGGCGTTTCGACCGTCGGCTCGCCTTGCGCTTCCTTCAGCCACGACTTCATTTCGTAGCGGGTGAACAGCTCGATCATGCGCGGGCGGTCGGGTGCACGCGGCGCGAGTTCGGCCAGTGTTTGTGGAAGAGCGAGATCGCAGCGTACGGTGACGAGTTTGCGTCCGAGCGGCAGGAAGTCGAGCGCGGTGCGCAGGTTTTCGCCGACCACGCCGCCGATGTCGGCCGCAGCGGCGATGACGCCGTCGAGCGAGTCGTATTGCGTCAGCCACTTGACCGCCGTCTTCGGCCCGACCTTGGCGACGCCGGGGACGTTGTCGACGGCGTCGCCGACCAGCGTCAGGTAATCGACGATGCGCTCGGGCGGCACGCCGAACTTGGCGAGCACGCCGGCCGCGTCGAGTGTTTCGTTGCTCATCGTGTTGACCAGCGTGATGCGTTCGTCGACCAGTTGCGCGAGATCCTTGTCGCCGGTCGAGATCACGACGTCGATGCCTTGCGCCGCGGCCTGGCGGGCCAGCGTGCCGATCACGTCGTCGGCTTCGACGCCGTCGATCATCAGGATCGGCCAGCCGCAGGCGGCGACGCCTTCGTGGATCGGTTCGATCTGCAGGCGCAGGTCGTCGGGCATCGATGGTCGGTTGGCCTTGTATTCGGGGTACCAGTCGTCACGGAAGGTCTTGCCCTTGGCATCGAAAACGCAGGCTTTGTAGGCCACGTCCGTTGCCTTGTAGTCACTATCCAGCCGGCGTAGCATGTTCAGCACACCGTAGATGGCGCCGGTCGGCTCACCCAGCGAGTTGCGCAAGTCCGGCATGGCGTGGAAGGCGCGGTAGAGATACGACGATCCGTCGACCAGCAGCAAGGTTGGCATAATTTACAAGGCGTGAAATGAGCGAAAAAGACAAGATCCCCCCATCAGCCGAGCATGGTTCGAGCAAGTTTACGGCGTCGCAGGAGGCGTGGCGGGTATTCGGCATTATGTCAGAGTTCGTCGAGGCGACGCAGCGCCTGTCGGCCATCCGGCCGGCGGTCTCGATCTTCGGCAGCGCGCGCACCTCGCCCGATTCGCCGTACTACAAACTGACCGAGGAAATCGCGCGCCGGCTTTCGGATGCCGGTTTCTCGGTGATCTCCGGCGGCGGTCCCGGCATCATGGAAGCGGCGAACAAGGGCGCGTACTTCGGCAAGTCGCCGAGCATCGGCCTCAATATCCAGTTGCCGCGCGAACAGTCGTCCAACGCCTACCAGGACATTTCGCAGTCCTTCCATCATTTTTTCGCGCGCAAGTACATGTTCGTGCGCTTCGCCAACGCCTACGTCGTGATGCCTGGCGGCTTCGGCACGCTGGACGAACTGCTCGAAGCCCTGACGCTGATCCAGACCGGCAAGAGCCGGCGGATTCCGATCATCCTCGTGCATGCGCCGTTCTGGAGCGGCATGATCGACTGGTTCCGCAGCACGCTCGTCGCCGAACAGGTGATTTCGCCCGACGACCTCGACCTGATCCAGGTGATCGACAAGCCCGAGGAAGTCGTCGATGCCATCTTCAAGCACTATGAGACGCGGGGCTTCGAGCCGTTGGCCGGCGAGCGCGAGATGCTGCTCAATCTGTAATACAATCCGGGCATCGAGAAATCCCTTCTGAAAGCGTCATCCATGCGTCGAATCGCTGCCCTCCTTGCCTTGCTGGCCCTCGTAGCCGCCCCGGTTTGGGCGCAGACCCCGCCGGATCTTGAACCGTTGCCGGAGCCGCCGCCCCCGCCGGCGATGAGCGCCGAGGATGCCGCGCTCGAGCCGGAGGTGACAATCAAGAAACGCGAGGGTGAGACGATCGAGGAATACCGCATCAACGGGCGGCTGTACAAGATCGTCGTGACGCCCGAGCATGGTGTCCCCTACACGCTGATCGACCCGCGCGGCGATGGCAACTTCGTCCAGATGGACGGGCCGGGCTCCGACCGGATCAGCGTGCCGATGTGGGTGATCGGCACCTTCTGATCCGTTTTTCCGGCGTTGGCAACGGCGCCGGGGTCAGCCAGTTTTTTCTCGTCAGCGTCCTTCCGCGTTCTTCCAACCGATCCGAGTGAGCAATCCCATGGCGTCCTTCCCGATTCCGGCGCCGGCCTTCAACGGAAACAGTCGCGTCGTTCCGCCCGGCAACGCGTTCGACTGGCTGCGCCAGGGTTGGGCATTGTTTGCGGCCAACCCCGGTCTGTGGATCGGGCTGACCATCGTCCTGCTGGTTATTGTCCTCGGTGTGCAGATCGTGCCGCTGGTCGGCACGCTCGCCGCGCATCTGCTGATGCCGGTGCTCGGCGCGGGCCTGTTGCTGGTGTGCCGGAAGATCGATGAGGGGGAGAGCGTGCAGATCGACGACCTCTTCGCCGGCTTCAAGCAGAACGCCGGTCCGCTGGTCATGGTCGGCGTGCTCTACATGCTGGCGATGCTGGCCATCGTCGTAATTGTCATTGCCGTCGGTGGCGGTAGCGTGGCCGGCGGCTTGCTGTCGGCGCAGCCAGCGGGGCTCGGCGTGATCTTCGGCGGCCTGATGCTGTCGCTGCTGCTTTCGCTGGCGCTGTCGGTGCCCGTGGTCATGGCCATCTGGTTTGCCCCCGCGCTCGTCTTCTTCAACAACATGCAGCCGGTCGAGGCGCTCAAGGCGAGCTTCGAGGCGTGCATGAAGAACGTCCTGGCGTTCCTGGTCTATGGGCTGATCGTGCTGGTGCTCGCCTTCTTCGCGGCGCTGCCGGTCGGTCTTGGTTTCCTTGTTCTCATTCCTGTTCTCGCCGGGTCGGTGTATGCCGCCTATCGGGACGTCTTTGTCGCGAATTGATTCTTCCATGCAAGCATTGACCCTCCCCGCCAGCCGCGGCTTGCACTGGCTGTCCGAAGGTTTCCGCATCTTCCGCAAGAAGCAGCTGCTGCTGACGCTGCTCATCGTCGGCTACTGGGTGGCGATGATCGTCATCAGCTCGCTGCCGTTCTTCGGGCAGATCGTGGCGACGCTGCTGATTCCGGTGTTCTCGGTCAGCCTGATGAATGCCTTCCGGCTCGTCGAGCGCAACGCCCTGTTGCCGCCACATCTCCTGTTCTCCGGCTTTCAGCAGAACCTGCGCACCCTCCTGATCCTCGGTGGCATCTACTTCGCTGGCACGACGCTGATTCTCGGCGCGACGTCGCTGATCGATGGCGGGGATTTCTTCCGCATGGCGGTGCTCGGGCAGCGCGCGGAGGAAGCAGCAGCGGGCGATGACCTGCCTATCGGCGCCATCATTACCGTCGTCGCCCTGTCGCTGCCGTTCATGATGGCGTACTGGTTTGCGCCGGTGCTCGCTGCGTGGCACGGGCTTTCGGCCGGGAAGTCGCTGTTTTTCAGCGTTGTCGCCTGCTTGCGCAACTGGCGCGCCTTCGTCGTCTATTTCGTCTCGATCGCCATCTTCGGCATGCTGCTACCCGGCCTGATCGTCGCCGCCGTGACGATACTTCTGCCCGGTGGCGGCGAGGTCATGTCGGTCGCGCTGTCGTCGTTGCTTGTCGTCGTGCTGATGCCGACGCTCTACGGCAGCTTCTACGCGAGCTACCGCGACGTCTTCGTCGTCGTTGACGAAAATGCCTGAAACGCCGGTACGAACGCCGCTCGGCGTTTTTGGCGGAACGTTCGACCCGGTGCACTTGGGTCATCTACGTCTCGCCGAAGAGGCGGCCGATGCTCTGGCGCTGGATCGCGTGCGCTGGATTCCCGCCGGTTGGCCGGCGTTGCGCGGTGCGCCGCGCGTGGCCGCCCGGCAACGGCTGGAGATGGTGCGGCTGGCGACCGCCGGCAACCCGCGCTTTGAACTCGACAGTGCCGAAGTCGATACGGCTGCGCCGAGCTACACGGTGCCGACGCTCGAACGGTTGCGCGCGGATGCCGCTATCGGCCGGTCACGTCCGCTTGTTCTGCTTGTCGGCGCGGACGCCTTTGCCGGGATGACCGGCTGGCATCGCTGGCAATCGCTGTTCGAGTTGGCGCATATCGGTGTCGCGCACCGGCCGGGCTATCCGGTCGAGGCCGAGTCTTTGTCGCCAGCGCTGGCCGAAGTCTTCCGGGCGCGACTGAGTACCGACGTTGCCGATCTTGCGGCGGTACCGGCGGGGCGCATCGCGACCTTCGCCATGACACAGCTCGACATTTCAGCAACCAAGATTCGGGCGCTGCTGTCCAAACGACTCAGCGCCCGCTACCTGTTGCCCGAGGCGCTGATCGCGTACATCGGGCAGCATCACCTTTATGAAGAGAATTGAATCGTCAATGAATGCAGCGCAACTCGAAAAAGTCGTGGTCAATGCCCTTGAGGACATCAAGGGCCGTGATATCGAAGTCATCAATACCGCCAAACTGACACCGCTGTTCGAGCGTATCGTCGTCGTCAGCGGCGACTCTAACCGGCAAGTGCGTTCGCTCGCGCGCAACGTCGAGGACAAGGTGCGCGAAGCCGGCGGCGAGATTCTCTCGACTGAAGGCGAAGACGGCGGCGAATGGGTACTCGTCGATCTCGGTGACATCGTCGTACACGTCATGCAGCCGACCATCCGCAGCTATTACAACCTCGAAGAATTGTGGGGCGGCAAGGGGCCCGAGCGCGTACGCAAGGCCGCCGCTGCGGCTGCCTGAAACCTCAATGCGGCTCGGCATCCTCGCGGTGGGTCACAAGCTGCCCGACTGGGTGGCCAAGGGCTGCGCCGAGTACATCAAGCGCATGCCGCGCGAGTTGCCGCTGTCGGTCGTCGAAGTGAAACCGGAACCGCGCGGTTCGAAGACGCGCGAGCAACTGCTGGCTGCTGAGAAGTCGCGCCTGCAGGCGGCCTTGAACGGATTCAGTCGGGTTGTCGTACTCGACGAGCGCGGCACCGATCTCACGACGGTAAAACTGGCGCAGCGCCTCGAGGACTGGATGCGCGAAGGCGGCGATACGGCCTTCATCATCGGCGGCGCTGACGGCATCGATGAGGAACTAAAGCAGCGCGCCGACGCGATGATCCGCCTCTCCAGCCTGACCCTGCCGCACGCCATGGCGCGCCTGGTGTTGTGCGAACAGTTGTATCGTGCGGTCAGTGTCGTCAAGAACCATCCCTATCATCGAGAAGGCTGAGTTGCATGCCGATCAACCTGCGTAACCCGCGCATCTTTCTTGCCTCGCGCAGCCCGCGCCGACGCGAGTTGCTGACGCAGGTCGGCATCCAGTTCGATACCATCGTCTTTCGCGACCACCCGCGCGAGGATTTTGAAATCGACGAGACGCCGCTCGCTGGCGAGGCGCCGCTCGACTACGTGCAGCGTGTCGCGCGAGCCAAGGCCGAGTACGGCTGGCGCGTCGTCACCCTGCGCAAGCTTCGCTCGCAACCGGTACTGGCGGCCGATACAACGCTGGAATTCGATGGGCAGATCATCGGCAAACCGACCGACGCCGAGGACGCACGGGCGATCCTGCGTCGCCTTTCAGGCAACACGCATCGTGTGCTGACGGCGGTAACGGTCGCCTTCGAAGGGCGCGTCGAGTCGACGCTGTCGATCAACGAAGTGCGCTTTTGCCCGCTCGACGAGGCGACGATCCGCGCCTACGTCGCCACCGGCGAGCCGATGGACAAGGCGGGGGCCTACGGCATTCAGGGCCACGCGGCACTGTTCGTCGAGAACCTCGTCGGCAGTTACACCGGCGTGATGGGCTTGCCGCTCTACGAAACCGGGGTTCTTCTCCAACGCTTTGGCTATCCGCTCTAGCCTCGCGCGTCGGGCATTCAGAAGAAGCGCGTAAAGAAGCGGGCGAGCAGTGACGGTTCGCGCGCCTTGTTGCTGCGCGTGAATTCGGCGTAGGCCTTGTCGGATACGACGATGTGGTCGATCAGCCAGTCGCGCAGGAAATGCATCAGATCGAGCGACAGGGATCCCGTGGTGGCGGCGCGCTGCCGCTCCTCGGCGATGCGTGCGATGAAGGCCTGGTGTTCCCTCTTGTGCGCCTCGAAGGCGGGATAGCTGGTGACGCGCATGAACGTCTCTTCTGCCGTGAAATGGGCCAGCGTGTACTTCTCAAGCTCATCGATTACCGCGAGCACGACCGACGGGTCGCTGCGCCGCACGATGGCGCGCCATGCCTTGTTGATCAATTCGAGCAGCGACTGGTGCTGCGCGTCGATTTCGTCCAGGCCCAGGTTGTACTGAGCCCGCCAGCGAATCAGGTCTGCCGCCATTGCATTCTCCCCACGGTGTCGAGCGCGAGGGGCGACACCCGTAACCCCAAAAACGCGCGCATTTTCCCATGCCGAGGGAATGGGCTTGCGCGTGGCCACAGTTTTTTACAAAGCCCTGGCGTGCCTGCACCGCGCGTGCGCGACCGGGCCATGCAATGGCGGCACGGCGTATAATTTCGGCGAGATTCCGCGGCGGAAATCAGGGGCGCAAAGCAGGAATCTCCGCCCTCGGCTGAGGGCCTCACTCGGCTAACCCCGTTTTCTGGAAGGCGAAACGTGCTCAGGACACTCTTCGGAAAGACCTTCGGTTCGGCGGGCATCGCGCACGAGGCGGGAAGCAATGCACCTGGGGCGCTGCATCTGGCGCGCATCAGAACACTGATCGAGTTCTTCCCGATCGGAAAGAAACTTCGCTACTACCCGGAATTCAAGCAGGACATCGTTTTCGATACCTTGATCCTGGCCTATTGCGTGAATGGCAATTACATCTATTCGGCCGACGCGATTGATCGTGACTCCGAGGGCAATCCGACAGCCTTCCGCTTTGGTGACAACGACCAGCGGCTTCCGGTGTCCACGCTCAAACTCTTCCAGTTGCTGGTGCCCGATACCTCGCACCTCGAGATGAAGCTCGATTACGACCGTCGGGCGCAGATCGGGCGGGGCAAGCAGTTCAACAAGGGCAACTATATCTCGCTCATCTCGAACGCCGGCGGCAAGGGTGTTTCCACCGTCGATACCGAAGTCGCCAAGCAGGTGAACCTGCCCGACGGCCCGTATGCGCACATGAACATGGTGCTGCTGACACCGGAGTTATCGACGCTGTCGGTCACCGATCAGCGCAAGAAGTCGCGCGCCAAGATCACGGCGCCGGTGACGTTGCACATCCCCGACGTCCGCCAGGCGCTGCCCTGTACGCTGGTCGATATGTCGGAAGGCGAAGTGCGCATGCGCGTGCGCGAGCACGGCGCCGTCATGCCCGAACTGCAACGCGGTGATGCCGTAGTCATCGAGGCCGATCTGGGCGAAGCGGAGCGGCACTACACGATCAAGGGCGTTGTCATCCGGCGCTCGCCGGAGACCTGCGTGCTGCAACTCGAAGGCCAGATCCGCGACGGCAAGTACAACGCTTTCTCGCCGCTCGACCTGCTCGAGCTGAAGGCGGGTTTGCTCAACTACGGCAAGTAGCGGCCGCTCGAGAGCGTTTCCAGAACACAGTCGTTGAATGCAGTGCGGTCGATGGCGCTCAGCGTTGCGCTACCGAGCAGGCCGAATGCGACGGCGACCAGGAAGTTCCTGATGCCGGAATTCCAGGCACAGAGCAGTGCGTGCGTGAGGTTCGTTTTCATGCCGCGTATTGAAACAGGTGCGTGTTGCAGGAAGATGTCGACGAAAGAAAACGGGCGCCGAGACGCCCGTTCGAGAGACTTTGCGGACTAGAAGTCGTGACGGATACCGACGTTGAACGCGCTCTGGTAACCCGTGTTCCCTGTCGTCGTGCCGCCGTCAAGGCGTGACTTGACGAGATTCGACTCGTTCTGGCTGATGTCGCCGTAGGCCACGTAGAGGTTGGTGCGCTTGCTCAGCGAGTGCTGATAGCCGATGCCCCAGAAGCTGACCTTGTCGTCGTCGGCGTCAGTGTTGTACTCGATGTTGGCGCGTGCGTAATTCGCGGCCAGCGTGCCTTTGGCGCCGATCGGCGTCGAGGCGCCGAGTTGCCATTGCGCACGCTTGTCTTTCGTTACGCCCGGATTCTGCGCGTAGCCCGTGACGCCGTAGGCGCCGCTGACGCGGACAATGCCGAAGTTGTAAGCGGCGGCGAGGTGCCACTCGTTGCCCGAATCGATGCTCGGTGCGCCGTCGTAGCTCTGGTACTTGTTGTTCTCGTAGGTCAGGCCGGCGACGAGCGGGCCGTTGGCGTAGTGGCCGGCGACGGTGTAGACGCGTTCGTTGCCGGTGGCCCCGGTGAGGCCGGTGGGCGTGACGTCGTTGGTGTCGGTGTCGGCGTGGCTGGAGAAGCCGAGCTTGGCCTGGAATCCGCTCCAGGAGGGCGAGTAGTAGGCGATCGCGTTCTTCAGATCGGTCGTCTCCTTGCTGCCAGTCGTCAGGATATAAACGTACTTGGGCGAAGCGACCGTGTTGTTGCCGAACATGACGCTGGTGGCGCCGAGCAGGTCGTCGTGGAAACTCGCCACCGAGCCGACCTTGACTTCACCGAGGTTGGCGCTCTTCAGGCTGACCCATGAATTGCGGCTTTCGACGGCCGCGCTGTAGTCGGTCACCGCCTTGAATTCTGCCTGGAAGCCAGCTGTCAGGCCGTTGCCGAGATCCTCGGAGCCCTTGAAACCGAAGCGCGAGGTCTTCCATTGACCGGAGTCGATGGCGCTCTTGGCGTCGACGTTGTCGTCCGGCGCGTCGCTGTAATAGCCGTAGCCGACGTCCATGATGCCGTAGATGGTCACGTTGCTTTGCGCCAGCGCGGTGCCGGAGGCCAGGCTGGCGAGCGCCACGGCGATCAGTTTCTTGTGCATGGGGTTGTTCATCTCTTGTCTTTCCATCGGGTTCGAATGATTGGTTGCCGTAAATTCAGCGGGGCGGATGGTCGCCGACGAAAGTGACGGCGGTGTGACGGATTTGTTACCTCGCAGGGCTCATCCGATGCGCTGTCTGTGATCCGTTCTGTCGATCGGGTGATCGCCGCATGTCATAGAGCTGAAACAAAGCGAGGCGATGATCGGTGTGGTTATGAGTGCCATCGACCGCAAGCCATCGCCGAGTTCACCGGCGGGTGTTGCCCGCCTACCCGACGGGCGGCTGGACCTGTGGGTATGCACGCGCTGTGGCTATACCTACGACGGCAACGCCGGCGAGCCGGTTTCGCAGACCGCGCCGGGCACGCCGTTCGAAGCGCTACCCGATGACTGGCATTGCCCGCACTGCACTGCCGAGAAGGAATACTTCTTCCACTGATCGCCTGACTGTTTCGAGGAAAATGAAGATGACCCGCAAGAACGATTTGAACGAGTCGCAGCCCGCCACGACGCGGATTTCCACACCGCTGGCCGAACTGATCGATACCTGCCTGTCGCGGCGCTCGGCGCTCAAGAGCCTGTTTGCCGCCGGCGTGGCGACCGTTGCAGCGCCCGCCGCCTTCGCCGCGACGCGTGAAAATGACCCTTCGTCGCTGTCGTTTGCCCAGGCATCCCACAGCATCGAGAAGTATCACCAGGCCGCGCCTGGCCATCGCGCCGACGTGCTGATCCGCTGGGGCGACAAGGTGCTGCGTGATGCGGCCGAGTTCGATCCGTTCAAGCTCAGCGCCGAGGCGCAGGAAAAGCAGTTCGGCTACAACAACGACTTCGTCGCCTTCCTGCCGCTGCCGCGTGGCTCGAAGAACAGCACGCACGGCCTGCTCGCCGTCAATCATGAATACACCAATCCGGAGCTGATGTTCTCTGGCCTGACCGCCAACGACGCGGCCGGCAAGATGACGCGCGAGCAGGCCGACGTTGAACTCTCCGCGCACGGCCTGTCGGTCGTCGAAATCAGGAAGGGCGACAACGGCTGGCAACCGGTCGAGAACAGCCGCCTGAACCGCCGCATCAGTGCGCGGACCACGGAGATGACCGTCGCCGGGCCGGCCGCCGGGCACGACCGTCTGAAGACGAAGGCAGATCCGAGCGGCAAGCGGGTGATCGGCACGCTCAACAACTGCTCGGGCGGCGTCACGCCGTGGGGCACGGTGCTGACCGCCGAGGAGAATTTCAACAGCTACTTCGGTGGCGATCCAGACAAGACGCCGGAGGCCGCCAACCACCAGCGCCTTGGCATCAAGGGCAAGTCGCGCTACAGCTGGCCGCGCTTCTACGAGCGTTTCGACATCGAAAAGGAGCCGAACGAGCCGAATCGCTTCGGCTGGGTCGTCGAAATCGACCCCTACGACCCGCACTCGACGCCGATCAAGCGCACGACGCTCGGCCGCTTCAAGCACGAAGCCGCCACCTGCGTCGTCGCTCCCGACGGGCGCGTCGTCGTTTACTCGGGTGACGACGAAGCCTTCGAGTACATCTACCGCTTCATCACCGCGAAGAAGTTCGCGCCGAACAATCCGGCCGCCAACCGCGACCTGCTCGACGAGGGCACGTTGTCGGTCGCCAAATTCGACGATGCCGGCACGCTGCGCTGGCTGCCACTTGTTTTCGGTCAGGGCCCGCTCACGCCGGCCAACGGCTTCCACAGCCAGGCCGACGTGTTGATCGACACGCGCCGCGCCGCGGACCTGCTCGGCGCCACGCCGATGGATCGCCCGGAAGACGTCGAGACCAACCCGGTCAACGGCCGCGTCTACGTCATGTTGACCAACAACAATACGCGCAAGCCGGACCAGATCAGCAAGCTGCACCCGCGCCCGACCAACCTCTACGGCCACATCGTCGAGTTGCTGCCGCCGGGTACCGAGGGCAGCGACGGTGCGCGTGGTGCCATGCACACGGCAGACGAGTACCGCTGGGAAGTCCTGCTGCTCGCAGGCGATCCGGCCAAGCCTGAGCATGGTGCCAAGTACCACCCGGACACTGAAAAGCTCGGTAACTGGCTGGCCGCACCGGACAACTGCACCTTTGACAACCGCGGCCGCCTGTGGATCACCACCGACCAGGGTTCGTCGCAGCGCAAGACCGGCATCCCGGATGGCGTCTACGCCTGCGACGTGAATGGCGCCGGGCGTGGTCTGACGAAGTTCTTCTACGCTGTCCCGAAGGACGCCGAAATGTGCGGTCCGGCCTTCACGCCTGACAACAAGACGCTGTTTGTCGCCGTCCAGCACCCGGGCGAAGAGAAGAATTCGACCTTCGACAATCCCTCGACGCGCTGGCCGGACTTCGACTTCAAACGTAACGTGCCGCCGCGTCCGGCCATCGTTGCGATCACGCGCGAAGACGGCGGCGTGATCGGCGGTTGAGTTTCAGGTCGCCGCGTTGAGCCGTTCGACGATCAGGTCGGCGGCTTGCGTTGCACCGCTGGCGATCGGCGCAGGCGGCGCAGGCTGCCGCCATAGCGCACTGAGCAGGGCGGGCATTCGGTTTGAGGCCAGATCGCCCTCTTCGATCTTCAGGCAGCGGGTGTTCGCGTGCAGCCACTCGATCAGGCAATCCTGCTCGGGCCAGTCGTCACGTCGCACGTAGAGCACCGCCGCGCCATTGCACGCCGCTTCGGCGAAGGTGCCGTAGCCGGGCTTGGTAAGTACGACGTCGACGCTGCGCAGCAGGTCGGTGAAAAGTACGCCGAGCGGCTCGGTCGCCGTCATGTCGGCGCGGCCGACCGCCCAACCTTGTGGGATCAGCCAGTGCAAGCCGGGAATCGCTGGCCAGTGCTCGACGCCGAGATCCTTGTCGAAACCGCCAAAGGCGACGAGCGCCAGCTTGGCGTCGGGCAAAAGGCCAAGCCGCGCACGCAGCTCGGCACGCCGATCCCGGCCCGCCGCGGCGACCGGATCAATCGCCCGACGATGCGGAAAATCATCCATCGGCATCGCCGGCGTCAGGCGCAGGAACAGCTCTGCACTGCGGTAGGCCTCAAGCATCTGCCGATGGATCTCGGGTGCCCATTCCTCGCGGCCGAAGTAGTCCGCAAACAGATCGGCCCAGTTGAGCGAACACATCGAGAGTGACGGAATCCCTGCCTGGGCCGCGCCGGCGAGGGGCAGGTAGGCGACGTCGGTGAGCACGAGGTCGGGCTGCAGCGCCGCCAACTGCGCTGCTTCGTCGGCGACACGCTGTTCCCAGTGCGCGTGTTGTGCTCGGTACTTTCCCGCCGTCGAGGCAAAGTCGATGCGTACCGCGTCGAGCATGACGTAGCCGAAATCGCTGGCTTGTGCGATGTGGGTGAACTCGCCATGAATGCGCGCGCGCAGTCTTTCGGCCGGAACGCCGCTGCGGAGTGTCAGGCGCAGGCCTGGAAAGCGCCGCGTCACCTCGTTGAGAATCGGCGCAACCTGCGCCAGATGGCCGAGGCCGTGCGAGGAAATGTCGACGAGGAGGTGTGGCATCGTCGGATCAGACAAAGCGCGCCAGCAGCGCTCCTGGCAGGTCGGCTGGCAGCGGAATCCACACGCGATGGCCGTTTCCCGGTGCAACGCTCATCGGAGCGGTCTCCGCGTTTTCCATGCGCTCCAGCGTGATTTCGCGGTTGCCCGAGGGATGGATGACCTCGATGCGATCGCCGACCGCGAAACGGTTCTTCACCTCGACTTCCGCCATGCCGCGCGCGGCGTCCCAGCCGATGACATCGCCGACGTAGAGGCTGCGGCCGGACTCGGAGTGGCCGCGCAGGTAGTTCTGCATTTCGTGCTCGTGGTGGCGCTGGTAGAAGCCGTCGGTGTAGCCGCGATTAGCGAGGCCTTCGAGCTCGCCGAGTAGGCTGGGGTCGAGCGGCCGGCCGGCGACGGCGTCGTCGATCGCCTGGCGGTAGACCTGCGCCGTGCGCGCGACGTAATACGGCGACTTGGTGCGGCCTTCGATCTTCAGCGAGTCGACGCCGATCTCGACCAGGCGCTGGACGTGCTCGATGGCGCGCAAATCCTTGGAGTTCATGATGTAGGTGCCGTGCTCGTCTTCTTCGATCGGCATCAGCTCGCCCGGCCGTTCCTGTTCTTCGAGCAGCCAGACCTTGTCGGCAGGACTAGCGTTATGTGCATTAAGCTGTACGTCACCGGCGGCATTCTCGGCGGCGGGCTTGACCTTGTAGTCCCAGCGGCACGAGTTGGTGCAGGTACCCTGGTTCGAGTCGCGATGGTTGAAATAGCCGGAAAGCAGGCAGCGTCCCGAGTAGGCGATGCACAGCGCGCCGTGCACAAAGACTTCCAGCTCGATGTCCGGGCATTCCTGGCGAATTTCGGCAACTTCGTCGAGCGACAGCTCGCGCGACAGGATGATGCGCGAGACGCCGAGCTTCTTCCAGAAACGCACGGCGGCGAAATTGACGGTGTTAGCCTGTACGGATAAATGAACAGGCATCTCGGGCCAGGTCTCGCGTACCAGATCGATCAGGCCGGGGTCAGCCATGATCAGCGCGTCCGGATTCAGCGCCACCACCGGTGCCATATCGGCCAGGTAACTGCGCACCTTGGCGTTGTGCGGCAGCACGTTGCTGACGACGAAAAACTGCTTGCCGCCCGCGTGCGCCTCGGCAATCGCGCCGCCCAGCGTTTCCAGATTGCCGAACTCGTTGTTGCGCACGCGCAGGCTGTAGCGCGGTTGTCCGGCGTAGACGGCGTCGGCGCCGAAGGCGAAGGCGTTTCTCATCATCGCCAGCGATCCGGCGGGGGCGAGCAATTCAGGGGATTTCAGATCAGAGACAGGCATGGAGGCTTCGTAGGGGGAAAGGGTAGAATGCAGGCGACCCGCATTTTAACCGCATTCAACTAACTGATTGATTTTATGCCAGAAGATATCCTGATTAACTTTACGCCGCAGGAAACGCGCGTCGCCGTGATGTACCAGGGCGCCGTGCAGGAACTGCATATCGAGCGCAACGCCAGCCGCGGGCTGGTTGGCAACGTCTATATCGGCCGCGTCGTGCGCATCCTGCCCGGCATGCAGTCGGCCTTCATCGACGTCGGGCTGGAGCGCACCGCCTTCCTGCACGTCGCCGACATCTGGGAAGCCAAGCAGAATGGCGAGCCGCCCAAGCCGATCGAGCGCATGGTCTTCGAAGGCCAGAGCATCATGGTGCAGGTGATCAAGGACCCGATTGGCACCAAGGGCGCGCGGTTGTCGACTCAGATCTCGGTGGCCGGACGAATGCTCGTTTACCTGCCGCAGGAAAAGCACATCGGCATCTCGCAGCGAATCGAGAACGAAGCCGAGCGCGAGGCGCTGCGCGAGAAGATCACCCGCCTCGTTCCAGCAGACGAGCCGGGCGGCTTCATCGTGCGCACGATGGCCGAGAGCGCGAACGAAGAGGAACTGGCTAACGACATCGAATACCTGCGCAAGATCTGGCGCGACATCAAGGAGCACGCCAAGACGATGGCACCGCCGAGCATGCTTTACCAGGAGCTGTCGCTCGGGCTGCGCGTGCTGCGCGACTTCGTCAATCCGGAAACCGACCGCATCGTCATCGACTCGCGTGAGAACTTCGGCAAGCTCTCCGCCTTTGCCACCGAGTTCACGCCGACCGTCAAGCCGCTGCTCGACCACTACATCGGCGAACGGCCGTTGTTCGACCTGAACGGCGTCGAGGACGAAATCCAGAAGGCGCTCGCCCGCCGCGTCGACCTCAAGTCCGGCGGCTACCTGATCTTCGATCAGACCGAGGCGATGACCACCATCGACGTCAACACCGGCGGCTTCGTCGGCATACGCAACTTCGACGACACGGTGTTCAAGACCAACCTCGAAGCGGCGCAAACGATCGCCCGCCAGCTGCGCCTGCGCAACCTGGGCGGCATCATCATCACCGACTTCATCGACATGGACAGCGAGGAACACAAGAGCGCCGTGCTCGCCGAGTTCAACAAGGCGCTGGCGCGCGACCACACGCGGCTCACGGTCAACGGCTTTACCGCGCTCGGCCTCGTCGAAATGACCCGTAAGCGCACGCGTGAATCGCTCGCCCACGTGCTCTGCGAGGTCTGCCCGACCTGCCAGGGGCGTGGCGAAGTGAAGACGGCGCGCACCGTCTGCTACGAGATCCTGCGCGAGCTGTTGCGCGAAGCGCGCCAGTTCAACGCGCGTGAGTTCCGCATCCTCGGCGCGGTGTCGGTGATCGACATCTTCCTCGACGAGGAGTCGCAAGGGCTGGCGATGCTCTCCGACTTCATCGGCAAGCCGATTTCGCTGAAGGCCGAGCCGAGCTACACGCAGGAGCAGTACGACATCGTGCTGATGTGATCGGGCCTATACTCGCCGGTATGAGAGTTTACGCGCGAATACGGACAACGTTGGCCTGCGGGCTGGTCGCCCTGCTGGCGGCGTGCGGCAGCGTGCCGCCAGCGCCCGACGCTTCGTCCGGTACGTCCTCGCGTGCGGCGTACAGCGAGACCGGGCAAGAAGTGACCTTGTTCGCGCTTGGCCTGATCGACACCGGCTACCGCTTCGGCGGCAAGAATCCGGAAGCCGGCCTCGATTGCAGCGGCATGGTCGCCTATATCTACAACCGCGCGGCCGGGCTGAAGGTGGCCGGCAGCGCCGCCGACATCGCGCGCAAGGGGCGCCCGATCGATCGCCGCGACCTGCGTCCGGGCGACCTCGTCTTCTTCAACACGCGCAACGCGCCGTTCTCGCACGTCGGCCTCTACATCGGCGACGAGCGCTTCATCCACGCCCCATCGACCAACGGCCGCGTGCGCATTGACCACATGAACGCGCGCTACTACGCGCAGCGCTTCGAGGCGGCGCGTAGTTACTTCGACTAGCGTTTTTCCTTCACATCGCATCCTTATCTCGCCGGACCAACATGCGCGATCGCGTTCGTCCGGCGAGTCGGTGTCGTCTCCTTCCGGCACCTTTGAGGCGTCGAAAAATCGCCATGCTTATCCCTTAAAGTTGGCATATGATAATAAAACGAATCGGAAATCATTGATTTGTATTGTTTGTCGCTGTACATTAGAAACATCTAATGTTTTGTACGGCAGTTCTCACTCAAAGGAGCGTCACCATGGAAAATGCACCGCAATTCAATTTCCCGCGTCTCAACGAACCGGCACCGGCCTTTTGCGCGCGCACCACGCACGGCGAAAGAAAGCTCGAGGACTACCGCGGCAAGTGGTTGATCCTTTTCTCACATCCCGCGGACTTCACGCCGGTGTGTACGACCGAGTTCATGGCTTTCGCCAAAGCGGCACCGACCTTCAGTTCGATGGGTTGCGAACTCCTCGGTCTGTCGATCGACAGCCTGTTCTCGCACCTGGCCTGGACACGCAACATCAAGGAGAAATTCAACGTCGACATTCCGTTCCCGATCATCGAGGATCTGAAGATGGACGTCGCCCGTGCCTACGGCATGGTGCATCCGGGCGCTGGTGACACGTCGGCCGTGCGCGCCACCTTCTTCATCGATCCGAACGGCGTCTTGCGCGCCATGGTCTATTACCCGATGAGCAACGGCCGCAGCATCGACGAGTTCGTTCGCCTGCTGCAGGCGCTGCAGACTTCGGATGCCAACGGCGTGGCGACGCCGGAGAACTGGTGTCCGGGCAAGCCGGTCATCGTGCCGCCGCCGAAGACCGCCGAAGCCGCCGACAAGCGCGCGTCGGAAGGCTACAACACGGTCGATTGGTATTTCTCGACGAAGAACCTGTAAGCGTTTTGTCTCACGGCGGGGCGTCCGTTCGCGCAGTTCGGGCGCCCCGCGTCATTTCAATGGAGAAGATTGCATGAACGCCGAGCACCCGGAGTCAAATCCGTCCCGACTGGCCCACCTGCCGGTTTCCTTCTTTTCAACGGTCATGGGCATGACGGGGCTGGCGATCGCCTGGCAGAAGGCGCATCTGGCGCTTGGCGCTTCGCCGCTCGTCTGGCAGAGTCTCGCGGCGCTCTCAAGCGCCTTGTTTGTCGGTCTGTTGATCGTCTATGGCGTGAAACTCGTGCGCCATCCGAATGAAGTGATGGCCGAGTGGAAGCATCCGGTGCGCGTCAATTTCTTCCCGACCATTTCGATCAGCCTGTTGCTGCTCGGCATCGTCTGGCTGGAGACGGCACCATCGGCCGCGCTGTTGCTGTGGGCCGCCGGGACCGTGATCCACCTGCTATTCACCTTCGCCATCCTCAGCAGCTGGATGTACCACACCCATTACGACATCAAGCACGCCAATCCCGGCTGGTTCATTCCGGTCGTCGGCAACCTGTTCGTGCCGATCTGCGGCGTGCATTTCGTCTCGCCCGAAATCGGCTGGTTCTTTTTCAGCATCGGCATGATCTTCTGGATCGTGCTGATGACGATCATCTCCTACCGCGTCATCTTCCACGATCCGATCCCGCCGCGCCTGCTGGCGACGCTGTTCATCCTGATCGCGCCGCCATCTGTCGGCTTTGTCGCCTACGCCAACCTGGTCCCGGAACTCGACGGCTTGGCCCGCATTCTCTACTACTCGGCGGTCTTCCTTACGCTGCTGCTGGGCGGCAACGTGATGCGCTTCATCCGCGGCGGTTTCTTCATCTCCTCCTGGGCCTACTCCTTCCCGCTGGCGGCGATGACGATTGCCACGTTTGTCATGGCCAAGCGCTCGGGGCTCGAGTTCTTCGTCTGGCTCGGTGGTTTGCTGCTCGCCATCGTTTCGCTGGTCGTCATCGTGCTGGTCCGCAAGACGTTGAGCGCCGTCGGGCGCAAGGCGATCTGCGTGCCGGAGTGACGATCACGCGCGGCGCAGCATCTGCCAAACGGCGACTCCGGTGAGCGCGAGGAAGCAGAGAGCGGACCAGTTGGCCAGCGAAAGGCCGAGGAAGACCCAATCCTTGACCGTGCACAGGCCGGTGACCATGAACATCGCCGGCCACTTGTCCGAGAGCCAATTGACGATGGTCTCGACGAGCGTCGGGTCGCTGAAACCGCACTCGGTCACCTGGTCCGGGACGAACTGCATCCAGCTCTGTTCAACCGCCGACGCCACACCCCAGAGCGCGACGGCCGTGATCAGCTCGCCCCAGATGCGCGGCCAGCGATTGATCAGGCACGCGCAGAGCGCGAGAAGCGCAATGACGATATAGAGCAGGCGCTGGAAGTTGCACAGATAGCACGGTTCGAGATGGACCACTTCGCCGAGGATCAGCCCCGATGCGAGCAAGCCGCCCGACGCGGCAGCCAGGAGACCGAAGACAGTGCGGCGAGACGGAAGGGGAAACATGTGCAGGCTCCGTTCGATAGAAGGGGTGGGTAGCCGGCAATGCCGACGACTATGCGGACGCGTCGGGGAGTGCTCTTCTTCGCATGAACTTCGCCCTGGCACGCGCCTTGACGACGCCTGCGCAGCGCAGTTCTGCAACGAGTTCGTAGACGAGCTTGCGGCGTCCGACCAGGTGCGCCACAAGTTCGATCGAGTCCGGGCAGGGGACCGGCGCCAGATAGCGGATCTGCAGGTCCGCCGTCATTGCTTCGATGCCTTGATGAAACAGGCAGTGCGTCATCGCGGCGTCGAGCAGGGTGGCGGTCATGCCGCCATGCAACGCACCCGAATAGCCCTGCCATTCCGGTTTGAGCCGGAGCGAGGCCTTGATTCCCGGACCCGAGGCGTGAAAACGCAGCCCAAGTCCGGCGTCGAGACCGCACGCCATGCAGCGCGCGTGGCTCGCCGGGCGGGCGACAGCCGCGTGGCGAAAGTCGTCGGCGCCGGCAATGCTCTCATCCGGCACCGGCGAACGACTCAAGGCTTTTGCCTCAGGTCGTTGATCTGTCGCTTGAGATCTTCGATGGCCGCTTCGACGCGCGCGAGTGCAGCGGCGAACGGGTGCGCACCGAAGCGGTTGAAGCCGGTGAAGCCCGTGAAACCGCCGAAGCCTGCTCGCCCGTCGTTCTCCTCGAAGCGGCAACGCCGCTGGCCTTGACCGTTGCCGCCACTGAAACCGGGTCCGGGCCCCGTGCCGTCGCGCCGCCCTTGACCGTTCCCCCGACCTCCCATGCCGCGTCCGGCCGAGCGGCCCAAGCCGTATCCGAAGTTATTTCCGTTGCGTGTCATTGCCTTGCTCCTTTCTCGTTGATAAAAGGTCACTGTCGGAGAGGTGTCGCGTGTCGGATGACGTCGCGGCGCGTCGGTCAGTCCGGCAGCTTGACCAGAATCGCATCCGCTTCTACCAGACCGCCCTTGGGCAGCCCGGCCACCTGAACCGCGGCGCGCGCCGGGTAGGGCTCGCTGAAGTACTCGCACATGATCAGGTTGAAGCGACCGAAGTTCGCCATGTCAGTCAGAAAAACGCCGAGCCGGACGATGTCGCGCAGATCACCGCCCGCCGCCTGGCAGACGGCCCTGAGGTTGCGGAAAACCTGATGCGTTTGCGCGTCGAAACCATCGAGCAGGTTGCCGTCCGCCGGATCGATACCGAGCTGGCCGGAAAGAAAAACCATGTTGCCGGCCTGTACGGCCAGCGAGTAGGGGCCGACCGCCTGCGGGGCGTGCGGGCTTTGAATGATTGCCTTGTCCATCGTGCTTCCAGTCTGGTGGGGTGTGTCGGGGAGTCAAAACTGTCCGGTGCGCAGCAGTACCAGCGTGCATGCCTCGGTGGGCTCGATGCCGGCAGCGCGCAGGCCTTCGTACTCGTCCGGGTTCTCCGTGCCGGGGTTGAAGATCACGCGCTTGGGACGGATGGCCCGGATCTGCTCGAACAACCCTTCTTGGCGCTTGGGGCCAACGTAGAGCGTGACCGTGTCGACCTTGCCGGGAACGTCGGCGAGGCGGGCGTAGACCTTGCGGTCCATGACTGTCTCCACCGCCGGGGCGACCGGAATCGGGTTGTGGCCGTACTCGAGCAACATCTTCATCGCCTTGTTCGAGTAGCGCTCCTCGTTGTTGCTTGCGCCAATGACAGCTACGTCTTCCATTGCTTTTCCTTTCTCGAAGGGTCAGTGGTCGCAGGCGTTTGCGCCTGAGACCAGGGTGCCGGCCATGCACTTGGCGACCAGTGTTTCCGGTGCCTCCACCGGCGCGCCGACGATGACTTCGATCCCGTGTTCCGCAAAGAGTGCCTGCGCCCGCTGGCCCATGCCGCCGGCGATGATCCGGTTGACGCCGCGCTCGGCGAGCCAGGGCGGCAGCAATCCGGGCTGGTGCGGCGGTGCTTCTACATCCTCGCGAACCATGACGGACTTACCGTCCGGGTTGACGTCGAGCAGGGCAAAACTGGCGCAATGACCGAAATGGACGGCGAGTTTGCCGTCGGCGAGGGGGATGGCGAAACGCATGGTCAGGCTCCTTGAAAATAAGTGGTGAGGTTCATTGGATGGCGAGTTCCTTCCAGATGCCGCGGATGTCGTCGGCCGACGGGCAGTCGGTGTCGACGACGGTCTTCTCCTGAATCTGGGCGCGGGTGACCGAAGGGTCGTAGCGAACGCGACCGACGACGCGGGCGCCGGATTGGCGCGCCTGCGCCTCGATGCGTTCGGTCATCTCCGGGTTGATGTCCCATTTGTTGACGCAGACCGCCGCCGGGATGCCGAAGTGCCGGGTCAGCCCCAGCACGCGTTCGAGATCGTGTGCGCCCGAGAGCGTTGGCTCGGTGACCAGCAGCACGTCGGTCGCGCCGGTGAGCGAGGCGATGACCGGGCAGCCGATCCCGGGCGGGCCGTCGACGAGGATCAGCGGATGACCCGCTTCCTCGGCGATGCGCCGCGCCTGCTGGCGTACCGTGGTGACCAGCTTGCCAGAGTTCTCGGCGGCGACGCCGAGGCGGGCGTGGACCATCGGGCCGCACGCCGTGTCGGAGATCATCCACTCGCCGCAGCGGCGCTCGGGGAACTCGATGACGTCCATCGGGCAGGTTTCGACGCAGACGCCACAGCCTTCGCAGGCGGTCGGGTCGATCCAGTAGGTGTCGTGGCCGGCCTCGGGGTTCGGTTCCATGATCGCGCCGAAACGGCACTCAGGCAGGCAGACGCCGCAGTTGCAGCACACTTCCTCCATCACGACCGCCTGATGGCCGCTCATGAAGACGTGCCGCTCGCGAACGGATGGCGGAATGACGAGGTGCAGGTCGGCGGCGTCGACGTCGCAGTCGGCAATCACCGGGCGTTCGGCGAGGCGGGCGAACGAGGCCGTGATGCTGGTCTTGCCGGTGCCGCCCTTGCCGCTGAGGATGACGAGTTCCTTCATGCGGCGACCTCCATCGCGGCGTGGTGCGCGATGTTGTGCCACAACTGCGCGAAGTGGGCGAGGTAGTCGGGCAGCGCATCGACGATCAGCTCGCCGCGCGAATAGGCTTCGGCGACGCGGCGGTCGTCGGGAATTTCGAGGAGGATCGGGATGTCCTCCGCGGCGCAGTAGCGTTGCACACGGTCGTCGCCGACGCCGACGCGGTTGATGACGACGCCGAAGCGCAGGTCGAGCGCGCGCACGGTATCGACTGCCAGCGTCAGGTCGTGCAGGCCGAACGGCGTGGGTTCGGTAACGAGCACCACGAAATCCGAGCCGCGCAAGGTGGCGACGGCTTGGCAGGCCGTGCCTGGCGGCGCGTCGAGGAGCGTCGCGACGCCGTCCTCCAGGCGGTCCTTCAAGGCATGCACCAGCGTGGAAGCCAGCGAGACGCCGACGTCGAGACAGCCGCTCTTGAGCGTGATGCTCCCGACGCGCGCGGTCCTGATCACGCCGATGCGGTAGTCCTTCTCGCGGATGGCGTCCTGCGGGCAAACCAGCGTGCAGCCGCCGCAGCCGTGGCACAGTTCGGGGAAGAGCAGCGGCGTCTTGCCGACCGAGGCCAGCGCGTTGAACTGGCAGAAGTCGACGCACTTGTCGCAGGCGTCGCACTTGTCGGGGTCGAAATCGGGGACGGCGATGTTGATCGTTTCCTCGCCGAGCGGGGTGCCGGCGAGGAACAGGTGAGCGTTCGGTTCCTCGACGTCGCAGTCGAGCAGTTGTACCGGCAGGCTGAGCGTTCTTTCGAGCGTGCGCGCCAGATTGACGGCCAGGCTGGTCTTGCCCGTGCCGCCCTTGCCGGATGCGATGGCGACGATCATTCCGACCTCCCGCCGCGGAAACCTCGTCTCCCCCGGTGCCGGGCGGTCTTTTCATCGACCTCGTCCTGCCAGCCATTGCGCGTGGGCGTGATGCCGTCGAACTTCGCGGTGAAGGGCTTGATGTCGAGCAGCGGCGTGCCGTCGAGGATGTCGGCACCGGCGAAGTGCAGCACGTTGCCTTCGCGGCTTAGCAACTCCACCACGCTCAGGCCGATGGCGTTGGGACGGCAGGGGGCGCGCGTCGAAAACACGCCGCGTTCCGTATCCTGCAGGAAGGGCTTTACGCGCAGCTTCGGCGCCTCGGCGCGGTCGAAGTGGTAGATCAGATAGATATGCGAGAAGCCGTCGAGATCATGCAGGCCATCGGCGAATTCCGGCAGAAGCTCGACGTGCCCACGGCACTCCTTCGCGTAAACCGGCTGGATCGGCGTCTCCTGCGGCACGACGTGTTGGCTGCGGATCACGCCGATCGGCCGGAAAACGATGCTGTCGCTCAAGCCCAGTGGCTCTCGACGTTGGCTGCGGTGGCCTCGGTCAACTGTCCTGCGCGGTAACAGGCGAGTGCATCGGCCACGGTCGGCGCGTCGGTGTTGTACACCTTGACTCCGGCGGCGGCGAGGACGCGGAACGCCTTCGGGCCGCAATGCCCGGTGACGAGCACAGCGGCGCCGGCCTTGACGATCGTCTGCGCCGCCTGGATGCCGGCGCCCTGCGCGGCGTTGAGGTTCTGCTGGTTGCTGATGACCTGGCTGCTCCCGCTTTCCGTATCGTAAAGCAGGAAATTGCGCGCCCGACCGAAGCTGGGGTCGAGCAGTGCATCGAGATCGTTTCCGCTGGTGGTGAAGATCAGTTTCATGGCGTGGGCTCGCATCGCAATTGACGCTTAGATATTGGCATACGCCAATTACAAAGGCAAGAATATTTCTCCGTTTTGGCAACTTTCCGGCAACTTTTTCATCTGGTTATATGTGGCATATGCCATAATCGGAGTCGTGAGATTGCGTTAGTTCGACCGGCCACAACGGAATAGAAAAGAGGAAATCCCATGCCCATCGTCACCCTGCCCAACGGCGCGTTTCGCGTCTTCCCCTTCAGCATCAGCGCCTACGATGTCGCGCAGGACATCAGCCCCGGCCTGGCGCGCAACGCGCTGGCGGCGCGCATCGACGACCGCCTGTGCGACCTGTCGACCGTCATCACGGAGGATGTGCGTCTGGCGCTGATCACCGAGCGCGATCCCGAGGCGCTCGACCTCCTGCGTCACTCCTGTGCGCACCTGATGGCGATGGCCGTCAAGCAACTCTACCCGGAGGCGCAGGTCACTATCGGTCCGACGATCGAGGATGGCTTCTACTACGACTTTGCCTATTCGCGCCCCTTCACGCCGGAAGATCTTGCCCAGATCGAGGAGAGGATGCGCGAACTGGCGCGGGCCGACCTCCCGATCGAACGCAGCGAAGTGGCGCGCGAAGAAGCCGTCCGCTTGTTCGAATCGCTCGGCGAACAGTACAAGTGCGAGATCATCCGCGACCTGCCGGCCGACGCCGTCGTCTCGCTCTATCGCCAGGGCGATTTTGTCGACCTCTGCCGCGGCCCGCACGTGCCGTCGACCGGCAAGCTCAAGGCTTTCAAGCTGATGAAGGTCGCCGGCGCCTACTGGCGCGGCGACTCGAAGAACGCCATGCTGCAGCGCATCTACGGCACCTGCTGGGCCGATGAGAAGAGCCTCAAGGCCTACCTCACCCGGCTGGAGGAGGCGGCGAAGCGCGATCACCGCAAACTCGGCACGCAGCTCGATCTGTTCCATTTCGACGAATGCGCGCCCGGTTCGGTGTTCTGGCACAGCAAGGGGTGGACGCTGTTCCAGCAGCTCATCGCCTACATGCGCCAGCGCCAGTTCGACGCCGGCTACGAGGAAGTGAACACGCCGGACGTGATGGATCGTTCGCTGTGGGAGCTTTCCGGCCATTGGGCCAACTACCGCGACCACATGTTTACCACCGAGACCGAGGACGGCCGCACCTTCGCCTTGAAGCCGATGAACTGCCCCGGCGGTGTGGCCATTTTCGCCAACGGCCTGAAGAGCTACCGCGACCTGCCGATCCGCATGGCCGAATTTGGCAAGGTGCACCGCTACGAGCCGTCGGGCGCGCTGCACGGACTGTTGCGCGTGCGCCACTTCACGCAGGACGACGCGCATATCTTCTGCACCACCGCGCAGATGCAGTCCGAGTGCGAAACGGTCGTTCGGCTGATCCTCGACATCTACCGCGATTTCGGCTTCAACGACGTCGCGATCAAGCTGTCGACGCGCCCGGCCAACCGCATCGGCAGCGACGAAACCTGGGATCTGCTCGAACACGCCTTGTCGTCATCGCTCGACGCGATGGGGCTGGCCTACACAACCAACCCCGGCGAGGGCGCTTTTTACGGCCCGAAGCTCGAATTTGTCCTGCGCGACGCGATCGGTCGCGACTGGCAGTGCGGCACGCTTCAGGTCGACCTCAACCTGCCCGAACGCTTCGACATCGCCTACATCGACGAAGCCGGCCAGCGCGTTCGGCCAGTGATGCTGCATCGCGCGCTGTTCGGCTCGCTCGAACGCTTCACCGGCATCCTGATTGAACACTACGCCGGTACTTTCCCGGCATGGCTGGCGCCGGTGCAGGCCGTCGTCTTCGGCGTCACCGACGTGCAGGCCGACTACGTGCGCGCCACCGTCGACGCTTTGAAGCGCGCCGGCGTGCGGGCTGTGGCCGACCTGCGCAACGAGAAGGTCGGCTACAAGGTGCGCGAACACACGCTGCAGCGCGTCCCATACCTGCTCGTCGCTGGCGAGCGCGAGCGAAGCGAGGGCACGGTGTCGGTACGCGACGTGGCGGGGAAGGATCTCGGGGCAATGACGCCGGAACTGGTCGCTGCCCTGATGCAGCGGATGCCGGCGTCGGCATGATCGGGCGTCCGCGCAAGTGCCGGCACGTCTGCTGTCGGCCGGTCGTCGGGCTGTTCAAGCCGTACCGGGTGGCATATGCGGTGCTCGATGAGGTGGTACTGGCGCCGGACGAAACCGAGGCGCTGCGGCTGGCCGACCTCGAGGGCCTGTACCACGCCGACGCCGCCCGCCAGATGGGCATCTCGCGCCAGACCTTCGGCAAGATCGTCGCGCAGGCGCGCAAGAAGGTAGCTACGGCGCTGATTGGCGGCAAGGCACTGCGGCTCGCCGAGATGCAGCCCGTGCTCGACGAGATGGCGATCATGGCCGCGCCGGCGGCTATGCTGGAATAAAGGAAGGTTCTCCGGAGGTGTCATGCGCAAATGGCTCTGCGTCCTCATTCTCTCCTGGCTCCCGTTTCTCGCCGGCGCAGCGGAGCCGGTGTGGACCGAGCCGGCCGCGAGCGGCGTGCAGGTGCATCTCTACCTGTTCTGGTCGAAGAACTGCCCGCATTGCCTCGAAGCGCGACCGCGCCTGCTCGATCTCGCCGCACGGAACGCCTGGGTTCGGCTGCAAGACTTCGAATTGAGCGAGCATCGCGGCAATGTCGAGCGTTTTGTCGCGCTGGCCAAGCAGGTTGGCGGCGAAGCCCGTGCGGTGCCGACGCTGATCTATTGCGGGCGGATGGAAGTCGGTCTGGATAGCAGCGACGCCGGCATGGCGAAGCTGCTCGGCCGGCTGCAGGCGTGCCGGGCGCTACACGGAACGGCAGCGGATTCCGGTACAGCATCCCTTCGTCTGCCGCTGCTCGGCGAAATCGATCCGGCGCGTCTGTCTCTGCCGTTGCTCACGGTACTCATCGCCGGCATGGATGCGTTCAACCCCTGCGCCTTCTTCGTGTTGCTCTTCCTTCTCTCGCTGCTCGTCCATCAGTCGGACCGGTGGCGGATGGCGTTGATCGGCGGGGTGTTCGTGGCCTTTTCGGGGCTGATGTACTTCGCCTTCATGGCCGCCTGGCTCAACCTGTTTCTCGTACTCGGCAGCCTGCCCTGGGTAACCGGCGCAGCCGGGCTGCTGGCGTTGCTGATGGGCGCGGTCAACGTCAAGGATTTCGTGCGCTTCCGGCAGGGGCTCTCCTTGTCGATCTCGGATAGCGGCAAGGCGACGATCTTCCAGCGCGCCCGCCGTTTGCTGACCGCCGAGAGCCTGCCGGCGATGCTGGTCGCGACGGTCGTCCTCGCCGTTTCCGCCAATTTTTACGAACTGCTGTGCACGGCTGGCTTCCCGATGGTGTTCACCCGTCTGCTGACGCTGCAGGATGGCGGGGCAGCGCAGCACTACGTCTACCTCGCGCTGTACAACGTGATCTACGTGCTGCCCCTGCTGGCGATCGTGATCGCCTTCGTGCTTACCATGGGCGCGCGCAAGCTCAGCGAACGCGAAGGGCGCCTGCTCAAGCTGCTGTCCGGCCTGATGATGCTCGGCCTCGGCGCGTTGCTGCTGCTGGCACCGGAAAAGATGGGCAACCTCGGAATGGCGCTTGCGATTCCGCTTTCGGCTTTTGCCCTGACCTGGATTGCGGCACGCATGACACGGCGCTAAGTCGCCCTCCTGACCAAGGTACGGCGGCGGGAGAGCCTCAGATTTCGATCGTCTGCCCCGCGCCACCGGACCTGACTACCGCCTCGCCGAACTCCGCACGCAGCCGTTCGATGACCTGCGCCCCGGTGCAGTGGCAGGGCAGCAGGAAGTCCGGCGCGCATTCGTGCAGGAAGGCGAGGGTGGCGTCCAGCCGCTCCGCTCCGGCATTGAGCAGGTGCAGGCCGCCGGTGATGCCGCGGATGCGGGTCATTCCACTGATCCGCTGTGCCTGGCGCACCGTGTTGACGAGGCCGGAATGGCAGCAGCCGGTGAGGATGACGAGTCCGTCGCCGGTTTCGAACCACAGCGAGAGGTCATCGGTGATCGGGTCGGCCTGTAACTTGTCCTCGCCCAGATAGAACGGCCCGCCGGTATCCTCGAAACCGGAATTGCGCGGAACCGGGCCGGTGATGCCGATCCCCGGGCGCAGGTGGCGCGGCCCGTCGAGCACGATGCGGCGTTCGGCAGGCAGCCCGCAGAGGGCCTGTCGTACTTCTTCGGCCACCAGCTCGGGCGGGGCTTCGTTATCGACGACGAGGGTGATCGTGATGGGCGGGGTCATGGGCTTTCTGTCTCCGGCTGATTGAAGGTAAGCAGGCGTTCGAATGATTCGAGGTCGAGTCGGTGCAGTTCGGGGGCGTGGTCGCGGATGGCCAGGAAGCGCGGATCGCGGCCGCGTTGGCGGAATTCGGTCTGCAACTGGCGCATGAACAATCCCGAGCGCTCGCACAAACCGTCGCTCCCATGATGGATGGCGCAGCCCGAGCTTTCCGGGTTGCCGCCGAGGATGGCGACGAGTTCGTAGCCTTGCGCCAGGTAAGTCTCGATGCGTTCGGCGACCTCGTGCGCCAGCGTCGCGCAACGCTCGATACACGCTTCGTTGTGCAGCGCGTCGCGGATGCGCTCGCCCGGTGCACGCCGGCGCGCGAAGCCGAGCGCGTGAATCTCCGGGCAGGGCATCTGCAGCACACCGACCCGGTGCGCGTGGCAGCGCTCCAGCACCTGAAAATCCACCGCCGGACTGCAGGCTGCCCCGTCGTCGCGCGCGTTCTGGTTGAGGATGCATTCGATGACCGCGACGAAGCGTCGTCCGCGCGCGTCCGGCCGGGGCGGGCGCAGCCAGCGTTTGACGCGCTTCAACAGTCGCGTCGGCATGTCTTGTTCTCCACACGACGGGCAGGACTCATATAATCCGTCCTTTCATCGAAGCAAGTTCAAAAACACAGGCAGAAAACACGATGGGGCGTCCAGTCAAAGAGCGTTGTATCAATTGCGTGCCGGTGGCCAGCTACTACAAGCCGGTCGGCATCCCGATGCGCGACCTCGACGAGATCGAGCTCGCCATGGACGAGCTTGAGGCGATGCGCCTGACCGACCTCGAAGGCATGTATCAGGCTGACGCTGCCGAGTGCATGGGCGTTTCGCGGCAGACCATCGGCAACATCCTCAACAGTGTGCATCGCAAGGTCGCCGATGCCCTTCTCAACGGCAAGGCGCTGCGCATTCGTCCGCCGGAAGTCGTGTCGCCCGCCGCGCCGGAAGAGGCGCCGATCAGCGAGTAGTAGCCAGTCAAGTTGACGAAAAAGAATCGCCACGTCACTCCGGCGAAAGCGACCGAAGGAAGTGCAGAGCCCGGAATCTGACCGAAGGGAATGCATGGCCATCGGTGCTCCACTGGATTCCGGGTCAAGCCCGGAATGACGGAATCTGTGAGGTCGTTTTGAGTCATCGTGACTACCTGCTACGACGCGTGTTTCGCGTCTCGCCGCAGGCCGGGCGCATCAGCTCGGCCTCCGATGCGTGCTTGCGCCAGCCGACGTTGATGTTCTTCCGCCAGGCCGCCTTCTTGCGCGCCCAGTACGTGTAGGCAGCCGCTGGCAGAACGACGGCGAGCAGGATCACGGCGCCAATGATGGCGGCGGTGCGAACGGGATCTTCCATGACTTTTCCTGGTGGGTGAGTGCCGTGACTAGCAGCCTGTCGGACTGGCGCTGGACCGACGGTGGATAATTGAACTGCGGG
>JADHEF010000639.1_pt1 | contig 32547 bp, 38 predicted proteins | sample 8952391 | NCBI WGS metagenome assembly JADHEF01 (sample SAMN16124439, study PRJNA663245) | bioreactor sludge metagenome | isolation source: sludge (nitrite) | place: India:Bengaluru | collected 2019-02-28 | reverse complement strand
ATCAGGTGTTGCGGGGATTCTCGCATAACTGAAGGCTTGTTCGGAGATTCCTTAGGCTTGGAAAGGATTGTCAGAAGGAATCGTCAAAAAGCCCAGAAAGTTATTGAAGTTACCAAACGACTGGCACGATGCTGCAGATCGATCACACCCCTTTGCGACCTGGACGACATCACCAACAGCCAATCCGTCAATTGGAGACATCAGCTCAAAAAAGTTACCGTCGACAGAATTGACTTGCCTGAAGTCGGCTCCATCTTTTGACAGCAAACCGGCTTTGTAGTATTCGGCTTCGTGGCTTTTGGTGGCCAACTCGATTGTATAGCCGCTGTTCGTGATTGAACGGACTATGGTTTCTTCCTGCCAGTCCTGCATTTCGAGGGAGCACCTTGCGTCGTACAAGTGATGATTGCATTGACTTTGATATCCAGTGCGCATTATCTGGCGGCGTAATAGCGCTGTTACTGGGCAGCAATCAAGGGTAGCGATTGAGTTATTCCACGTTACTCCAACAACTTCGCCGGCGAAGATGTTGATGAACTGACTCTTTGCATCCCGTTGGGTGCGGAATATCTTGAGAGTGACATGATTAGACGGGAGTGTTGACCGGAAGAGTAATGGGACTGGTGAGTCTCCAGGCAACTCGATATTCAACCTGTTCTTGTAGTCTTCGTTGGTGCGCTGCAGCTTGCCGCGCCTCAGTGCCAGTGGATTGTAGATTAAGCCGTCGACGTGCATGTGTGGCTTGCTACCGCTGGTATAAGCGTACTTGGTATCGCCGTGCTCAAAAAGATAGAGCTCAATCGGGCGAGACAAAGAGAGTGCGGCTTCAATTTTCTGTAGTGTCAGCATGCAAGAGTTGTCTTATTGTTTTTGTTATTGTGCTGTCTTGCGTAGTGTCAAAAACGTACTTGAAGTCATCAGATTCAAAACGGCACAGGTACAATGGCTTGATAGATTCGACGTCTTCAATTTTTATATCGCTCAGCGGCTCATCGAGCGTTAGCTCTTCTAGTCCACTGACCGACCTAGCACTGACAATGGAGCGTTTGATCGTATTTCCATTATACATGCAGATCGCTATTGCTGGGGGGAATGACTTGGATTTATCAAACCGGCTGTATCCTACTGGCTTGATTATTAGCTTGTACGTCTCGTCATAAATATCTCCAGCAATCTCCATGGCGACTGAAGCAGACTGCATCCAAAACTCACCCTGCGCGCCATTCTGTAGCTCAGCGAAGTCTTCAAAGCACTGTCTTTCAGTTTCCGAAAAGAACCTGAAGCTGTGACTGAATATACGTACAGCGCCTGGAGTGCGCTCATAGATGTTCCGCGCGCCGATTGTTGGATCGAAGCGCTCGCGAAGTCTTTGGTACTGCACGGTAATGTCAGTAGATCGATCTGGTCGGAAAGGAATTACATGCTTTCCCTTGTATTGCTCAAATGAATCCACCGAGGCCGACTTAATAAACATCGTCTCATCTAAGTCGAAGGTAATTGCATGACTAGCCAGTGAGTCTAGCTTCATTGCTGCGCTGCTTTCATCGGCGCAACACCCGGCGCGAACAGGTACAACTCGAGCGCCAAGCTTGAAGTCTTTCTTAGCCAAAGCAGCAAGAGCCACCGCCCCAGCGGCGACACTTTCTACACCAACAAACTCGGAAATTTCTCCATCGGTTATCATCAGAGTATTAGAACTGGAGATATACCTATTAGAATCGCCAACATGAATAACACGATCACCTACCAAAACCTCCTGCACCAGTTCACTCGCTTGCGCCCAAATCGGCACTAGAAACTGGCCACCAAAGTTTCCGTACTTAACATCAAACGCCGTCAGCGAGCCATCATCAAGCAGGTATTGATAAGTTAGTGATTCTCGCGGCTGATCCCTTAAAGCAATGCGTTGCTCAGTACCGTCAAAACTTTCAATGACCTCCGTTAGGTACTGGATATTCATTTCTGGCTTATTCGACCAATCTATCCCCTCATCGATTATCGTCGCCATCGTCGCGTTCAAACGAAATAGATGTACCCCACCCAATCCAAAATCAAAGCCTGCCTCATAGGCGATGATCCCGCCCCCGCTCTGGCTCAGAAAAACTTTATATCCCGCTGATGTAAACCCTGGAATAACGCCCGAGGCAAGTCCATCAAGCACCAAGCCGTTGCCACCAGCTTCATTGACTCCGGTCAGCAGTTTATCCGTGGTAAAGGAATGCCAAAGCTCAAACTCGAAAGTATCAGAAGGCGTAACAACCCCAGCCTCAATTACAGCAGGCGTTAGAAAGACATTATCAAAAAAGAGGTCACCGAAGCTTCTAGAAATCAGGTTCATGGTTAATCCAGCAGGACGGCTAGTCCAAGATTGTAATGAGGGGCATTGCGATTGAGCGGGTACTCTTTTTTGAACTGCGGGAACACCATAAATCTCACGGCGCCGATCTCGTAAATTCCGCCAGGCTCTAGCACGTCAAGGGACACATAAAAAATATCTGGGAACTGGCTGTACGGTGAATACATACCAGCAAAGGAAGCGAAGTAGTCAATTGGTATAAGCCCACCATACCCACCAGCTAGACCCGAAGACCTGACAATCGTGCCCACACTACCAAATGAGGTGTTTCCGGCGTGAGCGTGAGGGAACCCAGAAATAGACCCTCGTGAAGTCGTCGACAGAGTCCCGTAAGTCCTCGCACCCCTGTCGAACCCAGTAAACTCGGAATTCTTCAGATACACGCCAAAAAAGTTACTAGCATTAGCAAATATCGACTCTCTGTTAGTTGCCTCGTACGCATTTGTCGACACGACAAACTGACCGCCCGTGTCGTCGACAAAGACAGGAAGCTGACCAAACGCCAGAGACGAATACTGATCAGACGAGTAGTTAGTGGTTACCAGAACATAATCAGAAGCAGTGAAGATGTGACATACACCCTTATCCCCACTTTCTAAGTAGCACTTCGGCGAATACTGAAACCCCGGCTGTGAAGAATAGCTCACATTGCCATCAAACCCAGTCTTCAAGTTAATGATAACGCCCTGCTGGCCATGGCTCCGTGCGGCATAGTAGTCAACGTAAGGATCATATGCCCCCAGACTCCGCAGCCCAAAGTGCAGCCCATTCTTTGAGATATGAAGCTGCTTACCAATGCGCGGATCGGGCATATCCGCATATTTTAGCTCTGCCCAGCCCTCAGCTTTTAGCCGCTGATTGATGATAGCAACAAGGTCTTCAGCGGACGAATAGACCGATGTGTAGTAACGCATTAGGAAAGCCTCAAGGCGTAAGTTTCAGAATTCTTGGCAACATTAGGAACCACCAGAAAATCGACTCCATCTACCTGAATCACACTACCAGCCACCCTCGCCTGGGAAACCGCAAACACGCCATCAAGATACCCCAGCCATTTGCCTTCATCCGCATTCAAAGCATCTGCAGCATCTACTCGGCCAGAACTACATACCAGAGCCTGGTACAACATTGCCCCACCATCAAGCTTGCTACCCAAACGCTGAAATTTGCCATCAAAAGGCCAGATATATGAGTTTGCATACGAGTAGGGAAAGCTGGAAAACGAGGATGTCCCACCAGCATTACCACCTACCTTTTGCCACTTATTATCAGGGAGTACTACTTTAGGACAGTAGTTATCACCGCCAGAGAAGAAAGGATATGCAGACTCGTAAGTAACCCTACCAACCTCCCCAGAACCGCCAATGAAGCACGGGAATGGGTAAACTTTATTCGACCCAAACGGCAACATCAGTCCCGCATAGAGCGAATACCAAGCATCACCAGACTTAATAACAGCGGCCACCCGGCGCGAGCTTACAACTGTCCAAACCTCCACAGAACCAATAGGAACCCTGAAGCGCGGCAAGAATGGCTTGTACGTACTACTGTATCCACCCGATTGCAACTTTGCTGAAACAGCAGGATCGTAGCTCTGAAACGCCTGTATCTCGCAAATATCACCGGCAAGTATAAATGCAATATAGCCTTGATCGTGCGGAAGCCTGAAGACCTGTTCGCTGTCGCTGTTTTTGACAACAACCCAGTTATTTGATGGCAAAATAGAAGCGGCAAGAGCCGACAGGTAGTCAGCTCCTGAGGAGTAAATGGAGTGAACTAAAGCCATATTATTATTCTTGTGAGCTTTTATTCATTCATTCTAACATATTGCTCGCTACAGGTTTTTGATCTCTCCGCGATTAGCCCTAATATGATTCATTACCATACGTTCTCCTTCAGCACCTTCCATTGCACTGGCTAGACTTGGGGCATCCAGAACGTTGTGAATGCTGATTCTAGGTTGCGAGCTGGAAGTAGAAGATCCGCCTTTGCCCAGATTCTTCCGGTGTCTAGGGTCTGATTCAGTCAGCATCTCCTCACCTTTAAGCGCGATGATCGGAACTTCATTGGGCTTTAGGCCGATCTCACCACCTGTGTGGTAACGCGGCGCGCCAGCAAAGAGGCCCATAGATGCATACCGGCTCATGCCACCAGCTCCTCCGATCAACCCACCGCTGTGCTTCATCCCAATCATGCTCATAAGCCCACTCACGCCTGAGCTAGCGCCACCGGTATAGGTGTTGAGCATCGACTGTATCGCGAGCTGGATCAGCAGCTTTGCGATGATCTTCGACACCTCAGTCAGCACGCTCCGAGCGAAGTCAGAAAACGCTTCTTTCGCTGATTTCGTGCCCGAGATAAAGTCCGTGAACAGGCCCTCCAGTCCACCCTGCAAGCTATCTGCAACGGTGTCCGTAAGCGTACCAAGGTCGAACACTTCAGCTCGTGCAGCCTTGGCCGCATCCTTGACCTTATCCATGTCATCCGGGTTACCAGTGATCTCCGCTGCCTTCGCGCCCCGCTCTTCCAGCTTGTTAGCTTGATCGAGGTAGTCCAGTGGAGATATCTGATGCTTCTCGAGCCTGGACTTCAAAGTCGCGTACTGACGCTCGATCTCCTGCAGTTCAGCTTGTGCTTTCTTTGCGCTGATTAGCTTTTGTATTGCTGTCGAGTCGTCACCCAAAGACTCCATGTTCTTGATGGTGTCCTTGAAGTCGGCCTCAATTTTTTTGATGTCAGCTGAGAATTGGTCGCCGCCGATGGCCAGGAGCTCGATCTGTGCATCGTCCTTAATTTGTTGTAGTTGCTGCTTGATCACGCCCAGCTCAGCGGCGCGCTCTGCTTTGAGTAGGGCTGCCTGGTTGACTAGCTCAGCTCCTATCGTGGCCTGGTCTGCGCGCTTGCTCGTGATGTCGGCTTCGAGCTGATTTATGGTGGCCAGGATGCCGGGACGATCATTGAGGTTCTGCGTGACTGCCAGGAGCTTTTGCTGGCCGGCTAGGCTGCTCTGGAGAGCTTTGATGTCGACTTCGAGCGAGCGCCTTTTCTGCTCACTGAGCCTCTTTGTAGCTTCAATTTCGACGCGGTACTTCACATCAGCGATCTGAACTGCCGAAAGGTTTTCCAGGCGAGCGCGCTCTTGGAGACCGGACAGTTCGACCTGTCTTTTAGTGTCGATCTTGGAGATTGTGATTTCGATTTCTTTATGCGCGAGATCCGCCTGCAGCTTTGCCTGGGTTGCAGCAATCTGAGCGGATGCTGCTGCATTCTTCGTCTGCAGCTTGACTATGTTCTTTTGATCTGACTTATCCTTTCGATTTGCAAGCTCTCTATCAAGATCTTCCTGGTTTTTAATCGACTGGCTCTTAAAGCGAGCTAGAAAAGCGTCAGCGGCCTTTTGATCTGCATCTGTATCGAGAAGCTCGAAGTTTTCTTTACCGACTTCGTGCAGCTTACTCCTAAGCTCTTTCACCCCTGCGATTGCAACATCGAAATTTTCGGACTTAAATACTTCTACAGGTTTGCCATAGGACATCTGCAGATCAGTAACGTCCTTCTGAAAAGACTTAACCTTCTCCGACACGCCGGTCAAATTAAACGCATCTGCGAAATCTTGTATTGGTCGCACAAACTGCGTATTGAAAAAACCAATAGTGGTTGAAAATGCCGACCGGAAAACGTTAACCATTCCATTGGCGGCCTTAACAAAACCTTCGTCAATAGTACGCAACCCAAGAAGGAAAAGCTCTGACACGGACAGTATGCCTTCGCCAAGAAAACTGAACACTACGTCGAAAGTGTCCTTTATCTTCCCGGCGAAGACTAAACCACCAAGAATGCCTTCGAGCATCTCGGTGAACTTCGACCCAATACCTTTTGCCGAGTCCTCGATCTCCCTTGACATGGCAACGACAGACTCAGTGACCACCTGAACCAAAGCAGTTAGCTGTGGCGAGGCATCAGCAAGGATTTTACTAAAGGCTGTGGTTCCGACTTTCTCGAGCTGAGCAAATGATTTACCGAGCTTTGCGACAGCAATGGTTTCAGTGTCGCTCAATACCAAATTAAAACGTTTGGCTTCCTCCATGAGCCTTTTGAATTCAGCACCACCATCTCTAAGGATTGGTAGTAAGTTCCGCAGACTGTCGGAGCCGATCTGATCAAGGAATGTAAACGCCGAGTTATCAGACATTCCCTTGAGCGCTTCGGAGATCTTTTCCAACTGGTCAAGAGGGTTTAGCTTGTTGAATTTCTCTACATCAGCATTCATCACTTCAAAAAAGTCTACACCTCCACCGGAGCCGATGGAGCTGAACTCTTCGACTTTAATACGCACCTCATCCAGCGCATCCAAAAGCTGGTCGGGCTGTACGTTAGCGCCACTGAAAGCTGCATACTGTGCAGCGGTAAGATCCTCCATCGAGATCCCCAGACGCCGGGCAGCAAAGTCCAGTTCGGTAAGGCTATGAACAGTCTCTTTGATAGCAACAGCACCTGCAAAGGCCGCGACCAGTGCTGTGACCTTAGTTGCCGCGCTGGTTAACACACCTGACGCCTGGTCTTTTGCCTTTAATACCAGGTTAATTACTGCACTCGTAGCCATCTTATTATTGTTCTCCGGCTATATTTTTCATGAGCTCGTTGAAAGGCGCAGCATCACCAGACACACACGAAATTCGACTAAGATGCTGAGCATACATTTCCGCTGCAAACTCGCTACGATTCAGCTCTTTTTGAATCACTGCGACTTTGAAAAGCTTCCGGATCGAGTAGTTGTAGGGGTCGAGGTGACTTGTGTTGTGCCCCCTGGATATTAAGTACTCGCAGTTAGATAACAGTGTGTGAATGAAATCATCCAGGGACACACTGTCTCCGCCGCCCTCTTTTCTCTTACGCTCGGCTTCAAAGTCCGCTACTTTTTGAGCAGGTGTACGAGTGTCGGGGCCAGCTTTTCGAGGCTTTTTTTTAGACCATCAGGGAAGGTTAGCGAGAATACTGCGGCCAGCAGTTCTACCTGGGTCATCAACGGTAGATTGATGACATGCTCTGCCGCGTCAGGTTCTTTACAGCCAGCGGCGATGCAAGCGGCTCCGAACGATGGAAACTGCAGCATGATGATTTTGGAATTATCGGTACTCTTTAGGTCTTCCTTGGCATTATGCAAGAAGATAGTCGCAAGGATTTTACCGTGATCCTCGACAAGGCGAATAAAGTCCGACGTGGTGAGTCCATAGACGTCAAAAGCGACTTCGGGCTTATCGGTTTGTGCTTGGTTGATGATTACTTTTTTGCAGGGAACGACGAGATCGAGCAGAGACATAGTACAGCCTATTTATTATTTTTCTTATAAGTACATATTAACACGCCTATTGACTTGATTGGGGCTAGCGGTAGAATCGAGCCAGCCTCAAATTTAGTCACTGAAAAGGATTTCATAGTGCTGAAGCTATTGTGCACTTTAGCCACAACGGTCTTGATTGCAACGCCGGCCCTTGCCGGGAATATTTACAAGGCAGGATCTGAAGGGGATATCCTTTACAAGAAAGTCGAGTACTTGCTGCCGACAGAAGTAGTACCTATTTTCATTCCAGCCAAAGACCGGGTACGCATCCTCAAAAACATGGATTATGCCGCCTACCCAAAGACTGGATTGACTGTAAGCACTGTTTCTTATTTAGTCGACGGGGTAAGTGACAAAATGAGCGATGAGAAAGGTGTTAGGGCTTACGCAATCACTGGCGGTTCAATACCAGGTAATGCCTCGAGCCAAAAATTTTGTGGGATCGTTTTTACATCGCTCGCGGCTCAGAATGACGAAGGTGTTCTGATGCATGAAGCTATACACTGTAAGAATGCCTTCGTCATGGGATCCAAGGCTTATGTTGAAGCCGCAAATCCAGCGTGGCAGATGAGCAAGAAACTCACAGCCCGTCAGTTCAGGGTGATGCTCGACGAAGCTACAGCAGGTGGGATGCAGGTGGCTTACGCTTACAATAACGGTAAGACTGCTGGGCTTTCGATGGTGCATAGATATGCCGCCCACAAGCAGAATGGAGTAGTTTCCATTGGCTATAGAACTGCACGTGGCCTGCTTGAGATGTGTGGCCGCAAGGACGCCTGTCCAACCGACACGATTGGTATGATCAACACCATCGTGCAGAACAAACCGCTGCTGAACGACCTGATGACCGACATGTTCGAGATTCAGGCTGCAAGCGAAAAAGCGGGATTGGTGGTTGCCGATCAATAAGGTTACAAAAGGGGCCAGTGGCCCCTTCGCGCTTTGTCGTCAAATTGCCACGACGTGCTCTTCTTTGAACATCTTGCTGAGACCGCTACCCGTGACGGCTTTCGAGACTTGCAGAGTGCCTTTGATTTCTTGGTCTGCGTAGTCGCTCGACAGGAGTTGACGTTGAGCTGCAGGGGACAGTGCGACTTTGTGATACGTCACTTTCACTGGCGTATCGCTCTCGGCAAGGTTCACACCGTCGAAAACAATCATCACGTTGACCCCAGTGTTGATCATACCTTCAATTCGACGCACAGCGGCTTTGTCGTATACAACATCAACCGTATCCTCATCCACAATGCTGGACGTTGCCGGGAAGTAAATCGACCCGTTCGAGACGACGTAGTCAGTACCTAGGGCCAGCGGCTCCTCTTCCCCGGTGATTGTGACGCTGGTAACTGCTGCGATGATACCGGCGACGATGATGCTGCGGCCTTTGTACGCCTTCGCTTTAGCCGTGGCACCGGCCTCTGCGATGTCTTCGGTAACTTGGCCGAACAGAGCAAGCTCCATCACTTCCGGGGAGAACGACTTGAGGTTGATCGTAGCCTCAGCAGTGTTCTTGATAATCTTCGACTTCGCTACACCGAGCGTGCCGTAAACCATGTCCTGCATTTCGACCTTGTCAGAGCTAAGAGCCAAGACAGCTGACGAAGCCTGGCCAACGGTGAAGAAGCCACCCACCGGCTGGTCGTTAGAATCGAGTTTCGAGATCAAGAGACCGCCGTTGGCGATCCAGCCGATTGTGGTATCGGGTGCATTAAAACCAAGTGACATTGTGAAGCCTCTATTATTATTGTTGTTGTGAGGTGATTTACCCAAGGACTATTCTTTGAGTCCAGAGCACACTCCATGCAGAAAAATTTGTTCCGCTCTTTTCGCCGGAAAATAACTCTTCTATAGATTGTAACTCAGGTAGCTTGCTGTTAGCAGTTTGCTCGCCCCGGTATTTTTCGAGCACGCTTGCAATATCGACAGCTGTATCAGACGCAACCCTTGAAACCCCACGAGTGTCAGGATCAGTCTTACCGACCACAAAAGCACCAAAAACTGCGTCAACTTCAAGCTTGACCCGCTTTGACTTCTCTGGGATCGGGCCACCAGCGCAGGCAAGCAGAATATAAGGGCGCTGCCCGTCGAGTTGGAGGTTTTTAAGATCAGTGTCTGCAAATGTTCCCGAAAAGAGCTTGATGACGGGTTTTGATGGCAAACCCTCTAACAATGACTTGATGCTTTCGAGATGCGATGTGATATTCACTGCAGAGCCTTTTGTACGTATTCTACAAGTATTCTCTCATACTCTTGCTGCCATTTGCTTGGAAGTTTTCGGTGAGCATCGGGTAAAAACTGTCTCTTCTTAACAGTTATCCCTTCGTTATGATTTTGGCCGTACTTCATATTGCTCCCTAGCACAATTTGGAGCCCGCGCACTTCGGCTTTGATGCTGTTCCTTAGCGCGCCGGTGTCGAGAAGTGGTTGGCCTTGGCGATGCTGGATTGGTGCCCAGGGGTCGCCGTAAGGGGTTACTGAGCGCCGGAAATTTGCTTTTATCCTGTTGACCCAGTTCTGCCCGATGATCGTCAGGCCTTGGTGGATGTGGGTGTTGTTCGGGCCTAGTCGCTTTACTTTCTCAGCCAGCGCGCGAAGTTGGGTTGTGTCGACTGTTAGCTCGATATCTGGCTCGTCGCTTCGACTACCTGCGGCAAGGGCTCTTGCGATTAGCGGAAGCATGTACTTATGCCCTGATTAGTCTGATATTAGTAAAACCAGATCTAACTACTTCCTGCCCACTGACGACTAGCTTTATTTTCCCGACGCTTACCAGCTCCAAGAACTTGATAGCATCTTCATATCGCGTGCGCACCTCTTCGCTGGGTTGATCTGGCCAAGCGAAGTATCGGGCTAAATCTAGAACCGGCCCCTTGATATCATTAAGAGTTAACGGATCGACGAGTGGCACTAATATTCCAGTGGATCTGACGTATGTGTCGACAAGTCTTGACGCGCGGGCAAGGACTCGCGGGATGCGGGTGTCGCTGTCAGAGTGAACAGTATCTCCGCTGAATTCTGTAGAGTAGTCTTCTGGTGTTGCATAAGCCGTGCTGTTCATTGTTTTTCTTATCCAAAAAAGGGCGAATAGGTAACCTGTATTGCTCACCCCCCATGCCCTCCACACTTCTTTTCTTTTTATATAAAGAGAGAGGGGTATCGGGGGTGGCGATGTGCCGCTAGGGTCTTGTGGCTTTCATCCTTTTTTTGGCTAAGAAAGACCATCAGTAGCGCGAAGGCTGGAAAGCGGGATGACATCGTCGTTATCAAGATCAACAAAGCTCTCCAGTGGCGCGCCGGCTTTCCACATCTTGTACCTGGCCGAGCCAAGAACCTTGATCTGTGTCGCCTCGTTCTGCTTGCTAAGCCAGGTTTCGTAGTTATCGCCAAATGGCTCATCGCCCTCGAACACCGCGATCATCGTTGTCCTACATCCGGGGTGGAAGGGAGGCACCTTTCGCGCCGGATCTGACATCTTGTAGACCTTTCCATCGAGCGCCGCGCACAGCTTCGTAGTACGCGTGTCGAGCACTGCAGACAGCTGATACGCCCCATACCCGGCTTGCTTGAAAGACCTGATGTCAGCTTGCGACGAGACATGAGCCGCCGCTGTACGCACCAGAATCTCCCCATTGCGCCTGGTACTCACAAACGGGCTAACGGGGTCATTCAACAGCGCATCGACGATATCCTTAGCCGGCAGGCCATTCATGACACCTACACGCACCGCCTGCTTGATCTTCGTCTGCGTAGCAAGCTGCTGCTCCGCAATCCACTCCGAAAGGATTTTGCCATCAAAGGGGTCGTTCTCGATCAGCCCCCGCACTGCGTTTTCAGTTAGTACCGAGTAGCCAGAATCAGCGCCCAAGAGCTTCGTCGTCCATTCGCTCTGGTAGTAAAACAGGTCGGCCAGCTCGGCCACGAGCTCATCGGACATCACTGCGTACTGTGCCTCGACTAGCTTGTCCAGGTTGTACAGGGTCTTTCTAAGCTTTCCTGCCGCGTTCCAGTTCTTCGCTGTCGACGCCTCATCGAGCTCCGCTTTGATTAGCCCTTTGAGCGCAGCCAGGTGAGCCACGGCTTGCTTAGCGATGCGCGTGTACTGACCGCGCAGTTGGATCTGATGCGAGATCGTTTTGTCAGCGTGGCGATTGGTTTTCTTTGCCATCACTTCACCGCTTGAACAAGAGTACGTACGTATTCCTGCAGCCCAGTCAGCTGTTTCTCCGTCTGGATTATTTGATCTCTGAGACGAAAATAATCCTGTCCAGCAGAGGCTGTAAGCTCGGCGCCGGTTGCATCATCCACGCTGGAGGTGCCGGCAATGGTTGGCAGCTTTGGGCAACTGGCCTTGACGAGCAGCCGGCGATTACCAGCGGCAACATCAGCGCGCAGGACTTCATTCTCATGTTTGGCATCAGCCATCTCCTGGAAAAATTTGCGGTCTAATGCATCGCGCGCCGCCCGCGCCTGGGCAGCAAACTCAACGTCAGCTTGCAGCTGGACGACCTCGGCACGCGAGGCCATCAGCTCGTCCGCCAGGCGCCCCCTGTCGCTGATCAAAAAGCAAACCAATAGCACAGCCGCCAAGGCGGAGAAGGCGATTACCACGTACTTGCTCATAGCCCCACCTCACACAACTGCCGCTCTTCCGCTCGGCGCGCCACGAGTCCATTGAGCTTCACACCGCCCGCGTACACCCACCGATCAAACTCGGCACACGCCCCACGTACATCTCCTGCATTAAGCTTCCGAAGCAACGTCGACCCGGCCAACTGAGCTGCTCCAACGTTGTAAACAAACGACACCAGCGCCGCTCGCCGCTCCACTGGAAGCCGAACTGTGACGAGGGAGTCGACGGCTTTGATGGCAATCATGAGATCGGCTTCGAGGAGCTGCTGGCATTCAGTAGCGGTTTTGACCTGGCCCAAGGCGGCAGTCGCGGTGTGGCCAAAGCACACGGTAGGAATACCGACTGGATCTACATATGCTTTCGTGCGCAGGCCTTCGAAGTGAGTTACTACAGCCGAGGCGATAGCAACAGTCGCAGCCAAGGAAGCCGTTACCAAACGCTTACTTATCATCTAAAACCACCGGCCTTGGTAGTTCTTTCTTGAATTGCTTTCGAAGCAAGAAAATGATCTGAAGTGAGACGTAAGTAATAGTAACGATTGCAGCCCAGTCGCTGACAGATATCCCCATAATCATTGCGCTAGTTACAGCGACTGGCGGCGCAGATTTAACTACTTCCGTAGTGATTTCTTGTAATGTTGACATCCGACTTTCTTATTTTTATTATGTCGACTATGGCTAGTGTACCACTGTCAAAATGGAGTTTGAGTATGAAGCTGGAAGATTTTACAGCAGAACATGAAAAATTCGGAATTGATGTCTGCCGTAGAGTTATTTTTGCAGCCACCGAAATTCACAAGGAGGATTTCAAAACCATGAAACCCGCCCTTGTTCTCCTTGCTATTAACCAAACCGCAAAAGGAATTTTCAACGATGAGCTTCAGATGCGCCGATATCGCTTTGAAGAAGAGCTTGGCATATGAACAATCCACGCCCCTACAATTTTTACGTCAAGAACAGCATGTTCGAAAGAGAAAGACAGGAGCATGGTGAAGAGTTCTTTAAAGCAGTCATCGACATTGTCGTTAAGCAGATTGCCCCAAACCCTCTCGACAGCTACTCCCGCGACAAGCTGACTGCAAAAATTGCTGGAATATACAACTGCCAACAGCACCTAAACGCTATCAAGCTTGAGCTGGGGTTGATTTAGCGCGACCTTTCTTTTTTGGTTTTCCTTCCTCAACCGGCTCGCCCTGAACGTGGTATTCGAGAGCGAGAAAATGGTCGCAAGCCCGAGAGCCGACTTCAACGATCACGAAATCACCATCTTTCACTAGAGTTAGTGTCTCAGCTAGCTTTCTCATTTTTGACTCCAAACCGGCCATTCGATATTAAACGGATCTAACTGCATGGTTATATCCCTGAGTGCCTGACGGTATCGCGCAAGATCCTGTAGCTGCTGGCTCACGATTCCGCTAATCACTTCGCTATCTCTTACCTTCATCATCTCAACATCAGACTCCGCCAAAAGAGTGTCGCGAGACTGTCGTATGAATAACCATTGCGCCGCCCTGCTCTCCTTAATCTGAAATCCCTCATTGTGGTATACAACACATCTACCAGCGTTCAGGGCTTCGATAATTTTCGTACAGTCATCGACTTCGACACACTGAGCTTCGGGGATTTCGCCGAGATCACCGATACCAATCACAAATCCCTGCCTGTGGTACACCTTACTTTTTGACATAGAATCTGTGACCCTCTGATATTGTTTTTATTCTTGGCGCAGTAAACTGATCAGCTGCACGCATCGTTAGTAAATTCGTTTGAATGTTACCTGTGCTGCTGTTTACCGAACCTGTACTGCCAAGGCTACCGACAGTGATGAGTTTCGCTGAATCAACGTCGAGATAGACATACATCAGCTTAGCATTGAATTCTGGCGGTGAACTCCACGACCTACCGCCGTCAAAGGATATGTAAGCTTTATTACCAGCGGTAGTCGGCGTGTAGAAAATAAAGTCGTCGCAAGCATAACCTTTTGTCAGGGTAGAGCTGAACGATGTATGTATTGAACTGATCTGGAAAATCACCCCGGATGCTACATCAAGTCGATACTGCGGATAAGAAACGCCAAAGTAGACAGCGGAGCTATCCCGATCTCCGATTAGTACCGTAAAGGGCGTATTCGATGGTTGTAACAGCTTGATCGACATTGCCGCCATCGATTCATCATACTCACACTCGAACATTCCGGCAGCCAAGTTGAGAGTTCCGGACAAGTAAAACTTCCGGCCTTTTGATCCGCACCCAGCAATGTAACTACCCGAAGGAGCTACGCCCCCGACCCAAGATACTCCGGACGTAGATTTCAGCACAGGATCGTAGAGAGTCGCGGGAGCGTTTGTGTAGAGGAATAGATCCCACTTATCAGTAACCGCAACGACATTTTTCATTTCTGTAACTGACTGACCAGTGTATCCAGACGAAAATACGCCATTATTATACGTCAGCGCATATACACTGTTACTCGTAGACCAGTATACGGCTTTATCAGTAGCAAACAAATCTGTGGAAACAGTTCCAGTTGCTGTGTACACCACGCGTCCAGAGCTATCAGTAACGATGAGCTGCATACCTGCAGTACTAGTTCTATAAACGTAATGCCCCTTGAACTTCAAGACTTGCAGTACGTCTACAGCAGCCCCAAGAGTCGACCGCTCTTCAGAGTCAGCATTGAAACCTGCGAATTGCGGCCCGGAAATTCCAGACTTCAGCAACACAGCGAGCTCTGGAGCTTCAGCATCGAAGTGAATTCCGCCATCACATTCGATGTAGTCAGCATACGTACCCGTAGGGAGCATCAAAACAGAACCTGTTTCAATACCTGCAGCAGCTTCTGGAAGCTTTGTAGCACCAAGAATCTGCTCAACACTAATCCCCATGGACTTCCCAGGCTTACCTGCGACACCGGGCTTGTGGATGTGCATCTTTGCAGTCAAATCGCCGTCCCATTGCTCAGCAATCTCGCCAGGACGGATTTTATTTGTGGTAGCCATTCTTATTGCTCTTGGTTGGCAATTTCATTTATCTAGTATATCACCCTTCGACAAGCTTATAGACCTCTAGATTGTCAATATCAGCAAAGGCAATTGTTAAAATTAGCTCATCACCTTCAACGTCACTGTAGATGTGTCTGTCTTGACCTGGCTTTAAGAAGAATGTTTTCCAGGTGTCACCGGAATCACTCGAAAGACACATCTGAGAACCACCCGTTTCGGAGTCGCTGGAGTAACTGATAATCGTCCTATCAACACCGTATGCCCCGCGAAGCCCTAGAGCAAAAGGAACTTCTTTATTCGTGGACATCTCATAAGTCTGGAGATCCACACGACTTAGCGTGTCACCACCGAGGCGGAACAGGTATTGATCGGTGGCGACCAGGCTATTGAAATCGGCCCTTTCGATTTCGACAATAGTCCCGTCAGACCTGAACTCCAATGCTGAATTGCTTGTACCTTGGAAGAAGGCACTGCTCGAATTGAATGCGCAGCTCCCCGCCTCGCCGTCACATGCCATACTGAAGTCGTATGCTGGGCCTGGAGACGTTTCCATTGTCACCGGGTCAATGAAAACTGAGAGCCCGAAGGTATTGTTTACAACCCAGTCTTTACTCCCAAGGCTCACAATCATCGGGAGATTGTTATCTCCAAAGAGGTTCCTGTCGCTAATATCTACGACAATGTCAGAATCAACGCCATCATATCGACAAAGCCGGTCAAGCTCTCCGTCTTTACGCCAGTAGTACGCCGTATGGTTTGTTTTGTGGGCGTTACAATTCTTCGATGTCATATACCTCTTTTCGACAGCTCTTTCAGTCCCATTTTCGATATCCGATGACGTGTAGATCAGGTACTTGTAGTCGTAAACTGAAATGTATGTCGATCCAACTTTTATGGTCTTCTTGGGGTATCCTCTGTCGTATCCATTAGAGAATTTGGCTATTGGAGTTGTGACGATATCAACGAACCCCTTCAGCGATCTTACAAACGACTCCCAAGAGATGTACTTCCCATCATCGGTACACTCAACCATGGCCATGTCATCAACATCTGCGTACACAGCATCCCCAGCAGACACGAAACCTTCGAGTTCCTTGGGACTTACGATCACAACCACATCGTCCAAGTCGATATGCCGGACGTATTCGATGATTACCGTCCAGTGATTGTCAGTCTCAATCGTCGCTTCAAAAGACTTGTCATCAATGTTGATCGTGATCCTATCCCCTGCTCGACCGCCTCCGCCTGTGATCGTATACGTGCCACCCCCGTTGTTGACCACAGAGATGATGTACGGCGCGACGTAAGGATCTTCTACTTCAACATCCGGTGGTGCGCCAGGGTCGGTATCTTTGACTCCAACAGTCGCTGTCCAACCGTTGTCGCTGTGCACAATGACAGGATAGGAGACGCCGTTGGCCACCACGTTCAGGGTGTCCCCGATCTTCCCTCCAGCGCCTACGACAAGGTATGTGCCATCACCGACTGGAGTGATGCTGATGACATAAGGCGGCACGTAGTCAGAACCGACCTCGCCGTCGCCTGAGCCGATGTCGGGTGGCAGGACAGTCGGCGTAACTGTGAAGTGCCAGATGGTGTCACCGTTGAGGTTCAGCATGAACTGCTCGTCTGCGATTGCGACAGTCATGACGTCACCAGCTCGACCACCATGCCCCCTGATCAGGTAAGAACCATCCGAGGTGATCTCGATGCTGTCGATTACACCCACGGATGCTGGATCACCCGTCACGATTTCAAGATCGCTAGCTAGAGGACACGAGTCCAGGACGCCGGAGACCACTTGCCACGCACCGGACGCTGTGACGGTCGTCGAAGCGATAGAGCCGTCTGGAAAAGTGACTGTCAGGTGGGTACCTGGTACTGCGCCGCTCCCACCTACTGTGGCTATACCGTCCGGATTGCAGGTAACCCAAGTGCCGCCAGGCTCACCCGGAGCAACACCACCCGCTCTCCTCAAAACACGACGCAACCTCAGCGATAGCAGCACGCGCTGGATGATGTTCATCATTTGACCCCAGCGATCCAAACCGTAGCAGGGTCTTCACCCTCCATCAGCTTCACAGAGATCTTCGCTCCGCGATTAGAACGCAAATAGATCCCAGAGCGAGCGTCTACAGGAGCGTTGTCATCAGTCACCACAGTGCCATCCGCAACGTGAATCAAAGATGTGCAGAAGATGTATACAGCCTCTGCTGGTGTCGGCTCGCTTGTGAAGATTGTATTAGGTGCCAGTAGCTCACCACGTCCCAGGCTTTTCCCTGGCGCAACGATCTGCAGGACATCTCCGTTCCTGTCTTTTACAGCAGTGATTTCGCCCATCTTTATCCCCTGATAAGTAAAAGGGCCAAGCTCTCGCCCAGCCCCAGATTTACTTAGTGCCCGCCGAGACGACTGGCTCGCTCAGGAGCGACGGCCTTGGTGCCGAAGAGGGTCTCCAGCTTCCAATGCGTGTTCTCAGTCGACGCGTTGTACCAGCTAAGCAGCCTCAGGGTGATGCCGGTTTCTGGGTCAGTCATGGAGCCCATAGTCACGCCTGGGGCGTTTGCAGGGGTCTCAAGCTGGCGGAAGGCGATCATGAAGGCAGTCTTGCTGAAAGCTAGGTCGACTGGGTGATCACCAATCACAGCTACCGACGTGCCGGAAGCAATGGCGGTGGTAATTTCTGGAGTAACAGCTACGGCAACAGCACCGTCTTCGTCTGCAGCGATATCTGCGGTGACAGCGAATACTTGATCAGTGCCAGCCACCGTCAGAATGTCACCCTTTACGAACGTTGCGTTAGCACCTGCGCCGCTCAGCACTAGCAGGCTGGAGCCTACGTTCCCGGCTACCGAGGTCTTGAGAGCATTGCTAGCCGACGCGGTACCTGCAAAGTGCATTGGAGCCTGGACGTCGCTGTACACGTCGAAGCCGAACCGGCGTCCGATGATGCCCTCTTTCTCTGCCGGCTGTTCATTACCGACAGTGAAAATACCAAGCAGATCAGCCTCGGTGTCCGAAGTCAGCACAAGGTTTTTGTCACCCAGTACTTTGCGGTTGTTGAGGGATTTACGGGCCTGGATGAGGTCTTTTTTGTCCCGAGCGTTGGTCGAGGTGAGGACGCCGGAGAAGTACGGAACCTCCGCGTACATGTCGAAGATCGCTTCGTTCACGGTACGAGCTAGCACGTCCACAGCGGCGGCGAGGGCGTCAGGCATTACGCCGGGCTGCATCCCAGTGAATTCGCGGTCAGAGAGCTTGAACTCTTTATAAACGTGACGATTCAGGCGCAGCTCGACTTTCTCGACGTTCAGATCGGTAGCAACAGAACCACCGGTGCCGTGCTCGTCGGCTTTATCGAACTCGACCGGCTTGTTGACGCGAACCAACTCGCCGACTTTTTTAGCTTCATCAGCTTTATCAACCGAAATGAGCCTTGGCATGGTCAGCTGACCGCGCAAGCGCGACATAGCAACCGGAAGGATGGTTTCGGTAATCAGCGCTTCGAAATCATTACCGAAAGCACGCAGGACAACGAGTGCATTACTTTGAGACATTGATATACCTATTATTATTTTTATGTTGGTATTTGGAGGTATCTGTCGCTCACAGAGCAAAACAGTCGCCGGCCCGGCCAGCTTTGGGGCTGAACCAAGCCCCGTGGTATTGCGGTCTTACTTACCCGACGACGATTTCGCCTTTGGCTCTTTTAGCAAACAGGTCGGTCTGAGTCTTAGAATCTGCCAGCATGATCATGCTCTGCCACTCTTCGCGACTCATGCTCTTTCCAGAGCCGCCAGTGCCTTGTTTACTACCACTACCTGGCATCGACTTGAAGTAATGGGGGCGAGTTTGCGTTAGGCTTTCGATCCATTCTTTTGGTGTCAGCGCTCGACCCGATTTGCCCATAGCAACATTGCCATGCTGATCTCGACTGACAAGCTCCCCACCATCAGTCAACTCCCAGGAACCACCAGCAAGGTTGATCAGATCATCGATAGCAGTGGGCTGGAAGAACTCATTCTTCAGAGCTTCGTTACCAATCAACTGTTTAATCTGGAACTGTTTCAACCGCCCTTTCTCGGCTTCAACTGCTTTGCGCAGCTCTTCCTTTTCGCTCTGCTCAGCCTGCAGGCGCTCTTGCCAGGTTGCATTCGCAGCATTGACTCGCTTATCCAGCAATGCCTGGAAATCCATCTTCCCGGACTTCAGAGCAGCCTGGTCAGCCTCGTCTTCCGCTTGGGCCAAGATGGAGTTCAGTTGATCCTGGACTTTCTTCTTCTCAGCCAAGATCTCTGCGTTCTTTGACTTCAAACCGCCGGTTTCGGCAGCCAGTGCTTTGGCAAGCTCAGCACGGAGAGTTTCCTGGAACTCAGGAGTTTCAGTGATTGGTACTTGAGCCCCAGGCTCATTAGCACCTTCTTCGTCGCCGAAGGCTTGGAATACGACCAGATTGGAAGTTTGTTGCATGGATCCCCCGAGGATCTTCTTATTGTTATGCCTCCATTATATCAACAAAAAGATAAAAAAGGGGTTGACTGAAATTATTTTTAGAATCTTTGCGGCCTTTTCCTGAAGACTGCGGTTAGCAACCTGAGCTGCTCTAGATCGCACAGTGATTTAACATCATCCAGCAAGACTGGAAGAACGTGTATCTTGCCCCTGCGCGCGGAGTTCAGCACCGTTACCAGCAGCCCGGTTTCGTACATGCGCCTAAAAATCCATCGATCGGTGTTGACTTCATAGATCTGGTAAATGTCTTCAGCCAGATCTGCTTTTCTGAGGTTTTCGATCATCCACTCGACCATAGCGCGCACGACCTCAGTTTGACCGCAAACAGATGCCGAGATTGCGAGGCTTTTGATGTCTCCCCTTGAGTGTTCAGTAAAGCCACTGTTATTGAGGAAATACTCAACAAGGCCAAGGTCGTTTGGCAGGGGGAAATTGCTCACGCTCTTTAAGATCTGAGCTGTGCCGCAAACCCTGGCTAGCTCGATCAGGGTTTTCCTGTGCGCGTCTGTGTATGTGTATGACAAGGTGTCACGCCCCAACATCGCTTCAGCTGCGCGCAGGTCGCGCGACAGAGACATATAGATGCTAGCTAAGACGTCACTCTCCTGCGTTTTCAAGCTGGCCAACGCGCTGTAGTCAGATTCGACAACGCACCCGACGATGAAGTCTTTGATAATTTTGCTCATCTCTCTCACCCTTTTTATTGTTGTTATAGCGGGTTTACTTGGGCCATCACTTCACGCATCAGGAAGCCAATGGTTGGCGGGTCAAACGACTGGATCTCAAAATTATATTCTTTGCCATCAAACCGGAACCACTTCGCGCGCCGAAGCTCTGACTCAATCAGTCGCCTTAATGCGCGCAATGCGGTGGGTTCGAATTTTTCAGCTGCTCCGCAGACCTTCGCTAATCGCTCCTTATATCCTGTGCGAAAAATATGTAGCGGCGGAGTATAACTGCGAGTGCCTTGGTCTCTGCGACCGGAGTATCCGCCCACGAGGTAGATTGAGCAGATGTCGGCGGTCTCTGCCGTGACTGAAGTGATTAGAGTCATTCTAGATGCCTTGAGACATTCTTTTTCTTATTGATTCGATTGTAGCCAGCGCGAATTATCGGCGTCCACTACTTTCGAAACTATACTTAAAACTATTTATTCGTCAAATCTCACTAAAATTAACCAATTCCGTTAAGTTAGTATGTCTTAGCCAAGGGGGAACCAGGCCACCTCTGCAACCTTTTGGCTAAGAAGAACGCCATTGAGAGCTTAATGAGGCTGTACCAAGCGCAACATTGAGCCGCACACTCAGCGAGTAGAAAGTCCCTGCAGGCCTTGAAGACCAACTTGAAATTTGAATGGCTTGCATCTGAGTGATGTGCTTGCCCCAGGCCCTCCGGGGCCTTTCGCGTACAAAGGATTGACGACAACCAATCGCAAGGCTATAACAGCTCAGATAATACCTGGAGCCGATTATGAGCGTAAATTTTGGCGAAGCTCTCGACGCCGCGATTCTTAAGTTTGGCCTTGACCAAGTGATTGAGCTTCTCGCAAAGAACATCGAAATTATTGAAATCATGGACGACCTGCACGAGATTAGCCTGTGGCATAAGCTCTATAAACGAGATGCTTGCGGCTTTCGACGTGAAGGGCGGCTTTTTTATATCGCGAACATCCATCAAGCAGCCGATTACCTGTCATCACTTTGACAGCCCTGCTGAGCCTCTATTTTTTGAGCTGCCCGAGCTGCTGAAGCCTTGACCTTGCGGCCAGCAGGAGGCCCCTGCCCCCAGCAAAGCGGTTTGACGGCAAACGCCCAGACAGCTATAAGGAGGCCAATCGCCACTATTGGGACATGAAGACATGACTAAAGGAATGAAAAAAATCGTCGCAGGGCTAACCCTGATGGCTGTTGGCGCTGGATTAATCCTCCTGGCTAATTCAGCCTCAAAACCTGACGCACCGCCTGCCTCTCAACTTGAGGAGACTAGGTAATCCTAGCCCTACTGCTAAATCTCCTACTTATAGCTTCCAGCGCTTGCACAGGTAGCCTATGAAAGATCTTCAAGACCAGTTTGACAAGTGCATTACAGAGCTTGCCGCATCAGCTGAAACGGAGGCTGAGCTTGAAGCTATAGCAGCATCAGCTCCCGAAATGATAAATGAGATCCTGGATACTCTTCCGCAGACGATGCTGGAGTCCATTAAACGAGATGCTTATCATGGTGGTCTTGATGAATTAAGGCAGAGACACCTAGATTTCAATTCGCGAAATTACAAACGCTGGCAAGAAGGTTTCGACGCTCTCGAACTTCTCATCCATATCTGTACCGAGTCGGGAGGCCAATTTAATAACAGGTTACGCCCGGCAGCCGCTGAGAGCAAGGATTTAGTATTTGATACATTGACCAGGCTGCACGCTAAAGGATGCTTAGTTGCCAAAGAAATCGCCTGCTTACTGATCAATGGGTTCGCGGATGGCGCTCACTCCCGATGGCGAGCACTGCACGAGATAACAGTGACATCAAAGTTCCTAGCAGAAAACGGAACTGACACAGTAGAAAGATATATCGCCCATGAGTTTGTTGACTCATACAAAGGCGCCTTACAACACAAGACATACGAGAGCAGGTTGCAGGCGGCTGCGCCTAGCGATGAGACCATTGCAAGCTTGAAAGCCAGATACGAGGAAGCGATTGCTCATTATGGTAGGGATTTTTCTAACTCTTACGGCTGGGCAGAATACGCCTTAGGAAAGCAGAGAGCGAACTTTGCTGACATTGAAAAAGCAGTAGGCCTTGAACACTTGAGGCCTTATTATAAATGGGCAAGTCAAAACGTTCATGCGAGCGCCAAAACAATCAGCTTTTCTTTGGGTATGACAGAAACCAGCGAGGATGTTCTGCTGGTTGGCTCGAGTGACTCCGGCATGACAGATCCGGCGCACTCAATGGCGATTTCACTTTCCCAACTCACTGTAAACCTGTTCACCATATCACCCAACCTAGACAACACTGTCACGATGAAAATTATATTAGCCCTAGCAGATGAGGTTGGAGCTCTGTTCTTAAAAGCTCAAAAGCAAGGACATGGCTAAGGTACTTTTATTACCATGACCTTCTGCACAAAAAAGGGCCCTACACGGGCCCTATTTTTACTCAAACAGTATTACTTAGCCAGCCAGCTCTCGACTTCGTCGGCGCCCCACTTAGCCTTCCACTCCTTCAGCAGCCTGTGATTCCCACCTTTGGTTTCAATCACTTCACCATTGTGTGGGTTCTTGTACTGCTTTACCTGGCGCTCGCGGCGTGGAGCTTTCTCAACAGCTACAGGAGCCGAACGACGGTTTGCGGCCTGAGGGTCGAGGATTGCTACGATGTGGCGCAAGCTGTAGCCGTACTCGGCCAAGAGGTCACGCAGTTTGGACTCAAACTCGATTTCTTTCTTCAGACCCGAGTCATTCTTCAAGGCTTCAAGCTCGGCCAGTTGCGCTGCTAGTTGCTGTTCAAGCTGACGGAATTCTGCGAGACGGGACATCTGTTACTCCAGTTTGGTTTTCTTAACCATAGCACTCTCCGCGAGCGCTAACTAGTGACTTATCAGTAAAATGCCTATACGATCTTATCAGCGGTATCATTTAGCCATCATGGAAGACCAGGAGGTCAAGATGAGTCAGTTGTACAGAATTGTGTGGTTCTTGGCGATGGTTTTGGTGATGGCTCCCGCTTTCATCTTTGCAGCGAATGTCGAGGGCATCAGCCATGTTGAAGCGTCTGCTGTTGTACTCGGTTACCTGCAGTCTATGATCCATCTGCCCTACGCAGTCGCGCTTCCCCTCAGCCCGATAGTGGCATTTGTAGGACAACTCTTGCCAGCCTCCAGCTCGCTGCTTGTGATGTTGGGTGAGATGCTGTGGCAGCACCTGGGCGTGATACTGACTTTTGTGTTCTTTGCTTTTGTAAGTCCGCCGTTCATTGACAAAATTGATGCTCGATTTGGACAACAAGCACCAGCAAGGACTCAAGCGCAATGATTAAAAAACGCACTTTCAAGCAAGCGGCTTTGGTCGTTGTCGGCTTCTGGATTGTCGCTGAAGTGGTGCTGGGATTCGTCCGAAATCCTATCGATGACACCTTCACGGGTTCTGTCGCGATCATCAATGGCAGCAAGGCCACCCCTATCCAGGCCATGATGACCCTGGACATGCTGGAGGAAGGCTTCACGATCAACAAGCGTCCTGGGATCTACAACTCGGGAGCTCGTTTTACCTTTGACGGCAAAGACGTACCTACCTTGAATGCAGTCGGTATCCAGAAAAACTTCGTCGAGAGCGAAGGCCGCTGGCAGTACCAAGAAGGCTTCTGCGAGTTGATGGCAGTCAAGACCGATCCGATGTCTAACGGCCTGAACCCTGAGAACCTGCATACTCAACGCGGCGTCCTGACTTTTACCAGTCGCGGTCAAGGTTGCATGGCCTTCAACGTAGCGATCACTGACTTCGATCACATCGAATTCTCGACCTACCAGCGGGGGTACAGCTTCGAGCGCAAGAATGTGGTCTACGCAAGCCTGGAGCGCGATAGCCGGTTGAGCTTCATTCAGCGCACGATCATGCGCATGCGGTTCGATTCCTGGGTCAGCAACAACCCTGTCTTCGCGACGTTATCCTCGCGCTAATCACATCGCAGTCACAGGAACCCCGGCTGTGTCCGGGGTTACCTTTTGGTTAAGTTAAACTAGCTCTGTCGCCAGACGATCAGCATTATCAGCAACACTGAAGTCATTTCTGAGCAAGCCCCTGCGCTTGAGCTCTTGCAGATAATCCTCTTGGGACAGGTCACCCATCGTCCGCGCGTTCGCAAGAGCAGCCAGTTCCTCCGGCGCGCTGTTGATACCGTACTCCGTGTTGATGTCGACGTTAAAATCAGGCTCAGCGATCTTATTAAAGTAAGCAATCCAGCCGAGAGCGCGCTCCACAGCTGATGCCAGGTTGAGGGCGATCATGGCGATCCTGTTGTTTGTCTCTCCAGCCCTCAGGGCGCGGCCTGTAGCAGTCTCAACGGCGCCGTTATTTTCCAGCATGTCACTGCCATAGGACTGCATTTTGGCTTCAAGGTCTTTCAGCGAATCCCGGCCAGCCCCGATAGCTGCACCGCTGTGCTCCACGTACTTCAGGTCAGCACCCGACTCACCTTTAATCGCATACTCCGACCCAATAGCAATCGCAGCATCCTCGGCAACACCTGACGCGAAAAGCACCGGGACACGGGCGATTCTCAGGATATTGGACTGGTCGGATGACTCTTGGTAATGCTGTACGTTCATGAAAGCCAGATCTTTCAAGGGCGGCGGCGCAAAGAGCTCACCGCTAGCAACGACGGCGGATGAGTGTACAGGGGCAACGGGAATCTCTTTGAGCGCAAACGCCTGGTCGACCACCACGGCAGTGCCATCTTCCTCGTACAGCGCCCAAGTGACACTTTCGCCGTCGCGCTTGAAAACCCTGACTCGGGTGACTTCTTTTTCGCCCCAGTCGCCGTCAGCAACCACGGCCTTCTCTTGGATGCGGATTTCGGTCAGACGGTCGTCTTCGTCCAAGCGATAGCCAAGGATGTGATCGCCTGAAAGGTGGTAGGCATATGGCCGGCCACCCTGGACGGCGCAGTCTACTGCTATAAAGCTTGAGCCGTTCCACAAAGCGTCTTCGAAGACGGTGGAGGAGAGGCCAGTGAGGCTTGTACCCTTGCCATCGACCGCCTTTACGTACTCATCGGCCAGATCTTGATGAGCTTCGCTTTTGACGACAATCGGCCTGGTAAAAGGCTTTGAGGCCAAGTTTTTAGCAGTTTTGTCCGTGTAGTTGGTGAGGAATGACCGCGCCAGGCGGCGCTTGTACGACTCTGCGGATTCACCAGGTTCTTTTGGGAGGTATTTTACCCCGGCATTCCGGAGTGCTTCTGTACCACCACGGACTGCTCGGATCAACTCTCGATCATCGTAGTATTTTTGGCAGCGCAAAGTGCGTTGACTTACCGACATATATAAGTGCCTATTTTTATTGTTGTATAGCTTGCAAATATTTTACATGGTTTTTCTGCTGGCGACTTGAAATGCCCTGGTCTCTTTTTGGATAATTAAGGCAAGACAAAATACAAGGAGAAGATATGAACATGTTTGCTGCATTCAAGCTTTGGTACGCCGATGCTGACATGCCCGAAAAAGTAAATGGGAAATGGGTCGACCTGGAAACTGGTATTGGATTTGACCCACGAGCCTGGCTGCCCAAGCTCCCCTCAATGCCTGAACTAAATGGCTCAGAGAAACAGGTGGCATGGGCAACCAAGATCCGCAATAACTTCCTTTATAACATCAGCGATCAGGAAACCAAACGGCGTTTGACTGCAAAGTATTTGTCGTCAAAGTTTTGGATCGACAACCGCAACCTCAGCCCAGACGAAATGAGTGCCTTGGCTTAACGGATTCCCTGTTGAATCGAAGTTACCGGGCGCTTCCAAGTTAAGCGGTAAGCCAGGGCGTCCCAAGCGTGGTCATCCCCAGCTTTCGCAACACTATCCAGCTGATCCTCATCTCTTTGCAGCTCAGGAATCGAAGAGTTGAGGAATTTGCAGTTTGTAAAAAAGTAGATATGAGGCTTACTTGGGTCTTGCTCTACTGTTGCTTGCAAACGGCTGAACATGATCTGCGCGCTCGTGATCCTGGAACCCGGCGATTTGTCCGAATTTACGAACGTCATACCCTCAGCAGCGAGGTCTTTTGCAACCGTGGGGGCATTGCCCTGATCAACCCGGCTGCCGTTATAAATTTGGTTGTCAGCTGGCCCTGGAGTCACCCTGGGGTGGTTTTTTAGGATCGACTCCTGCAGCTTTACCTCCCTGGCTTTCAGGCGCTTGCCAATGTTGCCGGCACTAAGGAAAAGGCCTAGGTCGCGCTTCTGTTGTGTGCCATCAGGGTTGAGTGGTGTGCCGTAATCCTCACCGACAACGATGATCGAGCCCTTGGGCGGACAGAACTGGCGTCCATTGACCATCACCGACTCGCCGTTAGCCTCGGCAGTCCAGAGGCAGCAAAATGGGGTGGATTGCCCATAGTCAAACGAGCGTTCTACTTTCCAATGCGCTGGAATCGTAAACGGCTGCATGAGCAACACATCCTTTTTCCAGAGCGCCGCGAACATGGCTGTATCGTCGACAGCCTCCCAGTCGCCCAGCAACCACGATGCACGCTTCGCCGGATCGCTGATCGTCCTCAGCCAAGCTTTGTACTCGTCGTTCAGGTGCGGGTTTTCGAAGACCGTGCCGAAGATGGCGCACTTGTCCCGACGCCCGTTTTTGTACTCAATCTGGCCGCTGATTTTGCCGTCAATAAACCTAGCTTTTACCCAACGCTTGCCGACACCCCAGGGGTTGGTGGTAGAGCGCACCTGGAGCGGCGGCATGAGCGGCTGGGTCTTTGTTGGCTGGTACGACGTCCGGAGCGTGGACATCATGCTTTCATAGATTTCGTCTGTGGCCCATGTCGTGAGCTCGTCCCAACCGATAAAGCTATATTCCTGGCCATGGAATTTCGCCTCGTACTGTTCTTTCTTTTCTATATATTCAAAAATGAGCACTTCGCCCGTGGGAAACGTCCACTCCCTGAGCGATTTGTTGAACGTCGCGCCAGGGAACATCTTTGGAAACAGGCGATGGCTCTTGACGATCAGGTCTTTCAGCGAGGAGAACTGCCGGCGCAGGATCACTCCACGCCAGTAGCTACCCCAGCCTTTTCCAACGTGCTGCCCGAAAGCCATGAGCAGGCATTCCGACTTCCCATTACCCCGTGAGCCGTGGAACAACACTTCCCGAATCAGGTTCTGGGGTTGGCCGGTGATCAGCAGCATGCCTTGGGAGCTCAGCCCGCCGTTAGCACCAGGAATCGGCTGCCAGACTACATTCCGGACGGACTTGGAAATGTGTGCAAGATTCCCGGCTGAGCTCATGGGCTCACCTGCCCTGGCTCAGAGAAACCTGGTTTGCGCACAAGCGCCCGCTCTTGTTTGATCACAAACCACCAGACTTCTTAGCCAGCTTTCCAGTTAGCTTGTGGAGCATGCGCGGGACAGACGTAGTAACTACACGCATACGATGTTTGAAGTCATGCATGGCTTTGCTTTCAATAACCCTATCTTTCAGAGTCCTGCTTCTAGCCTTGAAGAAAACCCCGTCGACAATGGCCTCATAGTCTTCCAATTTTTGCACTAGGGCGTCTGAGTTCGGAGATGGATCCCAGACAGTCCGACCATCGAAATATACAAGGTGGAGCATCCCAGACTTGGTTTTGACCTGGAGGATCGCCTTTTCGCCACGCTCAAATAGACAATCGCGAGCTTCATTATCAATTACAAAGGATTCCTTGATCCCTGACGCATCCTTGAAGCCATCGAAAGACAGGTACATTGGTCTAAAGCCAAGAGAATACAAAAAGGAAGAAACTTCCTGAATGCTCATACCGCGATTTCTTTCACTAAAGTGTTCAGCCATAAGCTCATAGCCAAAAGGGGCTTTGAAATACTCCACACCATTGTCAGCAGCGGCGTTAGCCAACGTCGCTATACCGCAATCACACCAACTTCTTTGCTTGATCATGTGAACACCTTTCTTATTATTTTTATGATAGTTCGTTTGTTTTGGTCTTTGCGAGCAAATGAACTTCGGATTGTTGTTGCTGAAGCTGCTGATCCAGGTCGATGTCGCTGGACATTGAGGGGATTAGGGCGATGCCAGTGCCGTCATCAAGGTTGGAATCACTTTTAATCGTGACCTCTTTGCGCTCGTAGTCACCGAACTGACCAGGCATACGGCGTGACAGGAATTTTTCCGCTGCCTTCACGTCGCCCATCTTGATTGCTTTCTGGATGGTATCCACAGCAGGGAGGCACGAGATGTATCGAGCACGCTCAATCGACTCCACAAACTCGACGTAAATCTCGTCGGCAGCATCGATATCATTGCCTTGCTCAATGGCCTCTAACAGCTCCCGGCCACGAGCTTGCCACTTGTAAAAAGCCGCTTCGGAGATGTTTGCGATAGCGCAGGCGAGCTCGACCGTTGACGTCCTCTCGACACCTTTAACGATCTCTTTCAGGAGCTTTTTATCGAGCATGCGTGTCCGGCTCATGTATCACTCCAACAGCCGCGCGCCGCTTTTGGCAATCATCAGTGAATCAGATATGCCATCCCTGATTACCCGCGCGCCGGCCTTGCTTGTGCGACCGTAGATGGCCTCAGCCTGGAACACCTCGTAAGCCACTTCGGCAATCTGTTCCTTTGAGAGCCCGGTAAGCCCTTGGCATCCCCGCCACTCCTGCGGCCTGGTGAACCTGATTTCCTTGGCGACCAAAGCGGCGACAGCCCGAATGGTTCCAAAGGCATCACCAAAGCTGAACGTACTCGTAACACCCTGGCCTGGCCGCGCGCCGACTTTCTCGACAACCGCCAGATCAATTTCGTACTTCGACAGAAGATTATAAGCAGCAACAGGATCAACCTTGCGCTTCCCATCTTCACCAACAACTGTCGGCATTGGATAGCAAGCAACAAGGTTAAAGTGCTCATCAATTACAGACAGGCCTCCTGAGAGGCCAGGATCGATACCAAGAATTTTTCGCATGACGCTTTTCTTATTATAGTTATGCGTCCATTGTAACAGCTATTACTTGTTGTTTGTGCGCAAAGCCTCTTCTAAGCGTGGCAGGCCTTTACCTACGGTTTCTACCAGATATTTGTACCTGGCTGATTTGAGGAACTCGCCCTCCTCGCCTTGATAGCAGTAATCGAAGCCTTCTTTTTTCACCCACTCTTCATGGGTCATTCGGCTTCCATCTTTTCTCGGCCTTGCGAAAGGACAGATGATGTCTCGCGCCTGGAGTATGAAGATGAAATGTACGCCATTGGCCTTGGCTACTGCTCGATACTTTGCTGCATCTGCGAGCGTAGGTATTACACCTTTCGCCTCGAAGAAAATTCGGTCGTTAAAGTAGTCAACCCAGTCCGGTTGATAGGTGTGCTCAATGACGTACTTGACCTTGTGCGACTTTGGCTCGTACTCAAGACCCTTGAGGCCACCAAACTTTGAGATGTGGACTTCCGGCCAGGAGCGGTACGGCTTTGGCACTGGGGGGAGAGATGGAAGGAAAATGACATCATCGACTGGAACTGGCCTGCGTCCAAAGCGCTGCAAGTTGTAAGCATTCCAGTCGACTTTTTTGAGCGCCGCTATGCAGGTGTCTGTTATCAGCTCGAGAGTAGCGGGATCAATGTTATCGAAGCCCTGGAGCAGAGCTCTACGTAAGCCCTCGACTTCGGTCATGTCGATAAGCTGGGGGCACTCCACACGCGCGTTCATATAAGGCTCTTCTTATTATTATTGCTCTTATATGTACAGCATAACCATGAGCTTTCGACGTCACAATAGGGGGATTGAAAATAAACCAAACTTTGACAAACAAAATTTATTAAGTATATAAATCTCTGGTTTAGGAGGGGCGGCCGTCCATGGCCATCTGACTACTTAGAGCAGAGCGCCGATCTTGCAGTAGCTAGCCATCAGGGTGATTGAGTCCTGATCGATGATGTAATAGTCGCCGGCCTTACCACCATCGACTTTGCGCGTCTTGAGACCGAAGCATTTCAGAATGTTAGTTACCGCCGCCTGTTTAGCTTTGACGGTAGTGGCTCGCGGCATGTTGATACCTAGTCCAATGACCTTGGAGCGCAGGGTGTTGAGGCTGTCGAAGAGCGCTGCTGAGTCATCTGCTTTCCAACCCTTCGTCAGCGACATTTCCGCAATTGCTGGCAGGACTCTGGAGAACACGGCGAGCTCCTCCTCTGGGCTAGCCAGGCTCACGCTGTAGAGCCTCCTGAAGAGTTTGATTTTCAACTCTCCCTCGCCCTCGCCCCAAAGCTTCGTGTCGTCCATTGACAGAGAGGATCGGCCAATCACTTCCTGCGCGCGGGCTCGGATCACCGACAGGTACTCAGTTTCGTCTTTCGATCCGGCGTCTTTTACTGCATGAACGACCTCGGCCTGCGCCGGCGCTGATCTGAGCAGCTTCGCAGCAGTTTCACTTTTAACTGTTTTGCGGCCTTGGGAGTCCGCGACGAAGCCGGCTTTTGACATTTCGCTGTCACACTCAAGGACTTCGACTTTAAAGCCTTGCATGAGTAGGAGCGCCGGCAAGGTATTGGAGATATTGTCTTTGAGCCAGGCTTCACTTGAGCAATGGTCGTAGCGAAGTGCGTCAAAAGGCGAAGGCGCGTTGTCAGCTGCAATCGCTTCGCGGATCTTGTCCTTTGCTTCAGAGCTGATCGTCATCCCGCGCAGCAGCTCCTCTGTCGCGACCATGGCTTTTCTGAAGGTAATGTCCACGATCTCAGACTTGCGATAGTCAGGGGTTTTGAGCCCGACGGTGAAGGACTTGGCAGTCCGATCACGACGTAGCATCTGAATCGCGTCGGATGGTACTACCTGGCCACTGAAAAGGCCGAAGTGGTCATCGAAGTGGCTGGAAGTGATCGACAGGGCCGAGGTGATCACCGGTGAATAGATCACAATCTCGTGCTGGGTGGAGTTCGGGTTCGCGATGAATTCGGCCTGCTCAGTCCACTTAGCATTCTCAGCAGTAACCACGAGCACAGGGCGCTTGGCTTTCTTCTCGATGTACTTGCCCAATGCTGCGGCTTCTCGCGCGCCATCACACGAGACAAGGATCTTCTTACCCTCGATGGCTGCTTTGACGACCATGCCGCGCACCGTGCTCGAATCGGAAGTTTTGACAGTGATGTCGCTGTGATTCTGAGCAATTTTGAACAGCTTCGATGGACGATCAGCGAGGAGCTCCACGCACTTAGTGTTAATGTCAGCGTCAGCCAAGATCACCTTTTTTGCGTTTTTGACGACAAACTGAAGAGCGCTCCAGACAGCTTCCCGGTGCTTCACTTCGCCGCCCAGCACGTGTGCGATGACTTGCGATGCTTCGTCGATCACTACCACATCTACCGACTCGATGAACGTTTTGAATTTATGAGCGGAGAGTGAGTTGACGACTATTTTGAGGCCTTGGGCGTTTTCCAAGATGTCTGGGGTGTCGCACTCGTCGTAGCTTACGATACCTTCGATCTGAGCAATGCTCCTGTTGATTGATCGACGGTGGCTGATGACCAGGACTTTCTTGCCAGCTGCCATTTCGGCTCCCAGAACGGGCTCGATGATTTTGCTGGTTTTGCCGTAAGCCGTTGGTAGCGCCAGCAGTGTGGCCTCTTCGCTTGCGAGGATGTGATCATGGACTTCAGCTGCGTCACGGGGTGCCTGGCCCTCGTCTTTGAGAGCTTTGAGGTGTGACACCAGTTCAGCATTTTTGCGAGACAGCTTCGAGCGGATGAGTTTCAAGCAAGCTTCTTGGGAGCGACCGGAAGCGTCTGCAAGCGCTTGGGCCTTCTCCTCTATTCCGCCCGAAGTAAAGGCATCTCTTGAGATTTCAAATGCAGCCCTGTCGAAGGCTTGGTCGCTGCTGTCGTTAGATGCGATCAGCACTGCAAGCTCGGCCTTCGTGAGGTTGTGGATGTTAGTTGCAATAACGCCCTGATCGGCTGATGCGATACCTGAATCGCCCCTGGTTTCGTAGACACCTCCAAGCCTCATAATGAGGCCCAAA
>JADHEF010000638.1_pt1 | contig 32569 bp, 30 predicted proteins | sample 8952391 | NCBI WGS metagenome assembly JADHEF01 (sample SAMN16124439, study PRJNA663245) | bioreactor sludge metagenome | isolation source: sludge (nitrite) | place: India:Bengaluru | collected 2019-02-28 | reverse complement strand
GCCTCGATGCGCTGCAGGCGGTTGCGCGCGGCCTCGACCTTGCCCTGCTGACCCTGCAACTGGCCGGCCAGCTCGGACACGCTGCGATGGGCCAGATACAGCGCCCGCTGGGCTTCTTCGCGGCGCTGCTCGGCGGCCAGCAATTGTTCGCGCAGGCCGGCCAGACGATCTTCGAGTTCGGACTCGCGCTCTTGCAGGGTTTCGATGCTGCCGCGCAATGCCTGGATTTCGCGTTCACGCAGCAGCGCGCCCTGCTTGGCCGCGCCTTGCCGCGATACCCGCACCCAGCCATCGCCGAGCCGGGCGCCGTCGCGGGTGATGATCGAATCGCCATCGCCCAGTGCCGGCAGCAGGGCGAGGGCCTGGGCCATGTCCTCGGCCACGTGCAGGCGCGCGAGCAGACGACGCACCGCCAGCGGGCCCTGCACCCGGGCCGCCAGTGAAGTCGGCGCGAACGCGGCTTCGGTTTCCTGCGCGGCCACCAGTGCCAGCCGGCTCTCGCCGAGCTCGGCCAACGCCGCCAGCAGCGGCCCGTCCAACCCCTCGCGCGTTTCCACCAGCACGCCTTCGATCAATTGGCCGAGCGCGCTTTCCACCGCACCTTCCCAGCCGTCCTGTACGTGCAGGCGTTCGCCCACGCGGCTGGCCGAATCCAGCCCGCGCGCCTTCAGCCAGGCCATCGCGGCGCCCTGCTCCTGGCCGAGCGCGGCCTGCTGCAGGGTTTCCAGCGAGGACAGGCGCCCGCGCGCGGACTGGGCCTGCTTGCGTACCTCCGCCAATTCGTCCTGAGCGGCGCGTTGGCGCTCCTGCAGCTCGGCGGCGGCCTGCTTGCCGGCCTCGACATGCTCGCCGAGCGTGTCGATCTCCAGCTTGCGGGTGTCGTGGGTGATGCGGGCCTGTTCCAGCGCTTCGGTCAGCGCATCCAGGTCGAGACTGGCCCGCTCGCTGGCCAAGGCTTCGCGGCGGCGGTCCGATTCGAGGATCTGCCGGTCCAGATAGTCCACACGGGTGCGCTCGACTTCGGCCGAACGCGAGGATTCGGCGCTCTGGCCGTTGTGCTGTTCCCAGCGCCGCTGCCAGTCGGCCAGCGCGGCCTCGGCATCGCGCAGGGCCTCCTGGCGGAAGGCGTTGTCTTCCTGCATCTGCTCGAGCTGCGGTTCGGCGGTATCCACCGCCTCGCGCAGCACGCCCAGCCGGGCATCGTCGCTGCCGATCAGTTCGCCCAGTTCGGCCAGTGCGCCCTTGGCTTCCTCGCGAGCCTTGTGCAGGCGCAGGGCGAGGTCGCGTTGGTGCTGGATCTGCTGCTCCACCCGGGCCAGCGTGCCGCCGACCTGATAGACCTCTGCCTGTGCCTTGCCGAGGGCTTCGCTGGCTTCGTCGCGGCGGGCGCGGCCGGTTTCCAGCAGCGTTTCGGCCTGGCGCTGTTCGGCGATCAACTGCTGCAACCGGGTTTCCTGCGTGGACAGGCCTTCGCGCAGCCCCTGCAGGCGGCCGTCCAGCGCACGGAACTCCAGCGCCTTCCACTCGGCATCCTTGACCCGGCGTTCTTCCTGCAAGGCCTGGTACTGCTCGGCCTGCCGGGCCTGCCTGCGCAGGTGGTCGAGCTGCTTGGTGATTTCCTCGCGCAGGTCGCTCAGGCGGTCGAGGTTCTCGCGCGTGTGGCGGATGCGGGTTTCGGTTTCCTTGCGCCGCTCCTTGTATTTGGAGATGCCGGCGGCTTCCTCCAGGTACACGCGCAGGTCTTCGGGCCGGGCCTCGATGATCTGGCTGATCATGCCCTGCTCGATGATCGAATAACTGCGCGGGCCCAGGCCGGTGCCGAGGAACAGGTCGGTGATGTCGCGCCGGCGACACCGCGCGCCGTTGAGGTAGTAGTTGCTGCTGCCGTCGCGGCTGACCGTGCGCTTGACCGAGATCTCGTTGTAGGCCGCGTATTCGCCGGCAATGGCGTGGTCAGCGTTGTCGAAGATCAGTTCGACGGTGGCCTGCGAGACCGGCTTGCGCGCCGACGAGCCGGAAAAGATCACGTCGGTGAGCGAATCGCCGCGCAGGCGGCTGGCCGAGCTTTCGCCCATCACCCAACGCACCGCGTCGATGATGTTCGACTTGCCGCAGCCGTTCGGCCCCACGATGCCGGTCATGTTGGTCGGCAGGTGCAGCGTGGTCGGGTCGACGAAGGACTTGAAGCCGGACAGCTTGATGGTGGAAAGGCGCATGCGGCGTCAGGTTCCGGACCGGCCGTGTGGCCGCTCCATATTCGGGTTTGACTTTCGGAGTTCAATGCAAGTCATTGATATCACTTGCCCTGAAATCCAAGTGCGGAAGGATCGGCTTCAGTATAGCGGCCGTTGCGAAAACCGTGGAACCAAGCTTGCATGCCGGCCCCGGCCCACCGGGACCTTCAGCTTCAATCTCCTGCGGCACGCATCGGCACGAACCCGGCCGTACCTGTCATCCGCCCCAGCCAGCCGGCAATGGCCGGATACCGCGCCAGATCGAACCCCGCTTCATCCGCGCAATGGGTATGGGCGAACAGCGCGATGTCGGCAATGCCGTAGGCATCGCATCACCAATGGACCGTGGGTGCCCGCACAGATGCTGCTCCATCACGGCCAGCGCATCCTCGCCACGTTTCAGCAGGTGCGGGCAGCTCCGCTTCCCGCGCATGCCCGGCCGGCAGAAAGCGCCGGATGAAACGGGCCGCGGCCACATGAGGCTCATGGCTGTATTGCTCGAAGAACATCCAGCGCAAGGTCTGCGCGCGTTGCCAAGGATCATCCGGCAGGCAGGGCGTACTTCCGGCCAGCCAGAACAGGATTGCCCCGGACTCGGACGACACCTGCCCGTCCTCGCATACCGGCAGGGGCCACCTTGCCGGCGGAATTCAGCGACAGGAATTCCGGTGTGCGGGTCTGCCCTGGCGTCGTGTCCGTCTCGATCCAGGCACAAGGCCGGCCGAGTTGGTTCAGCAGCAGGCACGCCTTGTAGCAATTGCCCGACAGCGACATGCCATGCACCGTCGGCATCACTGCAATCCCCTCGGCTGTCTGACGGGCACGATGCCCCCACAAGCGGACCAGGGCCGGCATGGTGCCGGCCCCGGAATTTCATCCCCGCGACATCAGCTGCCGGTTTCAGCGCGCTGCGGCATCGCCGCCAACCGATGCAGTCTGGGTGACCAGTTGCCCATCGAGTACCGGCAGGCGGTCTCCTTCGGGCTGATGCTCCATGCGGACGGTCTTCTCGACGCCCTGATAGCGGTAGGTGACGTCGTAACCGACTACCTTGCTGTCGTTGCCCAAGGGGATCCGGCCATCGGGCTTCTTGTCCATGCGCATGGTGCCGGTGGTGCCATCCGGGTTGCGGTAGGTGACGTTGTAGCCGGTCACGCGGCTGGATTCGGAGGTGGCCTGCTCGGTGTGGCACTGGCGCTCGGTCTTGTTGACCACTTTGCCGCCGACGTGGTTCTTGTCCACGCGGTTGCCGATCGCGCCGCCGGCCACGGCACCGGCCACCGTTGCCAGCTTGCGGCCGTCGCCCTTGCCCACCTGGTTGCCCAGCAGGCCGCCGACGACGGCACCGACCACCGTGCCGCCGACATTGCCATCGCGCTCGGGCAGGCGCTCCTGCACCACGACGTCGTTGCAGACTTCGTGCGGGACGGACGTGGTGGTGGTTTCCTTGACCGGCTCGGTGCCGATCACCGTGGCATAACGCGTCTGCTTCTCGCGGACCGGCTCGACCTTGAGCACTTCGGCGTACTGGATGGCCGAGGTGGCGGCCGGGTCGATCCGACTACCCGGGGCATCGCCCACCGCCGCGACGGGCGCGGTCAAAGCCGGGCTGGCGGCAACCTCCGGCGTCTTGCCGCGATGGTTCATGAACGCCGCAGTGGCCATGCCTCCGACCAGCAACGCGCCGACGGCAACAAGTGCGGTGGTGGTGGTGTTCTTCATGTCGATGCTCCCAGGGCGGCTCCGCCGCGTTGAGGTGGATTCGATCACGACCAGCCTGAACGATGGCTTCGCGAATTTCACGGAAACCGTACGTGACATTAACGCGCCTACCCGCCGGCGGGCCGGGGGCCGTATCGTGTGGCCCGTACCCACGAGAGACATGCCCCATGTCGCATCCTGCCACCGCGCCGCTGCTGGCCTGGGCCCGCCACCTGCGCCACCCCACCTTGTTCAAGCTGACGGCCGTGCTGTTCGTGATCGACCTGCTGTGCCCGTTCGACGACCTGCTGCCGCCCTACTTCCTCGACGAACTGATGCTGGGCCTGACCACGCTGTTGCTGGCCAACTGGAAGCGCAAGCCCGAGCCGGCCCGCCAACCGGCGCAGCGGGCCGCGCGTTGAACGATGCGGCTGATCGACAGCCACTGCCACCTCGACGCGCCCGGATTCGACGCCGACCGCGCAGCGGTGATCGCCCGCGCGCATGAAGCCGGCGTCATCGCCCAGGTGATACCGGCGGTCAGTGCCGCCAATTGGCCTGCGCTCAGGCACGTGTGCACGCTGGCGCCGGCGCTGCACGCCGCGTACGGGCTGCACCCGATGTATCTGGCCCGGCACCGGCCCGGGCATCTGGATGAACTGCGCACATGGATCGAGCGCGAGCAGCCGGTCGCGGTCGGCGAATGCGGCCTGGATTTCTTCGTCGACGACTTCGATGCCGAAGGCCAACGCTTCTATTTCGATGCCCAGTTGCGGCTGGCCCGTGATTTCGACCTGCCGGTGATCGTCCATGCACGGCGCGCAGTGGATGCGGTGATTGCCTCGATCCGCCGTATCGGCGTGAAACATGGCGTGGTGCACAGCTTTTCCGGCAGCCCGGAACAGGCCGCGCAGCTGTTCAAGCTCGGTTTCATGATCGGGCTCGGCGGCCCGGTCACCTACGAGCGCGCGCAACGCCTGCACCGGCTGGCCGCCTCGGTCCCCGTCGAACAACTGCTGCTGGAAACCGATGCCCCCGACCAGCCCGACAGCGGCATCCGCGGGCTGCGCAACGAGCCGGCACGCTTGCCGGTGGTCTGCGAAACCATCGCGCAGTTGCGCGGCATGCCGGCCCAGGCGCTGGCCAAGCAGACCCGGCACAACGCCGAGCGCCTGTTCAGGCTGCCGGCTTCGGCTTGAGCAGCATGTCCAGCGCCTTGCCCACCGCCGCGAACGCGAACGCGCCGGTGATGTGGGTGGCCGCACCGAGCCCTGCGCCGCAATCCAGCTTGAGCGCCTCGTCCGGGCCCAGGTTCGGGCGCAGGCCGCAGACGCTGCCGTCGGCCTGCGGGTAGCGCACGTTTTCCAGCGAATACACCGCCGGAACGCTGAAGTAGCGCTTGGGACCTTTGGGGAAATTGAACTCGCCGCGCAGCTTCTTGCGCACCAGCGCCAGCATCGCGTCGTGCTCGGTTTTCGACAGGTCGCGCACGCGCACCAGCGTGGGATCGCAGCGGCCACCGGCCGAACCGACGGTGAGGATCGGCAACTTGCGACGTCGGCACCACGCGATGGCCTCGACCTTCACCCGGAAGCTGTCGCAGGCATCGATCACCAGATCGAAGCCGCGGCCGAGCAGCTCCTGCAGGTTCGACGGCGTGAGAAAGGACTGCACGGCATCCACGTCGATGGCCGGATTGATCGCCCGGCAACGCTCGGCCATCGCCAGCGCCTTGTTGCGCCCGTATTGCCCGTCCAGCGCCGGCAACTGGCGGTTGGTGTTGGACACGCAGATGTCGTCGGCATCGATCAGGCTCAGATGGCCCACGGCCGAGCGGGCCAATGCCTCGACCACCCACGAGCCGACGCCACCCATGCCGACCACGGCAACACGGCATTGCGACAGGCGGTCGACCGTGCCCGTCCCGTACAGGCGGTCTATGCCGGAGAATCGTTCTTTCAATGCGGGATCCATGCGGCAATTGTAAGGCCGCACCCGCGCCGCCGGCCTGGAACACCGTGCCAGCATCACGACTCGACGATTGGCGCCCCATTCACGATGGATGCGCAACGATCAAGATGAAACAAGCGGGAGCATCGCCCCGCACCACCGCAGAGGAGAGCGTGCAATGAACATCCGATTGACTGTCACCGGCGCCGCCGTTGCCTTGACCCTAGCCGCCTGTGCCACCGGCCCGCAATACGGCGGCGGCTATGGCAACGGCTACGGTGACCGTTCCGGCTACGGCAGCCAGCAGCAGGCCTGCGGCAATTGCGGCATCGTCACCCGCATCGACACCGTGGCCTCGGGTCGCACGGCTCCGACGGCCGCGGGCGCGGTGCTGGGCGGCATCGTCGGTGCCATCGCCGGCCATGAGCTTTCCGACCACACCGGTGGCAGCAAGGGCAACCAGAACTTGTCGGCCGTGGCGGGTGCGGCCGCCGGCGCCTATGCCGGCAACAAGATCCAGCAGAACACCACCGGCAACAGCTACGACATTCAGGTGCGGATGGACGACGGCCGGGTCGTGGTGGTGAACCAGAAGGATCTGGGCGGCGTGTCCGAGAATGCCTACGTGCGCGTGGTCAACGGCCGGGTCGTGCTGCGCTGAGTGCCGCTCTTGCCATCGTTTGCCTGAAAAAGAACGGCCCGCCGAAGCGGGCCGTTCCACATCCGTAGAATGAAACGGATCAGAGGGGTTCCACGGCGTCGGCCTGCAGGCCCTTCTGGCCCTGGACGACGGTGAAGCTCACCTTCTGGCCTTCCTTCAGGCTCTTGAAGCCCTGGGTCTGGATGGCGCGGAAGTGCACGAACACATCCTCGCCATTCTCGCGGCTGATGAAGCCGAAACCCTTGGCGTCGTTGAACCACTTGACGGTGCCGGTCTCACGGTCTGCCATTGCTGCTACTCCTCGAACACATCTTCTGGGTGGTGGATTACGCCGGGAAGGCGGCTGGTTGCAAGGAGGAAGCGGGGTGCAACGACGGGAGGCCCTGCGGCCCCTCCGTCCAGGCCACGATTCACGGTGACCCTGGCAAGCGCAGCGACGGCAACTTAACTCGCGTTCATTCAAAATGCAATGCATTCCGTGGTCTCTCTGTCAAGCCTTCGCCTCCCGCCTGGAATGCCCTTGTCCGCTCCCTTCGACACCATCGCCCAGGTCGTGGCGGCCCTGCTCGTGCTGATCGGGCTGGCCGGCATCGTGTTGCCGGCCCTGCCGGGCATCCCGCTGATGTTCGCCGGCATGCTGCTGGCGGCCTGGGCCGACGGCTTCCGGCATGTCGGAGCCGGGCCTCTGCTGGTACTGGCGCTGATGACGATCCTGTCGTTGCTCGCCGATTTCTGGGCCACCGCGCTGGGGGCCCGGCGTGTCGGTGCCAGCCCCAAGGCCTTGTGGGGCTCGGTGCTGGGCACTTTCGCCGGATTGTTCTTCATGCCGTTCGGCCTGCTGCTCGGCCCCTTCCTCGGCGCCTTGATCGGCGAACTGTGGCACGGCAGCCAATGGCGCAAAGCCACGCATGTGGGGTTGGGCACCTGGCTGGGCCTGGTGGCCGCCATCGTCTTGAAGCTGACCCTGGCCTTCGCCATGCTCGGCCTGTTCGCCGCCGCATGGTGGCTCTGACCCTCCTTGGACAACGATGACTTCGATCGATCGCACCGCCGCCCTGCCCTGTTGCGCATTGATGCTTGTGCTTGCCGCCGGCGATGCCGCGGCGCAGTCCCCTGCCTCCGCCCATGCCGTTGCGATGGTCAAGCCCGAGGCTTGCGTCGCCATCAGCGGCGATGCCGAGCGCCTGCTCTGCTACGACAAGGCCGTCGGCCGCCAGGCCGCCAGCCCGCAGGCCGCCGATTCGGCCGCCGACAAGGCCAAGGCCGAGCTCGACGCGATGCCCTCCTCCGCCGGGGAAAAGCAGGCCAGGCTGGACAACGACACCACGTTCTTCGTGCACGACGATCAGCACGATGCCATAGCCAATGCCGGCAAGGGCTCGCTGCTGGACAGCCGCTGGGAACTGGCCAAGGACTCCAAGCTGGGCACGTTCCAGTTGCGCGCCTACAAGCCGATCTACCTGCTCCCCGTATTCTGGACGAGCAAACGCAACGACTTCCCCGCTTCGCTCAATCCGCAGAACACGGTGACCGAAAGCCGCAAGCTGGACAGCACCGAGCTGAAGTTCCAGCTGAGCTTCAAGACCAAGGTGGCGGAAAACCTGTTCGGCGACAACGGCGACGTGTGGGTCGGCTATACCCAAAGTTCGCGCTGGCAGGCCTACGACAGCGCCACCTCGCGGCCATTCCGCGAGACCAACTACGAGCCGGAAGCCATGCTGGTATTCCGCAACAACTACAGCCTGCTGGGCTGGCGCGGACGCCTGTTCGGCGTGGGCCTGAACCATCAGTCCAACGGCCAGAGCGACCCGCTCTCGCGCAGCTGGAACCGGGTGATCTTCGACATCGGCCTGGATCGCGGCGATTGGGCGCTGATGCTGCGGCCGTGGTATCGCATCAAGGAAGACAGCAAGGACGACAACAACCCGCACATCGACGATTACATCGGCCGCGGCGATGCCACGCTGGTGTGGCACAAGGACGGGCACGAAGTCGCACTGATGGCCCGGCATTCGTTCCGCGGCGGCGACCGTGCACATGGTGCCGTGCAACTGGACTGGGGCTTCCCGATCAACAACCTGCTGCGCGGCCACTTGCAGGTATTCGATGGTTACGGCGAAAGCATGATCGACTACAACCACCGCGCCACCTACGTGGGCCTGGGCATCTCGCTGCTGGAGTGGTACTGACCACCTTGCATTGCCGTGCGTCCGCTCCATCGGCGGAGAAGACGCGCAGCAATGCCCGGTTCAGGTCCAGTCGGTGATGCCTTCGCGGCGATAGACCTCGGCAAAGGCCGGGCGCGCCTTCATCCGCTGCGCAAACGCCTTCAACACCGGCCAGTCATCGCTGGGCCGCGGCATGTTGCGCGACCAGCGCATCATCATTGTCATCATGAAGTCCGCGACGGACAGCGGTTCGCCAAGCAGATGCGGGCCGTGCGCAAGCAGATGGTCCGACACCTGCTGCCAGGCGGATTCGATCTGCATGCGTGCCTGCTGCCTGACTTGTTCTTCCTGCCCGGCACCGGCCGGCTCGTCGGGATAGAACCATGCCCGGTAAGCCGGCTGCAGCGTGTTGGCGCAGAAGAACATCCAGCGATAAGCCTGTGCCCGCGCGGGCGTGCCGGGAGCCGGCAGCAGGCCGCTGGCCGGATGCAGGTCAGCCAGATGGAGAGAAATCGCGGCGGCCTCGGTCAGCGTCTGCTCGTCGATCAGCAGTGTCGGCACGCGGCCGGCAGGATTCAGGGCCAGGTATTCGGGCGATTTCTGCTCGCGCCGGTCGAAATCCAGCAGATGCAACTGGAACGGAACCTCCAGTTCGAGCAGCAGCCAATGGACTACCAGCGAAGCGGTGCTGGGCGAACCGTAGAGAACAACCGACATTGCGACCCTTGGACAGATGTTGGCGTGCGCAGAGTCTAGCCGAGCCTCGGCCTTGGATGCCCGTCGATCATGCCGGCGATCAGGTCGAACAGTTCCTCGAATCCGGCCTGGGGCACGAAACACCGGCCGTTGACGAAGAAGCACGGTATGCCGTTGATGCGGCTGCCACCCTCGAAAATCGCCGCGTCCGGCGCATCGGCGGGGATGCCCGGTGATTGCGCGATCGGCTCGTGCAGGCTCCACGCCCAGCAGGTTCTGGTTGGCGTAAAGCACGTCGTGCGCACCCGGCGCCGGCATGCCGGCGGAAAGAATGCGGGAAGACGCATCGTCGGGCATGGCGGAAATGACGGCAGGCTCGAGCGGACCAGACACGCCAGAAACGCTGAAGCCGCCGAAACGGCGGCTTCATCCGTGGCCCTGCGGCCCTGCCATGGACCGCGCCGCGGTGCTTACTCGACCACCACCGGGATCTTGCCGATCTTCGCCTGCCACTCGCGCGGCCCGGTCTTGTGCACCGAGGTACCGGTGCTGTCCACGGCGACGGTGACCGGCATGTCCTTGACCTCGAATTCGTAGATCGCCTCCATGCCCAGATCGGCGAACGCCAGCACCTTGCTGGACTTGATCGCCTTGGACACCAGATAGGCCGCCCCGCCCACCGCCATCAGGTACACGGCCTTGTTGTCGCGGATGGCGTCGATCGCCGCCGGGCCGCGCTCGGCCTTGCCGACCATGCCGATCAGGCCGGTCTGCTCGAGCATCTGCCGGGTGAACTTGTCCATGCGGGTGGCGGTGGTCGGGCCGGCCGGGCCGACCACTTCGTCGCGCACCGGGTCCACCGGGCCGACGTAGTAGATGAAGCGGTTGGTGAAATCGACCGGCAGCTTCTCGCCCCTGCCCAGCATGTCGACCATGCGCTTGTGCGCGGCGTCGCGGCCGGTCAGCAGCTTGCCGTTGAGCAGCAGCACTTCACCGGGCTTGAAAGTGGCCACGTCGGCCTTGGTCAGCGTGTCCAGGTTCACGCGGCGGGCGTTGGCCGGGTTGTAGGTGAGCTTGGGCCAGTCTTCCAGCGTCGGCGGATCGAGCGCGACCGGGCCGGAACCGTCCAGCGTGAAATGCGCATGGCGGGTGGCCGCGCAGTTGGGGATCATCGCCACCGGCAGGTTGGCGGCGTGGGTCGGGTAATCCTTGACCTTGATGTCCAGCACCGTGGTCAGGCCGCCCAGGCCTTGCGCGCCGATGCCCAGCGCGTTGACCTTTTCGTACAGCTCCAGGCGCAGCTCCTCGGCACGATTGGACGCACCGCGCGCCTGCAGGTCGACGATGTCGATCGGCTCCATCAAGGCTTCCTTGGCCATCAGCATCGCCTTCTCGGCGGTGCCGCCGATGCCGATGCCGAGCATGCCGGGCGGGCACCAGCCGGCGCCCATCGTCGGCACGGTCTTGAGCACCCAGTCGACGATGGAATCGGAGGGGTTGAGCATCACGAACTTGCTCTTGGCCTCCGAGCCGCCGCCCTTGGCGGCGACGATCACGTCCACGGTATCGCCGGGGACGATCGACACGTTGATCACCGCCGGCGTGTTGTCCTTGGTGTTCTGGCGCTTGCCGGCCGGGTCGCGCAGCACCGAGGCGCGCAGCTTGTTGTCCGGATCGTTGTAGGCGCGGCGAACGCCCTCGTTGACGGCGTCTTCCAGCGAGCCGGTGAAGCCCTCCCAGCGCACGTCCATGCCCACTTTCAGGAACACGGTGACGATGCCGGTGTCCTGGCAGATCGGCCGGTGGCCTTCGGCGGCCATGCGCGAGTTGATCAGGATCTGGGCAATGGCGTCCTTCGCGGCCGGGGACTCCTCCCGCTCGTAGGCGGCGGCGAGGTTCCTGATGTAGTCCACCGGGTGGTAGTAGCTGATGTACTGCAGGGCATCGGCGACGGACTGGATGAGGTCTTCCTGCTTGATCGGGCGTGCAGGCGACGCACTGGCTTTGGACTGGCTCACTGCGGGCTCGTTGCTGGCTGTGGGAAAGGTAATCGGAGCATTCTAATCCTTCGCGCCGGGCCGGCCGCCGTGGCGGCGCGCAGCCCGGCATCGCCGGAAGCCGATACCCGGCTGTGGCATGCTGCCCGCCCCTGTCGATGCCGGCCCAGGCGCATGCCCAATCCTTCCCGGAGGCATCCGGAACCTGCACCGCCGCTCGATCTGCGCCAGCGCTTCGCCGCGCTGCGCAACCTGCCGCCCTTCATTGCGAGCATCTGGCAGACCAGCAAAACCCTGCTGCTGGCCACGCTCGGCCTGCGCCTGGTGCGGGCGCTGCTGCCGGTGGCCACCTTGTACGTGGGCAAGCTGATCGTCGATGAAGTGGTGCGGCTGGCCGGGCTGCACCTGTCCGATGCCTCCCTCTCGGCGTGGTGGCATTCGGGCGAACTGGCCTTGCTGGCCGGGCTGCTGGCCACGGAATTCGCACTGGCGGTCGCCTCGGACCTGCTGGGCCGGGTGGTCGCCCTGGTCGATTCGCTGCTGTCCGAGCTGTACTCCAACCGCACCAGCGTGCGCCTGATGGAACATGCGGCCGAGCTGGACCTGGAAGACTTCGAAGACCCGGACCTGCAGGACAGACTGGACCGCGCACGCCGCCAGATCGCCGGCCGCAGCCCGCTGCTGAGCCAGTTGCTCGGGCAGGCGCAGTCGCTGCTCACCATCGCCAGTTTCGCCGTCGGTTTGATGGTCTATGCTCCGTGGCTGATCGTGCTGCTGCTGATCGCGCTGGTGCCGGCCTTCGTCGGCGAATGGCATTTCAACGCGCAAAGCTATGCGGTCAATTTCCAGTGGACGCCGGAACGGCGCGAACTGGACTACCTGCGCATGCTCGGTGCCGGCGCGCAGTACACCAAGGAGATCAAGAGCTTCGGCCTGGCGCGGTTTCTGGTCGAGCGCTACCGCACGCTGGCGTGGTCGATCTACCGCGCCAACCGCAAGATCGCGCTGCGCCGCGCCGGCTGGGGCGGCCTGCTGACCGCGCTGGGCACGCTGGGCTATTACGCCGCCTACGCGCTGATCGCCTGGCGCACGGTGCGCGGGGATTTCAGCATCGGCGACCTGACCTTCCTGTCGGCCTCGTTCCTGCGCCTGCGGGGCTTGCTGGAAAGCCTGCTGTCCGGGTTTTCCGACGTTGCCGGGCAGGCGCTGTACCTGGACGACCTGTTCTCATTCTTCCGCATCCGCCCGGAAATCCTGTCCCCGCCCCACCCGCTGCCGTTCCCGTCGCCGATCCGCGAGGGCTTCGTTTTCGAGAATGTCGGCTACCGCTACCCGGGCGCGCAGCGCTGGGCGGTGCGCGGGCTGTCCTTCACGCTGAAGGCCGGCGAGGTGCTGGCCCTCGTCGGCGAGAACGGTGCCGGCAAGACCACGCTGGTGAAGCTGCTGGCCCGCCTCTACGACCCGGACGAAGGCCGCGTGCTGCTGGACGGGCACGACTTGCGCGACTACGACGTGGACGAGCTGCGCTCCCACGTCGGCGTGATCTTCCAGGATTTCGTGCGCTACTACTTCAGCGCCGCCGACAACATCGCGGTGGGCCGCATCGAACAGCGCGACGATGCCGGGCGCATCGCGGCCGCGGCCCATGCCGGGCTTGCCGACGAAGTGATCGAGCAGCTGCCGGCCGGTTACGACCAGCGGCTGGGCAAACTGTTCAAGGACGGCGTGGACTTGTCCGGCGGGCAATGGCAGAAGGTCGCCATCGCCCGCGCCTACATGCGCGATGCGCAGGTGCTGATCCTCGACGAACCCACCGCGGCACTCGACGCGAGGGCCGAATACGAGGTATTCCGCCGCTTCAAGGACCTGTCCGACGGACGCACCGCCATCCTGATCTCGCATCGCTTCTCCTCGGTCCGCATGGCCGACCGCATCCTCGTGCTGGCCGGCGGCAAGGTCGAGGCCAGCGGCACCCACGAGGAGTTGATGGCCCAGCATGGCCGCTATGCCGAGCTTTTCGAATTGCAGGCCGCCGGCTATCGTTGAACCCCATCGACCGAGTGCCTGCCATGTTCCGCATCCGCCCTTGCCTGCTGTTGCTGGCCCTGCTTGCTCCGCTTGCCGACGCCGCCGAACCGGCACCGCTGGATTTCGCCCAGGCCAAGGCGCTGGCCGACCGCGACGAGGCCGCGCTGGCGGCCGAAGCGGCCTCGCGCATCCAGCAGGCGCAGTCCGCCGCGCTCGACGAAGGCGTGGCCGAGTGCGCCATGCCCAGCGCCAGCACCGAACCCTTCATCGTCGTGGTCCGGCTGGATGCGCAAGGCGCCGTCACCGGCAGCTGGCGCAAGGGCGATACGCCGCTGGCGATCTGCGTGGAGAAATTCCTGCGCAAACGCACGCTGCCGGCCCCGGCCGGCGCGCCGCTGTACCTGTCCTACGAATTGAGCTTCGTGCCCTGAACCATCGGCCGGCGCGGGCATTCTGCAATTGGGAAGGACTCTCATCTCGTCGCGGTCGGCTAGAATGGCAGCCTCCCGAAATTCCCCGCGAACCTCCGGCATGTCTTCCGCTTTCGGCACCGCCACGGTGCTTTCGGTCCACCACTGGACCGACGCCTATTTCAGCTTCACCACCACCCGCGACGACGGCTTCCGCTTCGAGAACGGCCAGTTCGTGATGATCGGGCTCGAAGTCGACGGCAAGCCGCTGATGCGCGCCTACTCGATCGCCAGCGCCAACTGGGAAGAAACCCTGCACTTCTTCAGCATCAAAGTGCAGGACGGCGCCCTGACCTCGCGGCTGCAACACCTCCAGCCCGGCGACACGATCCTGATCGGGCGCAAACCCACCGGCACGCTGCTGATCAGCGATCTCAAGCCCGGCCGCAACCTCTACCTGCTCGGCACCGGCACCGGCTTGGCGCCGTGGCTGTCGATCATCAAGGACCCGGAAACCTACGTGCGCTTCAACCGGGTGATCCTCACCCACGGCGTGCGCCACGAGCACGACCTCGCCTATCGCGAGTACTTCGAGAACGAGCTGCCGCGGCAGGAGTTCATCGGCGAGCTGGTGCGCGAGAAGCTGCTGTACTACCCGGCCGTGACCCGCGAAGACTTCGCCAACCGCGGCCGCCTGACCGAGTTGATGGCCAGCGGCGCGATGCAGCGCACCCTCGGCCTGCCGGAGATTTCGCCGGAGAACGATCGCTTCATGATCTGCGGCAGTCCGCAGATGCTGGCCGACCTGCGTGCCTTGCTGGACGGCCGCGGGTTTGCCGCGTCGCCGCGCATCGGCACGCCGGGCGATTACGTGTTCGAGCGGGCTTTCGTCGAAAAGTGAGGCTGACCCGGGCGCTCATCAGCCTCTGGCCAGCGCCCGTTCGACGTCCGCCTCCAGCGAAGCGGGCCTGGCCGTCGGCGCATGCCGGGACAGCATCTGCCCGTCGCGGCCGATCAGGAACTTGGTGAAATTCCATTTGATCGCGCCGGTGCCCAGCACGCCGCGCCGTTGCCGCTTCATCCATGCCCACAGCGGGTCGGCGCCGGCGCCGTTGACGTCGAGCTTGGCCGACATCGGGAAACTCACGTCGTAATGCAACGCGCAGAAGCCGCGGATTTCCGCTTCGTCCCCCGGCTCCTGATGGCCGAACTGGTCGCACGGGCAACCGATCACCACCAGCCCGCGCTTGCGATGGGCGCGCCACAAGGCTTCCAGCCCCGCATATTGCGGGGTGAAGCCGCAGCGCGAAGCCACGTTCACCACCAACAGGGCACTGCCGCGCCATTGCGCAAGCGGCAAGGCCGCCCCGTCGATGCCCGGCAGCACGAAACCGAATGCATCGCTCGTTTCTTCGATGATTTGCATCGGCCCAGCATAAGACCGTCGACGCGATGCGTGCCATGCCTTTCGTCATGCAGGCGATTGCCCGACATCGGCTAGGCTCGGACGACTGACCAACGCCAAGGAAACCGCCTTGAACCATCGCCTCGCCCTCGCGCTGGCCGCAAGCCTCGGACTCGCCATGCCCGCCCATGCTTCCACCGGCACGCCCGCCACGCAATCCGTGCAGCAGGCCAATCCCTTCTTCCACGAAAGCCCGCTGCCGCTGCATTACCCGCAGTTCGACAAGATCAAGGATGCCGACTTCGCACCGGCCTTCGATGCCGGTATGGCCGAGCAGTTGAAGGAAGTACGTGCGATCGCCGACAACCCGGCCCCGGCCACGTTCGACAACACCATCGTGGCGATGGAAAAGACCGGCCAGCTGCTCGACCGCGCCACCACCGTGTTCTTCAATCTGGTGGGCACGGACACCAACGACACCCGCAAGAAGCTGCAGGCCGAATATTCGGGCAAGTTCGCCGCGCACCGCGACGCCATCGCGCTGGACGGCAAATTGTTTGCGCGCATCCAGTCCGTGTACGACCGCCGCGATGCCCTCAAGCTCGACCCGGAAAGCCGGCGGCTGGTCGAGAGGTATCACGAGAACTTCGTCCGAGCCGGCGCAAAACTGTCCGATGCCGACAAGGCCCGGCTGAAGGCGATGAACGCCGAGATGGCCAGGCTCGGTACGCAGTTCAGCCAGAACGTGCTGAACGAGGTCAACGCCTCGGCCGTGGTGGTGGATGACGTCAAGCAGCTCGATGGCCTGTCCGCCGAGCAGATCGCCGCCGCCGCGCAGACCGCAAAGGACCGTGGGCTGGAAGGCAAGTACGTCATCGCCCTGCTCAACACCACCGGCCAGCCGCCGCTGACCAACCTGACCGACCGCATGTTGCGCCAGCGCATCTATCAGGCCTCCATCGCGCGCGGCAGCCGCGGCGGGCCCTACGACAACACCACGCTGGTGTCGCGGATCATGACGCTGCGCGCCGAGAAGGCCAGGCTGCTCGGCTTCCCGACCTATGCGGCCTATTCGCTGCAGGACCAGACCGCGAAAACGCCCGAGGCCGTCAACGCGATGCTCGGCAAGCTGGCGCCACCGGCCGTGGCCAATGCCAGAAGCGAAGCCGCCGACCTGCAGGCGATGATCGATGCCGAACAGAAAGCCGCCGGCAAGCCGAGCTTCGCGCTGCAGCCGTGGGACTGGGCCTTCTACAGCGAGAAGGTGCGCCAGGCCAAATACAGCTTCGACGAGAGCCAGCTCAAGCCGTACTTCGAATACAAGAACGTGCTGGAAAACGGCGTGTTCTTCGCCGCCAACCAGGAATACGGGCTGACCTTCAAGGAACGCCACGACCTGCCCAAGTACCGCGACGACATCCTCGTCTACGACGTCTTCGACGCCGACGGCAAGCAACTGGCGATCTTCATCCACGATCCCTACGCGCGCGCGTCCAAGCGCGGCGGCGCATGGATGAACGCCTATGTCTCGCAGTCCAGGCTGACCGGCGACAAGCCGGTGGTCGCCAATCACCTCAACATCCCCAAGCCCTCGCCCGGCCAGCCCACCTTGCTGACCTGGGACGAGGTGACCACGATGTTCCACGAGTTCGGCCACGCCCTGCACGGCATGTTCTCGAACGTGGAATACCCGTATTTTTCCGGCACCAGCGTGCCGCGCGATTTCGTCGAGTTCCCTTCGCAAGTCAACGAGATGTGGGCCGACTGGCCGAGCATCCTGAAGAACTACGCCAAGGACTACCGCACCGGTGCTCCGATGCCGCAAGCACTGCTGGACAAGGTGGTGGCCTCGGCCAGGTTCAACCAGGGCTTTGCCACCACCGAGTACCTCGGTGCGGCCATGCTTGACCAGAACTGGCACCGGATCGCCGCCGGCCAGGTGCCCGATGCCGCCGGCGTGATGCCTTTCGAAGCACGCGCACTGAAGCAGGACGGCATCGACTATGCGCCGGTGCCGCCACGCTACCGCACACCCTATTTCAGCCACATCATGGGCGGTTACGCGGCCGGCTATTACGCCTACATCTGGTCGGAGGTGCTGGATGCCGACACCCAGCAGTGGTTCCGCCAGCACGGCGGCCTGAATCGCGCCAACGGCGACCGTTTCCGCGCCACGCTGCTCTCGCGCGGCGGCAGCAAGGATGCGATGGAACTGTTCCGCGACTTCACCGGTCACGACCCGCAGATCGAACCGCTGCTCGAAAAGCGCGGATTGAGTGCCGGCGGCAACTGAACCCCATCGGCCCGACGCGCCACCCTGCAGCCGCCCGGTCATCCCGGGCGGTTTGCATTCGGCGGTTTTCCACAGCGGCGGTGGACCATCGGTGGAACAGCATGTGGACAAGTCTTCGCAGCCCTTGAACGGCAGGCATTGGCGACGCTTTGGTCAATTATTCGCCACGGCGCAATCGTCGGGCCTGCCATCCGGCGCCGATCGTCAACGCGGCGCGACGTAGCCGCCGGACACGCCGCGCGGGGACAGCACCAGTTGCCACAGTTGTGCGTGGCGGGTGCGGAACGTGGCCATCGACGCGGCCAGATAGAAGCGCCACATCCGCCTGAAGCGCTCGTCGTAACGTGCATCGAGCCTGTCCCATGCCGCCTCGACGTTGGCCCGCCACGCTTGCAGGGTAAGGTCGTAGTCGGTGCCGAAGTTGTGCCAGTCCTCCATCACGAACTGACCCTGATAGCCGTGGGCGATCTGTTCGGCCGAAGGCAGCATCGAATTGGGGAAGATGTAGCGTGCGATCCACGGATCGGTGCGGTGGCGGCTGACGTTGGTGCCGATGGTGTGCAGCAGGAACAGGCCGTCTTCGGCCAGGCAACGGCGCGCCGTCTCGAAATACGTGCGGTAGTTCTTGTCGCCGACGTGCTCGAACATGCCGACCGAGAGGATCGCGTCGAAACGCTCGTCCAGCTCGCGGTAATCCTGCAAGCGGATCTCCAGCGGCAGCCCTTCGCACAGCTGCCGGGCAAAGCGGGCTTGCTCGGCGGAAATGGTCACGCCGACGCCGCTGACTCCGTAACGTTCGGCCGCGTATTTCAGCGCCTCGCCCCAGCCGCAACCGATGTCGAGGATGCGCATGCCCGGCTTGAGGGCGAGCTTGCGGCAGATCAAATCGAGCTTGGCCTCCTGCGCATCGTCCAGCGATTGCGCATGCAGCCAGTAACCGCAGCTGTAGACCAGGCGTTTGCCGAGCATGGCCTCGTACAGATCGTTGCCGAGGTCGTAATGGCGCTTGCCGACCTCGTAACTGCGCCGGCCGGCCTGCAGGTTGGTCAGGCGAGCGCGCACGGCATCGGCGATTTCGCCAAGGCCGTGCACGCGTTCGTCGAGACGTGCTTCCAGCAGCCGGCTCAGGAAGCCGTCGAGCGAATCGACGTCCCACCCGCCTTCCATGTAGCTCTCGCCCAAGCCGAGCGAGCCATGCGACAACACCCGTGCATGGAAATGCGGGTCGTGGAGGCGAATGTCGGTGGCGGCATCGCCATCGACGCGGATGCCGGCTTCGGCCAGCAGGGATTCAACCCGGGCTTTGACCCGTTCCGGCATGCCACACCTCCGGTTTCACCTCATTGCGCGAACAACTCCCGATACGCCGTCGCCACATGCGGCCGCAGCACCGAGGCCGGGACCTCGACCGTCTGCGTGCCATCCGAATACGGCCCTACCTGATATGGCGGGAACACGAAGCGCAAGGCCGCAATACGCCCGTCCGCCCCGGGCACCGGTTCGAACTGGGCAAAACTGGCCGGCTCCGGCTTGGTGCCGTCGTCGATCATCTGTGCGCCACTTTTCATGAGCTCGGCACGGTCCTGTGCGCTCAGACCTTGCGACGCATCCAGCCGGTCGGCCGCCTGCTTGCGCAGTTGCTCGCGCGCATACGCGGACACGGCCTGCCAGCCGGCCGCATCGGCAAGCAGATGTTCGGCGGTCAAGGCCTCGCCGCGCGCGGGCAGCCAGACGAAGCGCGCCACCAGCGGCATGCCGTGCGCACCGCCGGTATACAGGCTGCCGTCGGCGGAGACCGCGACCAGCGTCGAGGTGTCCACGGTCTTGCGGAAATCCAGCGACAATTCATAGGGCGCCCTCGGCTTTTCCGCTCCGAGGCCGGTGACCGCCTGATCCAGCTCGGCGCGCGCGGCCGCGGCGTAATTGCCCAGCAGCGTGGCCAGGCCCTGCGTGCGGTTGATGTCGGGCGGGAAGGTGATGCCGACCGTGCGCATCGCATCATGCTCGGCGACATCCTGCACGCCGCTGGCCGCCGGTTCGGGCACCGCGGCGACCACGTCCCCGGCGGCCGGCAGCGGAGGTGGCGTTTCGGCTCCCTGCTGGCTGCATGCGGCCAGCAGGCCCAGCAGCGCCAATCCGGAACAACGCACGATCCGATCCATCACTCGTCTCCTTGAGTCGATGGCTGCCAGTCTATGCCCCGGTGCCGGCCGCAGCCAACCATCACCGCATGGCCCGAACTGCATGCCGAAAATGACGCGGCACGTCACCTGCCGGCAATGGCGCGCCACCGAAAGCCCGACATTGCGTGCACCGGGCGCATGGCACGGAACCTGCTGGAAATTCGCACACATCATGCGAGGTGAACGAAATGGACATCCAAGTCGACCAGCCCGTCTGCGAAGACATCTCCGACAACGGGCAGTCCCTGCTGGAAGGCCTGTTCCAGCTGGTCCTGCAGGGACAGACCGGCACGGCCGCCTACCTCCAGCTGGATGCCGAGATTTCCCGACGCCTCGAAGACACCTATGGTGCGACGCAAGCCCTGCGACGGCCAGCGGCCTGATCCGCCATCAGTTGCCCGGCCCGCGCATGGCTGGCCGGGTCATCGCCAGGACGGCGACAACAACTGCTGCCAGAAGAAACCGAGCACTTCCGGTGCCATCATCACCATGAACAGCACGCCGAACGCGGCACCGGACAGGTGCGCGCTGTGGTTGATGCGGTCGCCGCCGCGCCGGTCCATCCACAGGCTGTAGCCGACGTAGAACACGGCATAGATGATCGCCGGCACCGGGATGAAGAACACGAAGATCAGCGTCCACGGCGACAGCAGGATGAAGGCGAACAGCACCGCCGTGACCGCGCCCGACGCACCGAGGCTGACGTAATTGGCATCGTGGCGGTGCTTGAGATAGCTGGGCAGGATCGACACCGCCAGTGCCGCCAGATAGAACAGCGGATACGTCAGCCAGGTGCCGGTGACGCCGGCCATCACCCGCTCGATCTCGCGGCCGAAGAAGAACAGCGTGATCATGTTGAAGGCCAGATGGCCGATGTCGGCATGCACGAAGCCGTAGCTGACCAGCCGCCAGTATTCGTGCCTGCGCTCGAGGGCCGGCGGCCACAGTACCAGCCGGTCGGCCAGCGAACGCTTGTCGAAGGCCATCCACGACACCCCGCAAGTGATGGCGATCAAGGCGATGGTGACGATCGGCACGGCGCGACTCCTCAGGCTAAACGATAATTGTCGGTCATCCGGTAGCGCCGTGCATTCCAGCCGAATGCCAGCGCCGCCAGCAGCGCGAAGCCGGCGAAGAAGAACATCAGGAACGCCGCCTCGCTCAGGCCCGTGGCCGCGATGTGGCCGGTCACCACCTCGTTGCGCACCGCCGCGTTGGACAGCAGCACCCACAGGTTGCCGACGGTGGTGGTGAGGTTCCAGAAACTCATCACCACACCCTTCATCGAAGCCGGCGCCTGGCTGTAGGCGAACTCCAGGCCGGTGGCGGACACGAGCACCTCGCCGAAGGTCAGCAACACATAGGGCAAGACCTGCCAGGCGATGGACAGCGCATCGCCACCGTCCATCGCCACCTGCAGCGTGCCGGCCGCGATCCAGGCCAGAGCGCTGAACGCGATGCCAGCCGTGATGCGGCGCAAGGCGGTCGGCTCCCACCCACGTCGGCGCAGCAATGGATAAAGCACGAGGTTGTTGAACGGGATCAGCAGCATCACCAGCGCCGGATTCAGCGCCTGCATCTGCGAGGCGCTGAACCACGCCGGCTTGACCATCTGCTGCCCCTGCAGCACCCAAGTGGAGGCTTTCTGGTCGAAGAGCGAGAAGAACGGCGTGACCAACGCGAACACCACCAACACTTTCAGCACCGCCCGCACGCCATCCACCGCCGCGTCCGGATGCGCGCCGCGCGCGCGTTCCAGCTGCCACCACGTGCCACCGCCGATGCCGGCCAGCACGCATACCAGAGCCAGGCACAGGCAGATCACGATGCCCAGCCTGTCGACCAGCGCGAACGCGCCCAGCGCCGCCAGCAGTGCTGCCATGGCCAGCCACGCTCCCGGCCGCCCCTGCCCCGGCGAACGCGCCAGCAGTGCGGTGCGTGCCACCCGCGCGAACGAATGCGGATCGCGCGGCGGCAAGGGTACCCGCACATAGCGGCCGCGGCCGAGCCAGAACACGAGAGTCGCCGCGAACATCAGCAAACCGGGGATGCCGAACGCCCAGGCCGGACCGAAATTCCTCAATACCAGCGGGATCAGCAGCGAGGCGAACAGGGAGCCGAAGTTGATGATCCAGTAGAAGGCATCGAACGCGACTTTCGCCAGATGCTTGTTGGACTGGTCGAACTGGTCGCCCATGAAGGACGCCACCAGCGGTTTGATGCCACCGGCACCGAGCGCGATCAGGCCCAAGCCCAGCATGAAGCCGGCGCGGTGGTCCTCGAACAAGGCCAGGCAGGCATGACCGGCACAGTAAACCAGCGAGAACCACAGGATGGTGTCGTACTTGCCGAAGAAGCGGTCGGCCAGCCACCCGCCGAGCAACGGGAAGAAATACACGCCGATCATGAAACTGTGCAGCATGTGCTTGGCTTCGGCCTCGCGCCCCGGCCCCACCGCCTCGTGAAGGATCAGCGAGGTGATCAGAAACTGCACCAGGATGTTGCGCATCCCGTAGAAACTGAAACGTTCGCAAGCCTCGTTGCCGATGATGAAGGGAAGCTGGCGCGGCATGCGCGTACCTGAAGGCAAGGAGGTCGAGGTCATCGGCGGCCGGTGAGGGAGTCTCGCGGCAGGGTAACCGACATCGCGGCCCGGCCACACCCGCATCGGCGGCATGCCCCGTCCGGCGCCTGCGACCATCCGCCACTGCCTCCCGGCGGCGGAGCCCGCTAAGATCGGACGCATGAAACCGATTTCAATCCTGAGTGCCACCGCCCTGCTGTGTCTCGCTCTTCCGCTCCGGGCCACGGATGCGCGCCCGTGGATGGATGCCCGCCTGCCGGCCGATCAACGCGCCGACCTGCTGCTGGGACAGATGAGCACGGAGGAAAAGCTGCAGCTGATCCGCAGCCGCTTCGGCATGGACAGCGACAAGGGCAAGCAGCCGGCAGGCGCGCTCGGATCGGCCGGTTTCGTGGCCGGCATCGAGCGCCTCGGCATCCCGGCCCAGCAATTGGTGGATGCAGGTCTGGGCGTCACCAATCCCGGCGCCATCCGCAAGGGCGACCATGCCACCGCGATGCCCTCCGGCACCGCCACCGCCGCCAGCTGGAACCCGGCCCTCGCCCATGCCGAGGGCGCCGCGATGGGCGAGGAAGCCTGGCGGCAGGGCTTCAACGTGCTGCTGGCCGGCGGCGTCAACCTGCAGCGCGATCCCCGCGGCGGGCGCAACTTCGAATACGCCGGCGAAGACCCGCTGCTGGCCGGCACGATGGCCGGCGCGTCCATCGCCGGCATCCAGAGCCGGCATGTCGTGGCCACGTTGAAGCACTACGCGCTCAACGACATGGAAACCGCGCGCAACTTCCACGACGTGCGCATCGGCGAACAGGCGATGCGCGAATCGGACCTGCTCGCCGCCGAAATCGCGCTGGACACCGGCAAGCCCGGCGCGGTGATGTGCGCCTACAACCGGGTCGGCGGCATCTACGCGTGCGAGCACGCGCACCTGCTCGGCGGCATCCTCAAGGGGCAGTGGAAATACCCGGGCTACGTGATGTCGGACTGGGGCGGCGTGCACAGCGGCGCCGAAGCCGCGTTGGCCGGGCTGGACCAAGCCTCGGCCGGCGAAGTCTTCGACAAGCAGGAGTACTTCGACGGGCCGCTGCGAGCCGCGTTGGCCGACGGCACGGTGCCGCAGGCCCGGCTGGACGACATGGCCCGGCGCATCCTGCGCAGCTTGTTCGCCGTCGGCGGGTTCGAGCATCCGCCGATGCGCCAGCCGGTGGATGATGCCGCCGGGCTCGCGGTCGCCGAGCGCGCGGCAGAACAGGGCATCGTGCTGCTGCGCAACCAGGGCGGCCTGTTGCCGATCGCCCCGTCGGTGCGCAGCATCGCGGTGATCGGCGGCCATGCCGACAAGGGCGTGATGGGCGGCGGCGGTTCGTCGATGGTCGGGGTGACGGCGGCCGGCGGCAACGCGGTGCCGGGGCTGGCGCCGACCACGTGGCCGGGCCCGGTGATGTTCCACCCGTCCTCGCCGCTGGCCGCGCTGCGTGCCGCCCTGCCCGGTATCCGCATCGACTTCGCCGATGGCAGCGATCCCACACGGGCGGCAGCCTTGGCGCGGGACGCCGACCTCGCCCTCGTGTTCGCCACCCAGTGGTCGGCCGAATCGCGCGACCTGCCCGACATGCGCCTGCCCGACGGACAGGATGCGCTGATCGAAGCCGTCGCCGCCGCCAACCCGCGCACCGCCGTCGTGCTGGAAACCAACGGTCCGGTGCGCCTGCCGTGGCTGCGGCAGGTGCCGGCCCTGCTGCAAGCCTGGTATCCGGGCAGCGGCGGTGGCCCGGCCATCGCACGCGTGCTGACCGGCCAGGTCGATGCCTCCGGGCGTCTGCCGGTGAGCTGGCCGGTGGACGAATCGCAACTGCCGCGCCCGACCATTCCCGGCCTTGACTACAAACCCGATGCCGGCATGCCGCTCCCCGTGTTCGACTACGACATCGAAGGCGCCAACGTCGGTTACCGCTGGTTCGCCACACGCGGACTGGTGCCGGCTTTCCCGTTCGGCCACGGCTTGTCGTACACGCGTTTCGAGTACGGCCCGCTGACGGTCCGAAGCCATGGCCGGCAGGTCACGGCGCGCTTCACCGTGCGCAACAGCGGCGTGCGCGCCGGCACGGCCATCCCGCAGCTGTACGTGCACATGCCTGCAGGCAACGCCGTGCCGTTCCGCCTGGCCGGCTGGAAGCGGGTGGAGCTGCAGCCCGGCCAGTCGCGCGAAGTCACGGTGACGGCCGAGCCGCGCACGCTGGCCGATTTCGACACGCGCACGCGGCAATGGCGCATTCCCGCCGGCAGTTACCGTCTTGCCTTGGCGCGTTCGGCCACGGATGTCGTCGCCGAAGCGCCGCTGGTACTGGTCGAACAGACGTTCTGACGCGCCGCGGCGCCCGTACCGGCGCCGCGTTGCAGTTGCGGCGCGCCTGACGCCATGGCGCGGTGGCGCCGTTCAAGCGCGGAACAGGCGTTCGCACCGATACTGGGCCACCGTCACCACCCGCGACTACCCGATGCGCAAGCCCTCGCTGCTGCTGGCCGCCGTCATCCTCCTGCTGATCGGCCTGTGGTCGATCCACCGCCTGCAGCAACCGGCCGCGCCGCGTTTCAACCCCGCGCTGGGCCAAGGCGCGGTGTACGTGCCGCCGTCCCGCGAAGCCGCGCCGGCTGCGGGCGCTTCGACCGCGCTGCCCGCCTTCCTGCCGGTCGAAGCGCGCGACACCATCGCGTTGATCCAGCGCGCAGGGCCGTTCACGCACCGCCAGGACGGCAGCGTGTTCGGCAACCGCGAAGGCCGGCTGCCGCGCCGGCCGCGCGGCTGGTACCACGAATACACGGTGGAAACGCCCGGCTCGCGCGACCGCGGCGCACGCCGCATCGTCACCGGCGGCACGCCGCCGAGCCAGTGGTATTACAGCGACGACCACTACGACTCGTTCCGCCGCTTCGACGTGGATACCGGGGCACAGCCATGAGCGGCGCCGACTTCGGCCTGGCATTGGACGACCCGCGGCGCAATGCCGTGCGCTACGCCGCCGGCGACGATCTGGCCTCGTTGTCGGCGCTGGCGCGGGCCGAGGGGCTGCGTGTGCTGGCGGTGGACCTGCAGGGATGCCGGGACAAGCACACCTTGCTGCTGCGGCTGTCGGTGCAACTGGATTTTCCGCCCGGCTTCGGCCGCAACTGGGATGCGCTGGCCGATGCCTTGCGCGATTTCGGCTGGCGTCCGTCGGAAACCGGCTATGCCCTGCTGCTGGCCGACGCCGGTGCACTGCGCGAGGCCGCGCCCGACGACTTCGCCACCCTGCTCGACATCCTCGTCGACACCGTCGCGTGGTGGGGGCAGCAGGACATGCCGTTCAACGCCTTCGTCGCCCTGCCCGTGGACATGCTCGATGCGCTGGCCGATGCGGCCGACGACGAAGGCTGAGGCTCAGCCGTCCAGCTCGGCCCAGCGCGCATAGGCGGCGTCGAGTTCGGCCTGGGTTGCCGCCAGTTTCTGCGTGTCGGCCTGCACGGCCGCCGCGTCGCGGGCGAAGAAGGACGGATCGGCCATCGCCGTGGTCATCGCTTCGACCTGCTCTTCCAGTGTCTCGATCCGCGCCGGCAACTGCTCCAGCTCGCGCTGTTCCTTGTAGCCGAGCTTGCGCTTGGCGGCGGTTTCGGCCGCCGCCCCGGTCGTTTGCGCCGCGGCCGTGGCGGCCGGCTTGTCGCCTGCGGCGCGGGCGCTCGCCATCGCGGGCTGCGGACGCTGGCGCAGCCAGTCGCTGTAACCGCCGACGTATTCGCCCACGCGGCCCTCGCCTTCCATCACCAGCGTGGAGGTCACCACGTTGTCGAGGAAGTCGCGGTCGTGACTGACCAGCAGCAACGTGCCGGTGTAGTCGGCCAGCATTTCCTCCAGCAACTCCAGCGTTTCCACGTCCAGATCGTTGGTGGGTTCGTCCATTACCAGCAGGTTGGAGGGCTGGGCAAACAGGCGCGCCAGCAGCAGGCGGTTGCGCTCGCCGCCGGACAGGCGGGTGATCGGCGAACGCGCGCGTTCGGGCGTGAACAGGAAATCCTGCAGGTAGGCATGCACGTGCTTGCGCTTGCCGTTGAGGTCGATGAAGTCCGCGCCTTCGGCCACGTTCTCGATCGCGCTCCAATCCTCGCGCAAGGTAGCGCGGTACTGGTCGAAATAGGCGATCTGCAGATTGGTGCCCAGCTTCACTTCGCCGGCATCGGGCGGCAGCTCGCCCAGCAGCAGTTTCAGCAGCGTGGTCTTGCCGGCGCCGTTGGGGCCGATCAGGCCGATACGGTCGCCGCGCAGCACGGTGGTGGAGAAGTCGCGCACCATCGGCCGGCCTTCCCATGCGAAGCACAGATCCTTGGCCTCGATCACCTTCTTGCCGGAATTCTCGCCTTGGGCGGCTTCCAGCCTGACGTTGCCGCCCAGCTCGCGCCGCTGCATGCGTTCCACGCGCATCGACTTGAGCCGGCGCACGCGGCCTTCGTCGCGGGTGCGGCGGGCCTTGATGCCCTGGCGAATCCACACTTCCTCCTGCGCCAGCAGCTTGTCGAAGCGCGCGTTTTCCTGGGCTTCGGCATTGAGCCGCTCCTCGCGGCGGCGCTCGTAATTGGCCCAGTCGCCTGGCCAGCTTGTGACTTTGCCGCGGTCGATCTCGACGATGCGCGTGGCCAGTGCCCGCAGGAAGCGGCGATCGTGGGTGACGAACAACACGCTGCCGTTCCAGCCTTTCAAAAAGGCTTCCAGCCAGTCGATGGCCTCGATGTCCAGGTGGTTGGTCGGCTCGTCCAGAAGCAGCACGTCCGGCGCGGATACCAGCGCCCGCGCCAACAGCACGCGGCGCTTCATGCCGCCGGACAGGCGCGCGAATTCGACGGTGCCGTCCAGCTCCAGCCGCAGCAGGGTTTCGTCCACGCGCCGGTCCAGGGTCCAGCCGTCGGCGGCATCGATCTTCGCCTGCACCTCCGCCATGGCCCTGGCGTCGTATTCGGCGACTTGGCCGAGACGATGGAATTCGGCCAACCACTGGCCCAACTCGCCCAGCCCGTCGGCGACCACGTCGAACACGCTGCCGCCGGTGCCCTGCGGCACTTCCTGCTCCAGCCGGGCGATGCGCACGCCCTGCTGCACGCGCACCTCGCCATCGTCCGGGCGCAGCTCGCCGGCAATCAGCTTCATCAGGGTGGACTTGCCGGCGCCGTTGCGGCCGATCAGGGCGATGCGCTCGCCCGGTTCGATCGACAGTTCGGCTTTTTCCAGCAACAAGGGGCCGCCGACGCTGTAGTCGACGTTCTGCAAGGTGATCAGGGGCATCCGCGCATTGTAGCGGGGCACGCGGCCACGCCGCTCAATCGAAGGCGCCGGCGGACAGGCCGAGCAGATCCAGCAGGTCCGGCATCAACCGCCTGCCCGGATGGCGCACCACCGACAACTGTCGGTGCAAGGACGGCAGCGGCGTGGGCACGACGTGCAGGCGCCCGCTTTCTACCATGTCCGCCACCGCATGCCCCGACAGGCAGGCCAGGCCAAGCCCGGCCGCCACGCCGTGCTTGATCGCCTCGGTGCTGCCCAAGCACAGCGCGTCGGCAAAACCGTGCAGATGCGGCAGCAAGGCCTGCTCCACCGCTTCGCGCGTGCCCGAACCCGGCTCGCGCAGCAGCCAGCGCGCACGGCGCAAGGTGGCGATGTCGGCCCCGCCGGCCAGCGCATGCCCATGGCCGGCGACGATCACCAGTTCGTCGTCCTGCCAGGGCAACACCTGCAGGCCATCGGCATGACAGGGGCCTTCGATCAGGCCCAGATCCAGTTCGAGCGCGCGCACTGCCTCGGCGATGCGCGCGGTGTTGCCGATGCGCAGGTCCACCCGTGCCTCCGGGTTGCCGGCCAGCAGGTGGGCGATGCGCTCGGGCATCAGGTAATTGCCGATGGTGGTGCTGGCGCCCAGTCTTGCCTGCAACGGCGGATGCGCCGCGCCGCGCATGCTCGGAGCACGGCCGAAGCGGCGACCGATGCCGTCGGCACCATCGAGCACCGCGCGGGCCTCGTCGAGCAAGGCGCGGCCGGCGGCGTTCAGACACAGGCGCCGGCCGATGCGGTCGAACACGGCGATGCCGAGACCGTCTTCCAGCTCCTTGAGCGCGGCGCTCGCCGCCGATTGCGACAAGGCCACGCGTTCGGCTGCCGCCGCAGTGGTGCCGGCATCGGCCACCGCCACGAAGATCCGCAATTGCCGCAAGGAAGGGGTCATGAGCCAATCAACCTGATAATCGGGTTATTTCAATGGTATCAATTCGTTTTACCGATTGATCAGAACGGTGCAGGCTCTGCGCATCTCTCCGACGCCCGCCCTGCCATGAATGCTCCCGCCACACCTCCTGCCCCGCTGCCGCTCTGGCGCGAGCGAAGCGCCGGCCTGTTGCTCACCGCAGCCGTCGCCGGCGCGTCGATGCTGGCTGCCACGCTGCCATGGATGCAGGCACACGGGCTGAGCGCGCTGACGTTGGCCATCGTGCTCGGCATGCTGGTCGGCAACACCGTCTATTCCCGCATCGGTGCTGCCTGCGGCCCCGGCGTTGGCTATGCCAAACACTGGCTGCTGCGCGCCGGCATCGTGCTGTACGGCGCACGCCTGACCTTCCAGGACATCGGCCACGTCGGTGCGGCAGGCTTGCTGATCGACCTGCTGGTGGTGTGCAGCACCTTCGCACTTGCCTGGTGGGCCGGTACCCGCTGGTTCGGGATGGAGCGCGAGGAAGCCCTGCTGATCGGCGCCGGCAGCTCGGTCTGCGGTGCCGCCGCGGTGATGGCGGCCGAGCCGGTGGTGCGCGGCCGGGCTGCCCAGGTCGCCGTGGCGGTGGCGACGGTAGTGGTGTTCGGTACCGTGTCGATGTTCCTGTATCCGCTTTTGTACGACCTCGCCCGTGATGCCGGCTGGAGCTGGATGAATGAACGCGCCTACGGCCTGTTCGCCGGTTCCACCATCCACGAGGTGGCGCAGGTGGTCGGTGCCGGCCGCGCGGTCGGCCAGCAGGCCGCAGACAACGCGGTGATCGTGAAGATGGTGCGGGTGATCCTGCTGGCACCCGGGCTGGTGCTGCTGTCAGCCCTGCTCGCCCGCGGCAAGACGCCGCGTGGCGAAGGCGCCAAAGAGGCCGTGCGTATCGTGGTGCCGTGGTTCGCGTTCGGCTTCATCGGCGTGATCGCGCTGCATTCCTTGCCGGTATGGCCGCAGCCCTTCGTCGGCACCGTGGTCGGCGTGGACAACGTGCTGCTGGCCATGGCGATGGCCGCGCTCGGCCTGACCACCCACGCCTCCGCCTTGCGCCAGGCTGGGCTCAAGCCGCTGCTGCTGGCCGCATTGCTGTTCGGCTGGCTGTTGACGGGCGGACTGGCGATCAACCTCGGCGTGTCTGCCCTGTTCGTCTGAGCGTTCGCATTGCCCGTCGTCGCGACTGCGTTCGCGGGTTGGCCGGTTTCGCATGCTCGGATAGGCGGCCTTCCCGGCCTGGATCGGGCCCGCAACATGTCCGCGGCACGTCATCCGCCTGCGCCGCGTAGAATGCCGCATGATCGATTTCTCTTCCCTGCCGCTGTCGCCGGCCCTCGCCCCGGGCCTGGATGCGCTCGGTTACACCACCCTCACGCCGGTGCAGGCGCAGAGCCTGCCGCTGATTCTCGACGGCCGCGACGTGATCGCGCAGGCGCCCACCGGCAGCGGCAAGACCGCCGCTTTCGGCTTGGGCCTGCTGCAGCGGCTGGACCCGGCGCTGCCGTACACGCAGGCGCTGGTGCTGTGCCCGACCCGCGAGCTGGCCGATCAGGTCGGCCAGCAGATCCGCCGGCTCGCCACCGGCATCGCCAACCTCAAGCTGACGGTGCTGACCGGTGGCGTGGCGCTGGAACCGCAGATCGCCTCGCTGGAAGCACACGCCCCTCAGGTGGTGGTCGGCACGCCCGGCCGCGTGCAGGAGCTGGGCCGCAAGCGCGTGCTCAAGCTCGGCAAGGTACGCAGCTTCGTGCTCGACGAGGCCGACCGCATGCTCGACATGGGCTTTTCCGAGCCGATCACGGAGATCGCCGGGCGTTGCGCGCAAGACAAGCAGACCCTGCTGTTTTCGGCCACCTTCCCCGAGGCCATCCGCGAGCTGGCCCGACAACTGCTGCGCGATCCGGCCGAAGTCACCGTCGAAGGCGCCGGCACCGCGCCGGCCATCGACGAGCGTTTCTTCGCGGTCGATCCTGCCGCCCGCCAGAAGGCAGTCGCCGGCCTGCTGCTGAAATGCGCACCGGCCTCGGCCGTGGTGTTCTGCAATACCCGCAAGGACGTGGACGAAGTGGCCAATTCCCTGCAGCAGTTCGGCTTCTCCGCGCTGGCCCTGCACGGCGAGCTGGAACAGCGCGACCGCGACGAGGTGCTGCTGCGGCTGGCCAACCGCAGCTGCAACGTGCTGGTCGCCAGCGACGTGGCCGCGCGCGGGCTGGACGTGGAAGATCTCGACGCCGTGCTCAACCATGCCTTGCCGAGCGATTCGGAAACCTACCGCCACCGCATCGGCCGCACCGGTCGCGCCGGCAAGCATGGCCTGGCTCTGAGCCTGGTGAGCCCGCGCGAACAGGAGCGCCTGCAACGGCTGGAAGCCGAACTCGGCGCGCCGGCATCGCTCGGCAACGCACCACTGGCCACCGGCAAGCCCGCGCAACCGCCGCTGGCGCCGATGGTCACGCTGCGCATCGACGGCGGCAAGACCGACAAGCTGCGGCCCGGCGACATCCTCGGCGCACTGACCGGCGAGGCAGGCTTGTCCGGGGCGTCGATCGGCAAGATTGCGATCTTCCCGACCCGTTCCTACGTCGCCATCGCCCGCCAGCACCTCGACAAGGCACTGAGACAACTGGAAGCCGGGCGGATCAAGGGCAAGCGCTTCCGCGTGCGCCCGCTGTAAACGGCGACGCAGGCTGCTTCGCCCCCTTTCATGCCAGTCGGAAGGACCAACCGGGAAGCGGAGCCGGCCGCCCATCCGCGATCAAAAGTGCAACAGCGCCTGCAGCGGTGCCGCGCAGTCCCAACGCTTGCGGCCGCCTAGCGCGTCGAGCTCGATCAGCATGCCTGCACCGATGATCTCGGCTTCCAGCCGTCGTGCCAGCTGCAAGGCGGCATGCAGCGTGCCGCCGGTGGCCAGCACGTCGTCGACGATCAGCACGCGCGTGCCGGGTGCCACGGCATCGGCGTGTACCTCGATGGCATCGGTGCCGTATTCAAGCGCGTAGTTCTGGCTCAGCGTGCGCGCCGGCAGTTTGCCTGGTTTGCGCATCGGCACGAAGCCGCTGCCCAGCGCCTTCGCCAGCGCGGCACCGAGAATGAACCCGCGCGACTCGATGCCCATCACCACCTGCGGCGGCGCGGCGCGCCACGGCGCGGCCAGCGCATCGATCATCGCGGCAAAGCCGGCCGGATCGGCCAGCAGCGGGGTGATGTCCTTGAACAGGATGCCGGGCCTGGGGAAGTCCGGCACGTCGCGGATCAGGTCGGCAAAAACGGTGAAATCGGAAGAAAGGCTGGTCATGCGGCCATCATCGCGACTGCTCGGCAAGGAATCCAGCCACCCTCACGCTCACACCTGCGATGGCGCCAGTTCGCGCAGCTTGCCCTGCTGCAGTTCGAGCACGCGGTCGAGCTTGCGCGCCAGCCCGCGGTCGTGGGTGACCAGCACGAGGCTGGTGCGGTGCGCGCGGTTGAGTTCGAGCATCAACTCGAACACGGCGGCCGCGGTGCGGTCGTCGAGATTGCCGGTGGGCTCGTCGCCGAGCACGCAGGCCGGCTGGTTGACCAGTGCCCGCGCCACCGCCGCACGCTGGCGTTCGCCACCGGACAGCTCGCCGGGCTTGTGGCCGAGGCGATGCCCCAGGCCCACCGATTCCAGCAGGGCCGTGGCGCGCTGCGTGGCCGTGGTCACGTCGGCATCGCCCAGCAACACCGGCATCATCACGTTTTCCAGCGCGGTGAATTCCGGCAACAGGTGGTGAAACTGGTAGACGAAGCCGAGCGAACTGTTGCGCAGCCTGCCCCGCGCCGCATCGGACAGGGCCGACATCTTCTGCCCGGCCACGTACACCTCGCCGGCGCTAGGCACATCCAGCCCGCCCAGCAGATGAAGCAGCGTGCTCTTGCCGGCACCGGAAGCACCGACGATGGCGACGGTTTCGCCAGGCACGACGTCCAGATCCAGACCGTCGAACACATGGGTGGTCAGCTTGCCTTCGCTGTAGG